>TARA_B100000963_G_scaffold354190_1_pt1 | contig 13103 bp, 10 predicted proteins | sample TARA_B100000963 | Tara Oceans TARA_B100000963 (sample SAMEA2622097) | marine metagenome | biome: marine biome (ENVO:00000447); feature: surface water layer (ENVO:00002042); material: "saline water (ENVO:00002010), including plankton (ENVO:xxxxxxxx)" | depth 5 m | reverse complement strand
CAGGACCTGCTGGAAGACTTGAAGCTAAATATTATAAAAGTAAAAAACCAACTTCACCTATCGCTTTAGTACTACAACCACACCCTCAGTATGGTGGAACAATGAATAATAAAGTTGTTGTTGAAACTTTTCAAACATTCATGGAAAATGATTTTTCTGTTTGTCGAGTTAATTTTAGAGGTGTTGGAAAAAGTGATGGAGAATTTGATAACGGTCAAGGCGAACTAGCAGATGCAGCTGCAGCATTAGATTGGTTAGAAAGAGAAAATTTTGATAATTCGCAGTGCTGGGTTTCTGGTTTTTCTTTTGGATCATTGATTGCAATGCAACTTTTAATGCGACGACCAGAAATAAATAGATTCATTGCTATATCACCACAACCAAATGTTTATGATTTTTCTTTTTTATCTCCCTGTCCAACTTCAGGATTGATGATATATGGAAAAAAAGATGAGTTAGTTCCAGTAGAGTATATTAATGAATTAAATAAAAGACTAAGCGCTCAGAAAGGAATTAAAGTTGAATTCCAATCAGTTCAAGAGGCAAATCATTTTTTTTCTAAAAACCAGAATATCTTAGTAAAAGAGCTCGATAAGTATATCAAAAAAGAAATTGCTCTTTATTAAAAGTTTTCAGCTATTATTCCACCAGTAATTGATTTACTACACCTTGTTGTGCTTGGAAAAGAGATAGGTAAATTTTTTAATGATCTAATTGCTAAAAATGCAAAGGCTTGAGACTCTATAAAATCTCCATTAAAGCCATAATCTTCTATTAAGTTTATTTTTATTTTTTCAAAATTATTTTCTATTCTTTCTAATAAATATTTATTTTTTCTTCCACCACCACAAACTAGCCAGTTGTTAATTAACGAATCTTCGATATTATTAATGTAATTTATTCCATCTGAAATTAGTTTAGCAGTAAAATCTGTTATTGTTGCAGCACCATTTTCCAGTGACAGTCCTTTTGCAAAGAAAATATCAAAATCTTTAACATCTAATGATTTTTCAAAATCTTGATTTGATGTAAAATTTTCTAAAGCCTGATTCAAAATGAGTTTATCAGTAGTGCCTGAGCTTGCTATAAATCCATCTTTATCAAATTTTGCTTTCGAGTTCTTTCTAATCCACTCATCAATTAAGCAATTACCTGGACCAATATCATAGGCATAAATCTTTTTTTTATTCCATAAATTTTTCCAATCAACTGTGAAAGTCGCATTTGCAATACCTCCAATGTTTAAAATATTTATTGGAAATTCTAAATTAAATTTTTTATTAATCTTATTTGCAAGAACATTATGAAAGATTGGTGTTAGAGGTGCTCCTTGACCGCCATGCTCTAAATCATTTTTTCTAAAATCGTAAATAACCTTTTTTTTCGTTAATTGAGATAATAAATTTCCATCTCCTAATTGTTTTGTAATTTTATTTTTTGGATCGTGATATATAGTCTGACCATGAAATCCAATTAAGTCTATATCTAATTTTGATGTTTTGAGGATCTCATTAATTACTTTCACATGAAAAAGCGTTATCTCTCTCTCTAAATTTTTTATCTCTTCTAAATGTCTTTCTAATCCCTTTAAATTTGTTATTTTATCTCTAATTTTCAATATTTGTTGAATCAGCTTATTATCATACTCAAAATATCCATCTAAAATTGATGAATATTCTGTATTACCATCCGATTTTATTATTGAGACATCTACCCCATCCAAAGAGGTACCGCTCATAAGACCCATAGCTGAATAAATTTTCTCCATTCTTATTTTTTTTTATTAAATATTGTATATGGTGGAACTATAGACACATGAATAAATTTTTAAAAGAATTTAAAGATAGAGGGTATTTTTATCAATGCACAAATGAGGATGATTTATCTAAATTATTAGATAAAAAAAAAATTAAAGCATATATAGGATTTGATTGTACGGCTGAAAGTCTACATGTTGGTAGTTTGTTGCAGATAATGTGTTTAAGATTGCTTCAAAATTATGGTCATCAGCCAATTGTTTTACTAGGTGGTGGCACTACAAGAATTGGTGACCCTTCAGGAAAAGATAAAACTCGAAAAATTTTATCAGAGAAAGAGATTGAGAAAAATTCAAAAAATATTGAAAAAATTCTTAAAAAATTTTTAAATACAAGTACTAAAAAGACAAAACCTATTTTTGTTAATAATTATAAATGGCTAAAAAATTTAAATTATATCTCTTTTTTAAGAGAAATTGGAAAACACTTTACAATTAATAAGATGTTAACATTTGAAAGTGTTAAAACTAGGCTAGATAGAGAACAGTCTTTGAGTTATATGGAATTTAATTACATGATACTCCAAGCCTATGATTTTTTAGAATTGAACAAGAAAGAAAATTGTATATTACAAATTGGAGGATCAGATCAATGGGGAAATATTGTTAACGGTGTAGATCTAATCAAAAGATATTCAGATAATCAAACTTATGGCTTAACCACCCCTCTAATTACGTTAGCATCTGGAGCTAAAATGGGTAAAACTGCTGATGGTGCTATTTGGTTAGATAAGAAATTATTATCTCCATATAATTATTGGCAATTTTGGAGAAACACAGATGACAAAGATGTAATCAAATTTTTGAAATTTTTTACAGATGAAAAGATTAATGATATTGAAAACTTAGATCATAACAAAATAAATGATTTAAAAATTTTACTTGCTAATAAGACTACTGAAATGCTTCATGGTAAAAAAGAAGCGCAAAACTCAGAAAGAATAGCCAAAGAAACCTTTTCAAATAATTCATCCGGACTCAACCTTCCGTCAGTACAAATTGAAAAAAATTTAGTTGATAATGAATTAAACATAATCGATTTAGTAATTTTTTCAAAGTTTGAAAATTCCAAAAGTGAAATTAGAAGGTTAATAAAAGGTAAAGCAATTAAAATAAATAATGAAATTATAGAAAATGAAAAAAAAATTATTGATAATAGTTTTTTTAGAAATAATTATTTAAAACTTTCAATTGGAAAAAAAAGGCACGTTAAGATTGAATTAATTTAATTTTTTTTTATTTTTTCCAAAGTTCTTGTTATAAATCTGGGAGTAAGTGTTTTTATTGGATTTACTGACGTCTCTAATTTTTTTGGAGGACCTTTAATTTTAAAACTCACTCCAAAAACTCCTTCGCCAGTTTTTTTACCAACTAATATATCTCCAATGATAGGTATGGATCCGATTACTTTATTTATCGTAGTAGCTGGAACTAAAGTGCCCCTTAAACTAATAAGTTTGTTTTTTTCAATATAACCTTCCATTAAAATTGATATAGCGGGACCAATTGCATATATTTCTTCTATTTTCATAAAATCTTCTTTATTTTCAAAATTCATCTCAAATTCAGTAAAACTTATTCCATCACCTGATAATAAATCAGCGATACCTTGTAAAGAGGCTAATGTAAGAATTTTAGTCAAAACAGGAAGCTCTTTTAATTTAAAATCGAAAATTTTAATTTTAGAATTCGAGTTATTTTTTGATTTAATTGAGTAAAAATCTAAAGATCCATCCTCGTAACCTTTTATAAAATTAAATTTTTGAACAAATGGAGTGGCTCGATCTGAAAAAAGGGTAGTAACTTTTTGATCTTCGTTAGTATTAATTGTAAAATTTAAGATCTTTTTTTCATTAAATTTTGAATTTATATTAGCCTTAAAAATATTATTTTCTTTAAATTCTAAGGTACCATCAAGATCGTATACTATATGATCTTTATGCAAATAAACTTCTTTTAGATCAATAAAAATCTTAAAATCATTTTTAAAAATATTCTTATTTTCTGTGTCTTTAAAAATCAAATCATCTATCAATTTACTAGCATTTAAAACGCTTCCAGAAATTATATAATCATTCTGATTTCTTTTAATTTGAAAATTGTTAATTTTTTTATGTACATCATAGAAATAAAAATTTGCAGATTTCATTTTTGAAATTTTTAAATCATTAGTTAATTTTAAGTCATTAATTATTATTAAATCATCATCTTTTTTAAAAATTATTTTTTTGAAATTAATAGAGTTGTCTTTGAACAATTTTCCGTTTAATTTTAAAGAAATTTTTGATTGATTGTCAGCTTTGTAATTTAGATAATCTAGAGTAATAGAGTTATCAATAATGTTAAAATCTATATCAAATAAATATTGATCATTATTCTTTTTAATTTTGTACTGAATTTTATCTGAGTTATTTTGTAAGATAAGGTTTCCATTACCATTTATTGATAAATTATTATTTTTATAAAAAATTTCTATTTTATGTTTTGTTAATTTAATTTCAGATTTTGTATTTGGAAAAATATTCTTTAAATCTATGTTATTTTTCAATATCAGTTCATTAGTATTTATCAATGATCTTATTTCAAGATCTGAAACTTTAAATTTATTATTTATTTTAAAAGAAAACTCATTTTTGGATGAAAATTTAAGATTTGTTAATTCTATTTTTGAAAGTGTAGTAAAAAGATTGTTTAATGTTTCCTTCTGTAAAATTATCTCATCATTATTTAGTTGTCCTACAATATTTACAAATTTATCTTTATTTTCTATTCTAATTTTTTCAGATCTAAAAATAATTTTTTCATACAAAAAATTTATATCTTTAATTATTAAATCTTTATTTTGGGTTTCAAAAATAAAATCAACTTTACTAATCTTTTTTTTATTCAAAAGATTTATTGAACCATCTCTTACTAAACCGTTTATCCTCAAATCCTCTTTAATATTTCCTTGTTCATCAAAATTTAAGCTAATGTCTGCTATCAAATAGCCGCCATCGATAAAATTTTCTAATACAAATAGCTTTGCCCTGTTATTATCGTTAACAGCCCTTATAAATGCGATCACGTCCTTTAACTTAACTGACTTTGTAGAAATAAATAAATTAGAAAGTGAAAACTTTTTTTTAAATAAATTCCTTAGAGAAATATCAGATTTAATTAATTCAATTTCTATTAGTTTTTCATTATAAGAAATTGTCGATCCAAGGGTTTTTGCATTAATATTTAAGTTGAATAAATCTAAAACAATTTTTACATCATTTAATTTGACATCAAGTTTTGTGTCGATTTTGGCTAAATTTTCTTTAATTTGATTATTAAATTTATTTGTTTCAAAACCAACTAGTGTGAAATAACCAATAAATATCGAAAATAAAAATAAAATAAAAATTAAAATTTTTGAAAAAGTTTTTAACATTAAATTTTATACAAAGATTGTTCTAAAAATTCATCAATTTCGCCATCTAAAATTTTTTTGGGGTTTGTACTTTCAAAATTTGTTCTGTTATCTTTTACAAGTTGATATGGCTGTAGCACATAAGATCTGATTTGATGACCCCATCCAATCTCAGATTTTGAGGACTCCAAATTTTCGCTTTTTTGTTCCTTTTTTTTAATTTCATAGTCATAAAGCCTTGCTTTAAGCATATTTAAACATGTCTCTTTATTTTTATGTTGAGATCTCTCATTTTGACATTGCACTACTATTTTTGATGGAAGATGAGTAATTCTGACAGCACTATCTGTAGTGTTTACATGTTGCCCACCAGCACCACTAGATCTATATGTATCTATTCTTAAATCTTTATCTAAAATTTCAATTTTGATATTTTCATCAACCACTGGGTAAACCCAAACACTTGCAAAACTAGTGTGTCTTCTTGCTCCTGAGTCAAATGGTGAAATTCTAACTAAACGATGTATACCCGACTCTTTCTTTAACCAACCAAACGTATAATCTCCTTCTATTTTAATCGTTGATGATTTTATCCCAGCCTCATCTCCTTTGTGCTCACTTATTAAACTATGATTAAATTTCTTATTTTCTGCCCATTTAAGATACATTTTTCTCAGCATGTTTGCCCAATCTTGACTCTCTGTTCCACCAGCGCCAGCATGAATTTCAACATAGCAATCAAGCGAGTCAGCATCATTGGACAAAAAACATTTCACCTCAGTTTTTTTTATATCTTTTTTTAAATCTTTTAAATTATTTGTTAATTCTTTTAATAAGTCATTGTTATTTTCATCCAAGGCTAGTTTGTATAGCTCCTGAATATCTACTAAGCTTTTTTGCGTATTATTATAAGAACTAGTCAAATCCTCAAATAATTTTTTCTCTTTTAAAATTGTTTTAGATTTTGCTTTGTCTTGCCAGAAGTCTTTTTCTAGCATTTTGTTATTAATATTTTTTAGCTCTTGATGTATATTTTTCTTTTCAAAGAAACTCCTGTACTCTAAAATTTATTTTTTTAACTTCTTCAAGTAGATTGGGTATCGTATTTTCCATTAGTAAAATTTAAATATATTATTTGAGTCTTTCATTTCTATATTAGTATTTAAAACTTTATTATTAGCAATATCTTTTTTTTTAAAACTTTCGATGATTGTATTTTTGGTTGAAAACTTAACTCTTTCTCCTGTCTGAGGATCTACTACCATCATTATAATTCCTTCTGGCACTTTAAAAGGCCTAGATTCAGATTTTGATATTGTCCTTTCAATAAAATTTCTAAAAATTGGTAATGCTGTTTTAGCACCAGTTTCATACTTTCCTAAAGATTTAGGATTATCAGACCCAGCATAAACGCCTATAACAAGATTGGAGGTAAAACCTATAAACCATGTATCTGTATTTTTATTTGTAGTTCCAGTTTTTCCGCCAATATTTAAGTTTAAATCTTTTAATTTTTTTCCTGTTCCTCTTAGCACTACTCCTTCTAAAATTGAGGTCATTTGATAAGCTGTCTGAGGAGAGAAAATTTGCTTATAATCATCCGTTACCTCTGGATAGTTATCACTTGAAAAAGAAATTTGATCACAATTTTTACATCTTCTAATCTCATTATTCAAAATAGTAATCCCCTCACTATCTTGAATTCTATCTATTAAAATTGGAGTAACTAATTTTCCTCCATTAACAAAAGCAGAATAGGCCGAGGTTAGTTTAATTAAAGTAGTCTCTGCTGACCCAAGTGAAATTGACAGAAGTTCATCAGGATTTTTATAAATTCCTAATTGTTCAGAAAAATTTACAATTTTATTCAGACCTAAATTTTGTGCAATCCTAACTGTCATTAAGTTTCTTGATTTTTCTAGTCCAGTTCTTAATGTCGATGGTCCATAAAACTTTTTTCCGTAATTTTCAGGCTTCCATAGTTTTAGATCTTGACCTTGATCTAAAACTAAAGGGGCATCTAATATCAAAGTTGAAGGTGAGTAATTATTTTCTAATGCTAAAGCATAAACAAAAGGTTTGAACGCTGAACCTGGCTGTCTCAAAGCTTGCGTGGCCCTATTAAATTCACTTTGTTTAAAACTAAATCCTCCACTCATAGCAAGAACTCGACCTGTATAAGGATCCATTACAACAATCCCACCATTTATTTTTGGCAATTGTCTTAAACTAAAATCATTTTCATTAAGTCTTTCAACATAAATCACATCACCAACTTTAAATAGATCTTCAAATTCCTTTTTAGTCCAGGAAATATTATTATACTTTATAGTTCCTTCTTCGTTATCCTCTGTTTCAATTATAGCAGAGAATTTGTCAATTCTTTTTACAATTGCTAATTTCCAGTTTATTGATTTCTCTAATTTTAATTTATCTAAATCTTTGAACCAATTTTTTGTATAATTTGTTAAATTTTTTAAAGGACCTCTCCATCCTTTTCTTTTATCGTACGATATAAGTCCATCTCTAAGAGATGTTGTCGCAATTTTTTGTATTTCAAGATTTATTGGGGTATTTATATTAAAACCCTGTTTATACACTCTGTCATAACTTAAATCCTCAATAATCTTTTTTCTGACATCCTCTATAAAATATTGAGCATCCTCCAGAAAAACTTTCTTTTTTTTATTGAGTAATATTTTTTTATTAATTAAATCTTTATAAGTTTGATTATCAATATACCCATTATCTTGTAAATTTTTTAATACTAAATCTCTTCTGAATTTTGCTAAATCAATGTCTTTGTAGGGATTATATCTGCTCGGAGCCTTAGGTAAAGCTGCCAACAGTGCAGACTCTTCATAGCTAAGGTCTTTGATTGACTTATCAAAATATTCCAAACTAGCAGCTGCAACACCATACGCTCCACCACCTAAATATATTTGATTCAAGTAAAGCTCTAAAATTCTTTGTTTAGAAAGAGCCCTCTCGATTCTAAACGCAAGTATAGCCTCTTTAATTTTCCTATTGATACTTACTTCGTTCGTAAGTAAAAAATTTTTAGCTACCTGTTGAGTAATTGTAGATGCGCCCTCTAATCTTTTAGATTGAATAATATTTGATATATTGTTTATAACCGCTCTAAGCACCCCTTTAGCATCAACTCCAGGATGTGTAAAAAAATTTTTATCTTCTGCTGAAAGAAATGAATTAATCACATTTTCTGGGATAGACTCGTAAGGAACAAAAACTCTTTTTTCTCTAGAAAAATCAGCAACTAATGTGCCATCACCTGAATAAACTTTGCTTGAAACAGGAGGTTTATAATTTTTTAAAAATTTATAATCTGGGATATTGTTAGAAAAACTCCATAAAACACTTAAAACTAATACACTAAAAAGTAGTATTGAACTAATAATTACGATAATAATATTTTTAAAAATATTGCTCATTTTGTTTCCATTATATAAAGGAATTTGTTAAATATAAGGCTTAAAAAAACACCAAATTTTATGCAATTTAAATCAACAAAAAAATTATTACAAATTTTATGGAAAAAAATTTATATATTGATGCTTCGCATCCGAATGAAACTAGAGTTGTTCTTAAATCAGGCGATCATATTGAAGATTATGAATATGAAAGTTTAAAGAATAATTTAATAAAAAATAATATCTATCTTGGAAAAGTAAGCAGAATAGAACCATCTCTTCAAGCAGCTTTTGTTGATTTTGGAAGAGAAAGACATGGTTTTTTATCTTTTAATGATATTCAGTCTGATTATTATCAATTGCCTCAAAGTGATTTAGAAAAAATAAAAGTCGAAGAAGAAAGAATTCGAGAGGAATTGTCGAAGAAAGTTGAGGCTATAGATAATGAGAATCTAGCTGATGGCAAACTAGATGCAAACGATCCTGTTGAACCAATTGAAAAAGAGGATAATGAAAATAAAGATGATCAAAAAAATATTCCTGAAAAAGATTTAGAAAATAAAAATCAAAATAGATTTAAATTTAAGAGATATAAAATTCAAGAAGTCATTAAACCTAATCAAGTTATTCTTGTTCAGGTGATCAAAGACGAAAGAGGACAAAAGGGTGCCGCTCTTAGTACATTTATTTCAATTGCTGGAAAATATATAGTTCTTATGCCTAATACTCCAAAAGGTGGTGGTATTTCCAGAAAAATATTCAACCCCATAGATAGAAAAAAAATAAGATCAATTCTTAATGAGATTGAAATTCCAAAAGAAATGGGACTTATAGTAAGGACAGCAGGGAGTAATAAAACAAAAAATGAAATCAATCATGACCTTGATACTCTTAAGAATACTTGGAACCAAATCAAGGATATAGCATTAAATTCTATTGCCCCATCTCTTATTCATCAAGAGAGTGAAATTATAAAGAGAACGTTAAGAGATATGTATGATGAAAATACTAAAAATATAGTTGTTGAAGGTAACGAAGGGTATAAAAAAGCTCAATCATTTATGAAAATGTTAATGCCTGCAAATGTCAAAAAGGTAAAAAAATATAGAGGAAAAATACCCTTGTTTATAAATGAAAATATAGAACAAAAATTAAATCAAATTTTTGACTCTGAAATTAAGCTCAATTCAGGAGGTTACCTTGTAATTAATCCAACAGAAGCTTTAGTTTCGATTGATATCAATTCTGGTAGCTCTATAAAACAGAAAAACATAGAAAGTACTGCGCTCGACACAAATCTGGAGGCAGCTGAGGAAATTGCAAGACAAATTAAAATTAGGGACTTGTCTGGTCTTATTATAATAGACTTTATTGATATGTTGAATTACGGAAATAGAAGGCTGGTTGAGAGAAAACTCAAGGAAAAGTGTAGATTAGACAGAGCAAGAATTCAAATTGGTAGAATAAGTAATTTTGGGTTGCTTGAGATGTCAAGACAAAGATTAAGAGAAAGCGCAGTCAAATGGAAAGTATCTCTGACTGATGAATCTTTCGCTCAAAAAATTTTAAAGATTGTCGAAATTAAAGCAGTAATAAACAAAGCAAAATTTGTTGAACTTAAAGTGTGCGAAAAAATTACAGAATTTTTAAAAGAAAATTTTATTGATAATCTAAATTATTTTGAAAAAAAAAATAAAATGAAAATTGATATCATAGCAGATAATTCATTAATTATTCCAGAGTATGTAATAGATATTAAAAATAAATCTAAAAAAACTATAGAAAAAATTGAAAATTATCAAACTTTGAGAAGCTTGCAATTACAAAAAAATGATGAAAAAAAAATTAGTGATGTGAAATCAAAAATTAAAAAATATAAAAAAAAACCATTTAAAAAGAAGTATTTTAAAAAAGCTATATAATTCCTTTTTTCGGAGAGGACGGTTGACCCATCAATGTTTTTTCTATTCTTCCAGACAGATAGGACATTCTTCCTGCTATAACAGCATTTTTAAAAGCTAAAGCCATATTAAATGGATCTTTAGCTTTTGCTATTGCAGTATTAACTAAAACCCCATCACATCCTAATTCCATTGATATAGTTGCATCAGATGCTTGTCCTAAGCCAGCATCAATTATCAATGGTAGCTTTGTTTGTTTTCTAATAATCTTAATATTTATTTTATTTTGAATTCCCAAACCAGATCCTATAGGAGCTGCTAAAGGCATGATTGCACATGCACCATTATTTTCTAATCTTTTTGCCATTAATGGATCATCTGTACAATAAACCATTACGTCAAAACCCTCTTTTGATAAAATCTCGGTTGATTTTAAAGTTTCTATCATATCTGGAAATAAATTTTTTTTATCACCTAAGACCTCTAATTTTACAAGTTTCCATCCTCCGATTTCTCTAGCTAATCTTAATGTTCTTAATGCCTCATTTGAAGTAAAGCAACCAGCAGTATTAGGAAGATAAGTGATTTTTTTTGGGTTAATATAATCCATTAAGAGTGGTTTTGATTTATCAGAAATGTTCACTCTTCTCACTGCAACAGTAACAATTTCTGCACCTGAGAGATTTACAGCTTTAGCGCATTCCAACATATTTTTATATTTTCCTGTGCCTACTATTAATCTTGATTTGAATTTTTTTTTAGCAATTTTAAAAATATCTTCCATCAAACTAACCGCCTCCGATAAAATGGACGATTTCAATTTTATCGTTTTTTTTTAAATCTATGTTATTTATTCTCTTTTTATTAATTATTCTCTGATTTATTTCAATTGCAACTTTATTAATAGGAATTTTTAATTTTTTAATTAATTTTGAAAGCTTAATTCTTTCATCTATGAAAGTTTTTTTTCCATTTACGTATATTTCTATTTTGTTTATTTTTTTCATACTGTATAAATATTTAATGAATAAAATAATAATTATTAATGGTCCCAATCTTAATCTATTAGGTGAAAGAGAACAATCACAATATGGATCAACTAATTATGAAAAACTAAAAAAAAATTGTTTTGATCAAGCAAAACAACTTGATATAGATTTAGAATTCAAACAATCAAACATTGAGGGAGAATTAGTAAATTTTATTCAAGAAGCCAGAAAAAAATTTGATGGTATGATTATTAATGCTGCAGCTTTTACTCACACTTCAGTAGCTATAAGAGATGCTCTCGATTTGTTCAAAAAGCCTATTATTGAGATCCACATATCAAACATTTATAAAAGAGAAGATTTTAGAAAAAAGTCACTAATAAGTGGCGTTGTTACAGGTGGAATATTTGGTCTTGGAATAGAAGGATATAATTTAGCCATAATTAATTTACATAAGACACTATTAAATGAAAATAAATAAACAAATAATAAAAGAGTTAAGTGAATACTTAGAAGAATTTAATCTCACTGAGCTTGAATACACAGACAAAGATACAAAAATTAAAGTTTCAAAAACAATCAAACAAAACCCTGATAATAGAATGCAAACGATTCAGGTTGAAAAAGATGATTCCACAAATGAGAATTCTACAACAGTTACTGATGTTTCTGGGATTAAGATTACATCTCCAATAATTGGTACAGCTTATCATGCACCTGAACCAGGAGCAAAAAAATTTGTTGAAGTTGGAAAAAAGATTAAAAAAGGTGATACTGTTATGATAATTGAAGCAATGAAAACAATGAATCATGTACCTTCAACCTCAGACGGAATAGTAAAAGAAATTTGTGTTGAAGACGGTCAGGCAGTAGAATTTGGTCAACCTATAGTTATTTTAAGGTAATGTTTAAAAAAATATTAATTGCAAACCGTGGGGAAATTGCAGTTAGAATTATAAGGGCATGTAAAGAATGGGGAATTTCTACGGTCGCGGTTCATTCAGATGTAGATAGAAATAGTATGCATGTGAGAATGGCAGATGAAAGTGTTTGCATAGGTTCACATCAGCCCGCTAATAGTTATCTCAATATTCCAGCTTTAATGTCAGCAATTGAAATTACTGAATCTGAGGCAGTTCATCCAGGTTATGGTTTCTTATCTGAGAATGCAAATTTTGCACATATTCTAGAAGAAAATAATATAAAATTTATTGGAGCCCCATCAAATTTAATAAGGATGATGGGTGACAAAATACAAGCCAAAAAAATTGCTAAAGAGAATGGTCTCCCTGTTATTGAAGGCTCAGAGGGAGGTGTAAAAAACATTAACGAAGGTAGGTCACTTTGTAAAAAAATTGGTTATCCAATTTTAATTAAAGCTTCTGGTGGTGGAGGTGGAAAAGGTATGAAAATTGTGAATAAAGAGGAAGAATTTGACACACTGTTTTCTACAGCAAAAAGTGAAGCAAAAAAATATTTTGGAAATGACGAGGTGTATATTGAAAAATTTTTTAAAAATCCAAGGCATATTGAGGTCCAAATTTTATCTGGAAAAAACAGAACTGTACA
>TARA_B100000963_G_scaffold4354_1_pt1 | contig 13105 bp, 6 predicted proteins | sample TARA_B100000963 | Tara Oceans TARA_B100000963 (sample SAMEA2622097) | marine metagenome | biome: marine biome (ENVO:00000447); feature: surface water layer (ENVO:00002042); material: "saline water (ENVO:00002010), including plankton (ENVO:xxxxxxxx)" | depth 5 m | reverse complement strand
ATATAATCTCCTTCCTGACCCTTTTGGTTTCTTTCCAGTGCCTTTTAGGGGGTCTTTGCTCATCCACGTAGGCTTCCTATACCTTCTACGAGAGCGCGGTCCTCTGGAAATGCCGCCGCATAACGGCGTCTATCTACTTTCTGCGTGTTTGGCAGTGGGTTAAATGTAGGTGATACTTGTGCAATATTAGTTGGGGGCTGTGATCTTTCTACTGGGGCAGACAAGATAGGTTCTACCTGACTTGTTACATTTGGTGGCTCTTCCTCTGCAATGGTTTCAGGAAATACTAGTTTATCCTCCTCATAAACATCGGAGCCTACTTCTTTTCCTAAGTAAGGAGCTCTTCTACTCACTTGTTCTACAAATAAACCAGATAACATAGTGGCTAACCTATTTGCCAAGCCTTGTGCCTGACTTGCTGTTTGTGCTTCCTGTAAAAGAATACCAAGTTTTTTCTTGTCTTTCATCAAATCTAACATGATTTTAACTTTAGCCTGTTCGGGCATATTAAAAAATAAATTTAGCATTTGTTTGGAGCCCTCACTAGCGGCAACCATACCTCCTCCGATTTGAGAACCCGGACCCCCTATGCCTATCTTCGTAAGAAGATTGTTAAAAGTTTGTTGTGCTTTTGCTCCAAGGGTAGCACCTATCATTCTAGCTTGAAACATTTTTGCACCACTTGGTTTCTTAAACAGTACAGTTTCAAGATCTCCTGTTAAAAAAGCTTCTTCGACGTTAACCATTTCTTTAAGAGCTTTTTGAATTAAATTTAAGTGCTCTTTGTCTGCAATATTGTTTTTCAACATCCATGAAGAAAGTCTGAAACTAGCTTTTGGATCAGCGCCTTTAACCACCCCAAATAAAGCGTCTTGCATAGCGCGTGGGTTAAACTTATACCCAGACCCGCCTGCTTTAGTAATCGCATAACTAAGTATTGAGGAGCGCAATCCTAATTTAGCTTGTTCTGATGTAAAAGCCTTTCCATCTGCATTTTTGAAACTATCGGCTCTTTCTGTTAATTTTAGAAGGCCATTGATAGAGGCCTCTGGTTTTTTACTATTTAAAGCTAACGTTACAGCACTAGCAGGATTTTCTGTTTGTGATTCAAGAACAGATTGAAACGCTTTAACCTCATCTGACTCTTTAAATAATTTTACGTCTCTACCAAAAGAAGTAAAAGTTTCTTGTGCTTTTTTTAAAGTTTTCAAGTCTTCATGCAATTTTGGGAACACTCTAAAAAGAGCCTGAGCCTCATCTGATTTCATATAGCGTTCATAAGATGCGGGATCAATTACGGGTGCGGTGATCTCAGTTCCATCAGGATCAATGGATACAACTTTATCTTTGACCATGTTTTTAAAGGTTCTTTTAACGGCATTCTCTAAAGTCTCGTGAATAGTAAATATATTTTCAACGCCCTTTTGTCCTAAATCTTCATCTAATACAAACTTATTAGTAGCCATAATGTCTTTTATCCTTAGATACGTAGGGCTGCTACCTCCTGCAAACACTCTGTCTAATAGATTATCAGGTGTAATTTTTGTTCCACCTCTTACATTAAAATCTTGCACATCCCCTAAAAAACTTCTGGTAAAAAAATCGTTTTTTGCTTTTGAGTATGCTCTGGCAATATTGTAACTATTTGCCACTGTGGTTTTAGATCCAACTAGATCCTGTAATATGGCCGCAGATAAATTTTCTAATCGCAGTGCCAAGTGGTCATTGCCCCCTGCTCGTAAAGCTTTTGCTTTACTTAACAAAGCTGACCTCATATCAAACAAACGACTAGCGTTCATAGGACTTTCGCTAGGAACTCTTCTTTGCGCAGCCTCACTGGCGTTGAAAAGAAGATTGCCTTCTGTTGTTTCGGCTTGCCCAAAGAATTTTATAATATCATCAAAATCCTCTGTGTAGCCTCCTAAACCTGCCGCTAATTCTCCTTTTGCCCCTTTTGCCAAGGAAAATACTCCACCTTGATCTAGGGGTGTCCTAAGCGCATTTATTATATTAGGAAACTCTAACTCTTCTCCATCTCTATTAACAAAATCTTCAATGGTCGTATTACCAACGTTATCCCATAATTGTTTTTCTCTGTTTTTAGTAAGAGTAATTTGTTCATTTAGTAAGTTATACAGCTTGGTGGAGAGATCAAATTTTGAGTCACCTTTTAGTTTATCTGCTGCCTTAACTAAATTATTTACTTGAAGCCGTACATTGTTTGAAATGTTGTCATAAAACAAAGATTCTGCTAAAAATCCGGCAGCTTGTAGCGCGTCTACATCGCCATTGTTTACCGCGCCTATAATCGTTGCTTTTGCACCTTGGATGTAAGCCTCTCTGCCTTTTTTACTGGCAACGGCTAATTCATCACTTGTTCGACCTAACTCTTGCTCTATCCTTGCAAAAACTTTAGCCAATTTTGGTTGTTGCTTTGAGGCAAAAAAAGCAGACAAAGAAGTAGAATCAAGGACCGCGATATTCTTTTCATCTATTACAGTTCCTGTTTCGTCTAAAATACCTTCACCCAACAATTTAATAGCTTGACCTAATAAAGCAGGGTTAGCCTCTATTTCAGGAGAGTTCTGAAGAGCTTCGAATAAACGGGTTCCAACTTCCGTCATTCTTTTGCTTTGCAATGTCTCTTCGATAGTTTGCTGTGCGGGATCTCCTGATGCGTACTTTTTATACAAATTTAATGCCCCCGCAACACCTTTGTTAACCCCTGTTATCACTGGTTTTAACGCCAAGGGCGGTAAGCCCCCGCCTGCAATTTCAAATCCTAACCTCCACCAATCACTTCCGGGAAAAACAACTTCAGAAGCAAATGCCCCTCCAGAAGCTCCTCCAACAGCGATACCCTCTGTAATTAAAGTCGCACTAGGGTTTGCACGAGCGCTTTGTCCGGCCTTAGCAATCCCTTTTTCTATCCCAGATAAAACTCGTAAATTTAAGGGACCTTTTCTGGGGTCTGGTTTGATAAACCGAGTTAAACCTACATTTTTTTCTGCACGTAAAGCCTTAGTTAGCAAAGAGTTAGTCAGGCCCTCACTTGCCGCCACAATATCTAGAGCTCTATCAAAGTCATAATATCCTTTTTTAGCAAGATCGGCATTACGTCCCATAGATATTTTTTTAAAGTTATCTAACACTCTTACCGCACCAATCGATCCGGGTTTAGTGGGCAGTAACCATGGGGTTCCAAGCATGGAAATGCCATAAGTTAATGTTTCGGCACTGTTAACCATTGGCTGAAGGGAGGGTATAACGGGATCTTCTTCTCCTAAGATAAAATCACTTGTTTCTCTACCAAGAAAATCACCTGTTAAAGCTCCTAAAACAGTACCACCTAAAACCACTGCGCCTTTTGCTAAAGGGTGCGGTATAGGAAGTTTAGCTGCGGCTTTTGCCCCGGCCACAGCACCTGCTAACATCCCTGTTCCGGGAGCCGCGGTGCGTTTTGCTTTTTCTATAAAGGCTAAATAACCGGACCCGTCCTCACCACCAAAGTCTTCGACATTAGTAAAAAAAGGCAAGATTTGTTCATCGGTTAGTTTTCTGTCTTCAATGGGTAAATCTTTAAATCCGGGTAAAAAATTCAATAAAGGAGCTTGCCCATTACGCAATGTTTGATACGAAAATAAACCGGGAGCCGCGGTTCCTGCCTGCATTTCAACAATAGATGACGTTAAGTTACTAATACCCTGTGTTTTTACACCCTCTTTAAATTTTTCAGGAGTAAATGTAAAAGGTTCAAAAACAGGTATATCTTCTTCTTTAAACACACTTTCTTCTGCCATGAATCTATCCCCTATTGCCTTTTAACCAGTCTTTTGCTTTTTTAGTTGTTTCTGGCGTAACCGCTATTGCGCCTGTCTGTAAAGCTTCTTGATAAATCTTACGCATATTTCTAATCTCAGCAGTTAATAAAACAAGTTTGTCTGTCATCGCTCTAGCTTTAGTAATTTGACTCATATTAAATAGCTGTCCCGGATCTCCTCCATATTCAGGGATTCTTTTTGCTAACACTTGAATACTGTTTGCTAATTTACTTTCAACTGCTAAGAGTTTTGATAAGGCTGTTTCGTCTGTGGTAAACATTCCGGGCGTAAGTTGTTCTGTTTCTTGTGCAAGTTCAAGTTGAACAAATTTAAGTATTTTTCCAACAGCCTCATCTTCCATTCCTTTTGTAATCGTCTTTAAAATTTCATTTCTTAAAGAGACAATAACGGACTCGGCTCTACTAAAATCTTTTTGACTTTGATTTAAAGGACTACCCCCAAGTTCCCTAAACTGCTCTTTGAAAAATACTTTAAGTCTTGGCAGACCGCTCGCCAATCCAGTAGTTTCAGGATAATTTAAGTTTTTATCTACTAAGTTAGTAGGAACCTTATCCCAAGAGGGAGAATCCAAGTTAACATTACCTTGAACGGGATCAAATAATGAAAGATTAAATTGTTTAGTGCCATATTGTAGATCTTGTTGCGGTGCAGGTTGAGTGCCTGTCGCACCACTAACACTTGGTAAATCAGTTTGTCCCGGAAGGTTTACAGTAGGTAATCCCTTAGCTCTTCTTGCAGAAATGGCTCGTTTTATTGCAGGAGACAACTGCGGCACGGAGCCAACTCTAAACTCTCCTTGGAAAGGCACCATGGAGGGCTTTGAAATAAAGTTTAGTAGTTTTTGTTCAAACTCGTTTGTTTCTTGCCTATCTAAGCTACCATCGGCATAAGCATCTAAACGTTCTTGGTTAGTAATATATTTTATTGAAGCGGTTTCTGTTTTCGATCCCATCAACTCTTCATCATCAGGGACTTTCGCTACACCGGCTTTTATAGCTCCCCCTTCTATGGCTTCTTCATATGCATCTGTGCCGGGTTTAAGAGCTTTAACTGTGCCGTCTGGGAATAAAAGATTTACTTCACCTTGTTCGGTAGGTGCTTTATATGGAACCAAAGAATCGGGCTCTAATTTATCTACATCTGCTGCTTTTAGATTAACAATAGTATTTTTTGCATAAGTTACACCGTTAATTTCTACAGCACGAGCGGTTAAAAATGGAGAGGTGCTACCGACCGTAGGTGGTGAATAAGGCACAAGTATACCAAAAGGTATTTTGGCGGCTTGTCTTTCCGTTAAATTTACTACGGTACCTTTAGAAACTGTTTCTCCGTCTATCTCTGTCTCTTTCTCAACAGTATAGGCTTTCAGCGCTTCACTTGCTTCTTTAAATGGTTTAATACTATCAGGCGGAAGATTGTCTACTTGCGTGGGATTCAAATTAACTGTTGTATTTGCGGGAAATGTTGTTCCATCAATAGTAATTTCTTTCAATGTTGTATATGGTTTTTGCGATAATCCTTCGCCTGCTCTAAATGGAATCAATACGCCTTGGGCTATGTTAGATACTTGATCTGCGCTTAAATTTACTACTGTGCCTTTTGAAATAGTGTTTCCGTTAAGAACAAAATCTTTTTCAGCGGTATACGCTTTTAAAGTTGACTCTGAGGGAGCCTTGTAAGGCACTAAATCCCCAAAATCTGTTTCAGCTACTTGAGTTGGGTTTAAATTTACAACAGTATTTTTTGGAACTATTTTTCCACCAATCGTAATCTCTTTAGTGGTTTTATAGGCTTTCTGAGCCTTTGCCGTGGTTTTACTTTTAATAGCCGCTAATCTTTCTGCGGCTGACTCTGCTTTTTCTGCCGCAAGCTTAGTTTCAGCAGACTGTAGCGCTGCTAGTTCTATAGCTCTTTCTTCTTTTGAAGCTTCTTTATCGAGCTGTAGTTGAGCCTGCGCTCTTGCACCAATCTTTTCTGGTAGCTGCGTGGACCGTGCTGCCATAGCCAATCTCTCCGCAGGACTTAATCCGGGTCGCTCTCCTTCCATCGGAGCAGCGAACGCTAATGCAGCAGTGGCAATATCAAACAACATTTGCGCTTTTGTCATGCGTTTTTGTTGCTCGGCCATAGCTTGCCGTTCAGCAACATCACCTAATCCTACTTTGCGATATAGGTCCAACTGACTTTCAAAAAGCTGATTTAATCTACTTTTTCCCGTGCCCGGATTTTTGTTCTCTTCGTTTAAAGCATTATTAACCTTATTTTCCGCATCCTCATCGCCAGACTGACCTAATAACCCCGTCACACGAAGAAGATTTATGGGAGATTCGCCTGTAGGGATGTAAGGAAACGCCGGATTAAATGAGAATTGGTTTCCGCCACCCGCTATTCTGTTTGAATTTAAGGGGCTGAAGTATTCTACAGGGCGGACTTCACCGCCTTTGTTAAAATTTACGGGAGCGGTCCCGCCGGCCTCCATTGGTGGTTCGGGAACCGTGGACATTATGCCCCCGGCCATAGGCCCCTCCATGGGCTGCGTCATCTCTTGCTGTGCAAGCTGACCAATACCTTGATCGACATTTGCTAACATCATAACGGGTTGTACTAAGGTCAACACGGACTCTGGTGTCTGTCCTGCGTCACCCGGACCGACAACTCCTGCTAGTTCCTGCCGTCTTTCTTCAACTGTTGCCTGATCGCCACGCATCGTGTTCATTACCTGTTCGTAGTTCTGTGCCTGATCTAAGTCACCGATACCACCGGCGGCCTGTGCTAAAGCGTTCTGCACGACGTTTGGATCAAGCTGATCTTGTGGTGCTTCCATAGGCATGGGGGGCTGTTCTGGTGCAGGCATTGGTTGTGCAGGTTGGGGCGGCATTGGCATAGCTGCCGCCATCATTGGATCTCCGCCCATCTGCATACCAATAGGACCACCGTATTCTTTCTCTATTACACCACGCCCTATAAGTATATCTTTTTGTGTTATTTTGCCGTCACCGCTAAGATCAGGAAATGCTGCGCCGCCGTCTGCATATGCTTGTACGGGCCTGCCCACATCAAACATGGGACGTTGGCCCACAGAGCCAAGATCCACTCCAAATCGTTGATTTGCCATATCGCCTACCTCTCCTATAAATTCCTGTACCTCACCTTGATTTTCCTGCGCTAACTCTTGATTTATAAATTGACTTAATCCAGACAACGGGCCTCGTTGCATGAACGCCTGTTGAAAATTACCAATCCCAACAGGTTGCCCCACTCTAGTTACCTCTTCTACGATAGGTCTTGTTTCTTCTTCTATCACAGGTTGTTGCGGAGCGGATTGCCCAAGTTTTTCTTTGACTAAAGGAGGCACCATGCCTGTCAAAAACGGAAACATCATAGGACTCATTAGAATAACCCCGCTTGTTTAGCTCCGCCATACGCAGATAGACCGGCTACACCCAGACCAAACAACTGTTGCGCCGGAGACACATCAGGACGTTGTACTTGTGATAGTGTCATTTGTGAGGTTGGAGCTCCTCTGTATATATCAGATAAGAAACCAAGACGTTGATAAGGCTCATAAAGCTGTGCCATATCGCTCTTACGCTTTGCTTCCAACTCAGCTTGTTGTTGTAGTTGCTGCTGTTTACCGAGCTGAAACTGTGTTTGTATATCTCTTAACGCACTTTGTTGTGCCAACTCACCAATCCCGGCTCTTTGTACCCCTAGTTGTCCCAGTGTGCTTGCGCCCTGTAGCCCTAACGATCCAATACCCTGTGCGGCCTGTAGCTGTCTTGCTCTTTCCCGCTCTGCTGCCTGCTGTGCTTGTAAAAAGTTCTGTGCTTGCGCCTGTGCTAACGCCTGCGCCCTATTTCTACCTATCTCTGTCTGCTGTATACCTGCTCGACTACCACCAAAAGCGCCTGCTTGTGCCGCTTGTAGCCCCGCTTGAGCAGATTGTGTGTCAAAAGATCGGTTTATTTCGTCAAAAACAGCCTGTTGATAAGGGTTCATATACTGAGCCATCTGCTCGCCCGTTACACCACTGGCACCTGTTCTATACATAGTGCCGGCATCACCCACAGCACCTGTCACCATTCCCGGTGCTTGGTCCATGGTTGCTTTTGCGCCTTGAATAAACTGTTGATACCCACCAATACCACCGCTTGCCGGTGACGCGGCTGATATTGCGGCGTCCTGTAGGCCTGACATACCCGCAACAACCTGTTTAGGAACTGTTATTCTTTGATCTGATAGATTTTTAGCACTCTCGAGCAGCCCCAGTTTATAGGCTTCTACCTCGGGTGCTTCACGTTGTATGACCTGTTGTGTTTCAGTAGCCATTATGCCCTCGCCTTTGCTTCGAAGTTACGCATCATTGCATACATATTTTGTATACCTTTTTCATTATTGCCACCACCGGCACCATTTACCGCGTCTGTTGTCATAACAAACTCACCGGGCATCAGCATAGCGCGTACACTGTCTTTACCGGGCGTGCCCTCATCCATGCCTATACCACCGTTGCGTCGTGGAAACTCTTTTGCTTCACCGCCATCTGCCGCATACTGTACGGGTGGGCTTGGGCTAAACGGAAACCGTGTTGGCACCATAAACGGGGGCTGTGATGGTATAACATCTGTGCCCTGCACAATATACTTACCTCTGTTTTCGTCTATAAGATCCTGACCTGTCTTAAAGTCCTCAAGCTCATCCATTTCAGGCGCATCAAAGAAACCGCCTGCTGCTGCGGCTGTTGTGGCTGCCGCTATATTACCGACATTGCTACTCAAAAACCCCCTGTTGGCATCCGCCGCTATTTTTGCAGCCGAATCATAAGTAAGGCCTTTATTTGCGGCCATGACCTCTTGCGGGGTTACGCCCTGTCCCGGAAAAAAAGCATCTTTAACATTACCTTGCTTTATACTTTCAAAAAAACTTGGTTGACTTTTTGGAATAAATTGCTCTCCAGATTTTACAAATTCGGTGCCAGATGTTGCACCAAGTTTTGTAGGATCAGAGGCGGCTATTGTGTCTTTAATTCCACTACTTCCGGCAGCACCGCTTGCTGTCTCCCCTGTAGCAGTCGCTGCTTGATTAGCCATTCTTTCAAAATAGGTTTTAGGCATACCGCCTCCAGTCAAAGCACCACCAATAGCTTGTAAATTGCTAAAATCGGCGGCTTTTCCTATACCCTCCATAAACCCTTTTGCCCCTGTGGCCGTAGTTCCTATTCCAACAGCTCCACTTAATCCAGACAATGCGCCACCTGTCACTCCGGCTTGTAAAGCGCTACCAAAAGCCTGTTCTAAACTCTCTCCTTGTATTAAGCCCCCAATACCGGCACCAAGAGCCGCACCATATATTGGGCCAAAAAATACCGTGCCCGCAATAGTCAATACAGGTTTGGCTACTTTACGTATGACATCGCCAACCTTGTCAAATATATCTTTTAGAAAAAACTCAGGTAACCCCGTCTCTGGGTTTATAGAGTTTGCCTCGGTGCCTACTACATATCTTTCTGGGTCTTCAATACCCATATCTTTCAAATGATTAAAGATAGAGTCTTTTAATTTTGGGTTTTTATCTATAAGTGCCTTCGGGACAACAAGCTCGCCTGTTTCAGCATGAACGAGCTTGTCATCACCGTAGCGGCCGTAGGAGGCCATGCGCACTGCAACATCTTGGATAGCGCCTAAGCCATCAGAGCCGAAGTTTTCTTGCGCCTTTTCTTTGTATAAAGCTTCTTTTTCGTGGTCTTCCAGATAGAAGTCGGCTATGCCACCGACTGGAAATGAAAAGGTTTTAAGTGCTTCGCCCATAACTATCCTATTGTTACTGTTACTGATCCTAACCCACTTGTGGCAGAATTACTAGCGCAATGTGGTCGGTTAACCTTACTTATCTTAACAAATCCGTCAACTTCAAACAAGGCGCCGTTCTCTAAATCTTTGTCATTACCTGAGGGTAAACCGGTAAACGTAAGTTTCGTGGCCCGTGATTCGCCGGGGTTGCGCTGTTGTTCAACATACAATGCAAACGATCTCACAATATCCGAAAAGTAATTTTGGTCATATTGTTGTGGCGGATAAGGAAAAAACGGGGCCGGTATATTACGTGTGCTCATTATCTACGTCCATCTGGTCTTACATCAAGTCTCGGTGTGCCTAGTCTCCACATAACGCCTGTAACGTCACTTTCAACCCGAAAAGCAAAAGAACGACCACGTAACCGTACATGAAGCTGCTCGGTAAAGAGCTCGACAGGTGTGGATACAGACTGCGCTACCTGATTACTAGACGTTTCGTTAAACGTGACTCCCGGAAAATTACGGGTTTTTACCACCATATTGACTCGTGGTGTTTCGTTTGTGCTGTCTCTAAAAGTAATGTCGGGCAGAACACGCCGTACAAGAGTGAATTTGTCGCCATCGCCTATGTCCATTTGGCTTGACTCGACGTTGGCAGAGATAGCAGAGGGAGGATTAGTGCTGCCATCGTCCTGCCCGAACTCGTGGTAATATAGTTTATTATCTGTACTCGCGGCTATCGGATACTGGTTTATACCCCTATCTACCCACGCTGTGCGGTTTAATGTGCCAAAATACCAGAGCTTTTCCTGATAATTGTATATAACATAACGATCATTTGTTGTGCTGTTCTTTGATGGGTAGAACCACCATACCTCACCATAAGAACTGTTGTGACCAGAATATACCTTGCCTATCTGGTCCCGGTTAAAATCACTAAATACATAATCCAACACAGTACAGGGTAGTCGTTGCACCGTACCACCGTATACATAGAACTCTTTGGAGCCCATCCAGAAAACAAAGTCATTCACGGCGACCGCTGCATTTGGACTTGCTATTGTAATATTTCGTGATATCTCGGTCAGTCCAAAAGTAAAGGGTGGCCCCAAGAACTGCATACCGTGGAGGGATACATCTGTAAATATCAGTATTTGTTGCTTGGTTTGTATGGCCACCACAATCTCCGAACCGGTAGATATTCGAAGCTCTCCCGCTGTGTTGGTGGGTGATGTCTGAAAATCTAATAAGCTTTCCTGTGTTCCAAAGCGTATAAGCAGTGGGTCTTGTGTTCCGATTGATGTCTCACCGTCACAGCCAAACGCTATAACATGACGGTCTTGGTCCGATACCATAATCTGTTTTGCAACCGTTGGGGCTAAATTAGACCCTGATAGAGAGGAAAGGGCCACGGCTCGTGATGAGGTGCCCGAGGTCCGATCCCAATAGAATATGCCGCCGTTCTTTATGTTTATTAAAAGGTCCTCACCAAAGTTGTCATGTGTCCAATTAGTTAGCACCGCACCCGATACCGTGCCCTCTGCCGGCATACCCCAACCAAAAGCCGCTTCTATCACAGCATCATTGTCCGCGTGTGCGGCCGCTGTCGTACTAAGCGAGCCCCGTATCAAACCCGTAAAGGTGGTAGAGGTCTTACCTGTGTATTCAATAATCTCGTCATTTATCTTAATATAACCGGTGGCCGTAAAGTTTGCTGCTGAGTCTACGGTGACAGTTGTAGCTGTTGCCGATAAGCCACTACCATCGTTTATCAAAGTTACGGTGTCGTCGGCCGCTGTCGCGTTTCCCAAGACCAATCGCACAAGCTCGCCACTAGAGTGCGCCACGGCTGTTGTACCGCCATGACCCCTTGTAACCGTCAAGTCATTACTTGATATCCCAGTAACTAGCATAAGTTCCCCTGAGATATTTATCACATCCGACGTAGAAATACCCGTGGCACTAGCCACCGTTACATCGGTTTCAGAATTAGTAAGGTCCTCTGCTATAGTTGTAGTTAACTCATCAGTGTCTACACCGTTCCATACACCGGCACCCCAACCTGTGCCAAAGAAGTTCGTATCGAGGCCCGTGTTTACTTGATACGCACCCACGGTAGAGCCACCTCCATTACCTGTATCCGATCCGTTTGCCGAGACACTTACAGTAATAGTGTAAATATTGTTATTTGTAACAGAGGTTATTTGGTGTTCGGCGTTTAGTATTGCTGCTGTTACATTACCGCCCAACGATGCAGCAGCAGAAAAAGTAACAAAATCATTTAGATTAGCACCGTGGGCAGCATCGGTTACCGTAATAACAGAACTACCGTTTGTAGCCGCAAAGGTAACGTCCCCCGCACCTGTTGTAGAACGCACTGGTGTAATATCGTTATACTGACCCCCATCGGCTATGTAATATTTGAGATTAGTGCCTATACCTAAATATTTTGTAGCATCCAAAGCTACCCAACTAAACAAGGCACGACAGGTGCCTAAGAACGTGCTATCACTGTACGCGGACCACCCGCCTATCTTTTCTACGTTGCCAAACCGAAAACGTATTTTATCGCCATTAAACCAACCGCCCTCGTTAGAATAGGACGTTGATTCTCTGTTAATACCGGGTTTAAATTTAAGAGCAGTTAAAGGCATCAGCCGGGCCTTAATTGCACAGCTACAAATTGAAAACTATTACCCGATATTGTTGCTCCTGCGGGTAATAAAGTAGCGAATGTATCTCTTGTTCCACTATCTCCATCTGTCATATTTAAAGTATGACCGGATCCACCGATAGTTACTGTAAACGTACCTCCACCAGAAGACACAGTGCTGCCAGAAATAAAAGTAGGGTAAGTGCTTGCTGTAAAGCTAGTTGTGGTTCCAGAGGATATGGCAGAGGAGGTGTTTTGGATAAAATCGTTCTTTATAGAAATAGTGGGGGTTGTGCCTCCCGAAGATTCTATAGGATCTGTTGCTCCAACCGAGGTTAGTCTAGCGTTTAATTGTGTTTGTATATTACTCGTTACACCATCAGTATGGTTTAACTCTGCCGTGGTAGCTGTGACACCGTCCATAAGATTTAATTCATCTTTTGTAGCCGTGACACCGTCCATGATGTTTAGTTCGGCCGCAGTCGCCGTAACCAAAGTGCCCCCAAGTTTTAGCCCATTTGAGGTATCATGTGATGCAATGTCCACATCTGTAGAACCGTCCGCAAACGTCACGTTACCCGTAACAACAAGCTTATCTGTGCCGTCCTCGTCATATTCAATACTAGCGTCTTGATCGTTACCAAAATGTATCTTTTTATCGTCAGCGATATAGATGTCTCCAAATTCTGCTGAGGTAGACCCTATGTCCGCTCCTCCAGAGGTATCCGGTAAAATAGAAGTGTTTGCCGTTAAAGTGGTAAACGTACCTGCGGCCGGGGTTGTACCACCTATTACTGCGCCATCTATGGCCTGACT
>TARA_B100000963_G_scaffold359921_1_pt1 | contig 13105 bp, 10 predicted proteins | sample TARA_B100000963 | Tara Oceans TARA_B100000963 (sample SAMEA2622097) | marine metagenome | biome: marine biome (ENVO:00000447); feature: surface water layer (ENVO:00002042); material: "saline water (ENVO:00002010), including plankton (ENVO:xxxxxxxx)" | depth 5 m | reverse complement strand
TCGGGAGCAAAAGTAGCCATTGAAGGGCCCGCTCAAATCCAAATTCTTTCCGACCGAGCCGCTTACCTGAACCGTGGTGAGGACTCCTCCGTGGCTTCAGCGGATCAAACCGGCTTTACCTTGAGCACTCGCGATTCTCCCAAAGTTGATTTGGGCTCGGAGTTTGCGGTGCACCTGGATGACAAGGGTTCCAGCCAGTTCAGAGTTTTTGCCAACGACTTGGAGGAGCCCAAGCATGCCTGCCCGAAACCGTATCACGGGCCTTGCCCAATTTGTGAATTCTAATTGCTTTGGTCACGGCCTTTAAGGCTATGTTCCGGATTCCGAGAGATACGAAAACTTAATAGGTAAGGCTTCGGAGCCAACCCGGAAGTCAGAAGGGGCGACGGACCAAGAGCCATCACTTGCCTCTTGCCAAAAGCTTTCAAGCGCTATCGCATGCCTGCGAGGAATTTCAATTCCTTGGATTTGGTATGATCGATCAATTGATAAGCGAAACCCTGCGGGCTCGTCATCGTGTGTATTCCTTGTCGGAAGCCACGCCCTTGCAGGAATTGGATTTGCAGCTGAACCTTCGCTGTTTTCTGAAGCGGGAGGACCTTTCGCCCATCCATGCCTACAAATGGCGCGGCGCATACAATCGGATGCTACAGCTTTCAAAGGACGATCTTAACAAGGGGGTGATTACCGCCTCCGCCGGCAATCATGCCCAAGGGGTTGCCTTATCTGCAAAAGAGTTGGGTACGCAGGCTCGGATATACATGCCTTTGTCTACCCCCAGAATGAAGCAGGATGCAGTCAAGCGTCTTGGCGGAGATCAGGTTGAGGTGCTTCTCTTGGGAGACTCCTACGACCAGGCGTCGGCAGAGGCGAAACGGGTGAGTGAGGAAGAGCGAATCACCTACGTTCATGCCTATGATGATCTTCAGGTGATGGCTGGACAAGGCACCATCGCCGATGAAATCATCATGTCCGGCAAAGGACCCTTTGACGTTGTCTTTCTGCAGATCGGCGGAGGCGGATTGGCAGGCGCGGTAGGAGCGTGGTTCAAGCACGTGAATCCTGAGATTCGGGTTATTGGAGTGGAGGGCGATCGTCAGGCTTCGATGTCCGCCGCCATCGAAGCGGGAAAACCGGTGCAATTGGATTACGTGGACGTGTTCTGTGACGGTACCGCGGTCAAGCAGGTCGGCGAACTCACTTACCCCATTTGTCGAGAGGTGGTGGACGAATTCATGACCGTCAGCAACGAAGAAGTGAGTGCGGCGATTGAAATCCTTTGGAAAACTTCCAGGGTAATTCCGGAACCTTCGGGCGCCATGGGTCTGGCGGCGGTTTTGAAGCGCCAATCCGAACTTGCGGGCAAAAGTGTGGTAACGATTCTTTGCGGGGCCAACATGGATTTCCATCAGTTAGGTAAGATTTCCAGCGCTTCCGGCATCGGATCCGCAACCAAACGCCACTTCAGGTTTCATATCGCCGAGCGCTCGGGTGAACTTTTGCGACTGCTTGAGGAAGGACTCGATGGCCTGAATATCGTGGATTTTCAATACGGAAAGACCGATGAGGTCGATTCCTGGCCCATTCTCGGGGTTGAGGGAAGTAGTCGGGAGTTGAGCGAACTGCCGGCAAGGTTGAGCCGAGCCGCAATCGACTTCAAGGAGGTCACTTCCAGCCCCGACGTCAGTTTCCGGGTAATTCCCTTCCGGTCCCGTCTCATCTCTCATCCTTACTTCATCGAACTTGAATTTCCGGAGAGAGCGGGAGCTCTGCATGATTTTCTGAATTCCGTCCGAGGTTCGGCCAATATTTGTTATTTCAATTACCAATATACCGGTGAGCGCGTAGGGAGGGCCCTGATTGGCTTCGAATTCCAAAGTGTCGGTGATCGTAAGGCCTTCATCGAGGGCATGGGATCGGGCCACTGGCAATTTCGAGCTTTTCGCGAATTGCCGGAGGATGCCCAAATGCGCATAACGGAGGAATGAATCGACCTCCGCAGGATAAGATCAACGATTGGGCGTCGTTTGGCTGATGTGCCGGTTCAAATCGAGAGCCGACTTGTGTAAACCGGGACGGGGGCTGAGTCCATCACCGAAGAAACCTTGTTTGACTCCTGGCTTGTCGAAGCCCTTTGAGGTATCCACGGGATTGCACCAGAAGGAACCGATGACGTATCCGGTTGCAAGGGCATCTCTTAAGTATTGGTCGTAAGCCTTTCCCGCCGCAATTGAATCGGGTTCGAATTTCCAACTGCTGATGTCCTTGTCGCCATCCTTGAAGCGAATGGCAAAGTCACATATGAGAATGGGCTTTCCGGAAACGCTATGGATTTGGTCAAAGCGGTCTTTGGGAAATTCAGCTTCGAAAGCTGGCTGAATGGCAAGGGCGTCCACGTAGGGGAGCATTTCCTCGAGGACTTCTTCAACGATCGTATTGTAATATTGCGAAGCGTTATCGGCGAAACGTTCTCCAAAGACAAGGTGACCCGGAGCGTAGGCGCGTTGGGCTTCCCCAACGACCTTGAAATATTGCTTCGCGATGAGTCGAAGGAAGCCAAGATCGCGGGGCTTCCCGGGACTTCCCTCCCAAGTTTCGAGAAAGCGTTGGTAGGCTTTTTGGCCGGGAGCGCCTTCGGGCAGTTCGCGGATGAAATTCACCCAATTCTTACCCGAAGGGTTTTCCAAGGGCCACGAACCCAAGTCCGTCCAGCAGTAACCGATGGTATTGGGGTTGTCACGGCTGCTCAGACACTTGGCCTTTATCCCGGTTTCGAGCTTTTTCTGCACTTTGGGATCGAAGACGTCCACGAACCGAACACCATTTTTTCCCCGGTAATAGGAAATCGGAACCAAGTGATTCCAACTCTCGACGAAGGGCATATCCTTACGAAGTGGTTCCGGGCAACCATACCCGTAGGCATTGAAGCCCACGGCCTTACAGGCTTCCGAAAACTTTTGGTAATTCAGAGCGGCGTCTCGGTTACCGGCATGGGTGATTCCATGGGCGAAGAAAGGTTGACCGTTCGGTTTGACCAGCCAATGTCTTCCTTCGATGATCTCAATCTTGAATCCGGTTTTCCGCCCGGCGTGGAGACTTGTCGCCATAAGCAAGGAAAGCAGGAGCGGAAAGTAGGCGTTCATTCCATTGCCCGTCCAAGGGTAAGAGTCATTTTCTGGGTTTGCGGCGAAAGGGAACGAGATCAATTCCCAGGTAACTAAGGCAGCCGAAGAAAAAGGCGCTTACGGCCACTTCATCGAGGTTGCCGACAAGGGGTAGATTGTCGGGTATCTCAAGGATTCCCATGGATAGATTGAGCAGGTAAAGACCACTGAGGAAGGCTCCTAGGAGAGCGGCGAAAATCCTCAAGAGAGAACGAGGCTCTTTGGGTTCCTTTGAAGCAACCTTATGATCGGACATTCTTTCAGTTTACGAATGTTTCTACGGGTACTTCAAGGCTCTCTTTTCGCATGAACTTTTCGAAGATTTCACGGATGACCTCCTGAGCATTCTTCTTGGCTTGTTCGAGCATGAAAAGGTTGCTCTTTCCCTCCTCGATGACCAGAGAACGCAAGTCCCTTCGGATTTGTCGTTCGAGAAATTCGCCTGAACGAGATTCGAGCCTCCCCCAACCGATTTCCTTCTTCACCTTTATCAGCTCCGGATCGCTCTGAATTTCCACAATCTCCTCATCGATCACGGGAGTTGGGATCTCGATCGAAACTTCGCCGGTTTCATCATTCCAGCGAAAGGATTCTTCGGAAATGGCATCCGTTGGAATAACGTACTGAATCTTGTTTTTGGGAACCAGAACTTCGACTGCAGTGGTTCCGAGGTTCAAGCGACTGAAGAATTTGGTGTGGGATCGTTTGACGGAGAGATTCACTTCGCCCGTCATCACGACAATTTTAGATTCTTTCTTCAGTTCGCCGATGGTGCTGTAAATGATTGAATCAATCGTCACCTTCCGCTCTGGACGGATGATGTTCTCCGCGGTTTTGAGCGCGGAGATCCCCCAATAGCCCAGAGTGAGGATCAGAACGACAGACACCGTTGCAAAGGCCCATACGCCCGAGACTTTTGCGGTTCGGTCTTTCACTTGGGCTTGTTCTCGGACTCCGCATGCAGAACGGTAACAAGGGCAACCAGGATGATCAAAAGTGAGTGGGTTTTATTCATAAAAAAGAATGTCGTGAAGGAACCGGACCTTGGAGAAAAGTTAAATAGTGGAAGCCTGACAAATCGAGCTTTCGGATAGTAATGACATTGTAAACCGAATTGTTTCCCCAAAACATAAGGCTTTACCGGTTTGATAAAAGCCAAAACTCAAGCTGCCGCGAGGGATGCGAGAACCTTGCGGGTTCCCTGGAAGGATCGGCGTCCGTGCATGCAAAGGTAGTTGTCCACGAGGGCGAGGTCGCCAGCCTGCCAAGGAAGATCAAAGGTGATCCCGTCCGCCAGTTCGCAGACCCGTTCGATTTCCGATGGATCGAGAGAAGAACCGTCGCCATGGGTGATCGACTTGGCCGGGTCGTTTCGGGAATCCTTCCAACCCTTGAAGGCGGCGATGAGCTGGTTGAAGAAACTGCGCTTTCCGTTGTCCAGTTCGCGGACCGCCGGCAGGGTGGGGGAGGTGACCCGCAACTCGTCCTGTTCCATCCATTCCCATGAGTATTCAAGTTCGGATAGTCGGGCTTCGGCCTCGTCACGCGAATCGACGCTGAGGGTGCTTTGCCCGCTTCGCCCCATACCAGAGCCCAAGTCCGCCTCGGCAGGCATGAAGTTCGAATACTTGAGCCCTTTCGTCAGGCAATTTTGTCCGAACTTGGGTAACTCCCTCTCGATCCGTTCCCAAAGCGCGTCGGAGCGACAAAGGGGGCTTTCTCCTCCTGCCTCCGCAGCTTTTTGGCAAAAGAAAAAGAGCTTGCTCGGATAGACGGGGGTCTGAGCCATTTCGTGGTGTAGGAAAATCGTAGTTTCGGGAGGCGCCTCGTTCGCGGAGAAAACGCGCGGGGAATAGACTTTGCGCACCGCATTGGAGAGAGAATCCTCGTAGGCGAAGTTGGGTAAGCCGAAGGCGGTCACGGCAACGTCAAAGTCCTCCGGCGTCGCCAGTGGCAATCCGCGCAGGAGGACCGCTCCGTGGGTGGCGGCTTGCCTTTCGATTTGCCCGGCGTTCTCGGCAATCCATATGCGGGCTTGCTTGATGTCGCCGACTTCCGATCTGAGGGCGAGAGGGAATTTTGTGCCATCGTACTCTTGTTGATTGGGCAGACTTAGGAGCTCGGGCGAAAAGCCGAATTTCGAGGTATCGCTCATAAAAGAGCACACTGAAGGGCATTTGCCGATCAGTTAAGCAAAATAGGATCTGCTTCCCCAGATTTCCCAAATCAACAAGGCACTGAACAGCTTTTGCGAATTCAGCGGACACCCTTGGTCTTGAGGCGAATCCGGAAAACGTTTTTTCTGCCGGTGACGTGGAGCACGTTGCTCCCCGGTCCGGCAAAAGTGCAATTGGTCGGGCTTTCGGGGACAGCAATTGTCTCGAGCAGTTTGCCTTTCGGGCTCCACACCCGCACGGCGTGAGGACCGGCGCAGTAGAGGTTGCCGAGATGGTCAATGGTCATGCCGTCACATCCGTAATCGCTCGGTGGCAGGACTCGGGCGAAAAGTCGTCGCTTGGATGCGTTTCCGTTTTTAGGGTCGACCTCGTAGGCATGTAGCTTCTGCTCCTTGTATTCGGATACGTAGAGTGTTTTCTCGTCCGGTGAAAGCATCAATCCGTTCGGCCCCTTCAGTCCGCTGATGACCGGCCGAGGATTTCCACCATCGGAGTCGAGAAGGTAAACCGATCCCGCGCCCGGGACGGTAACGTAAATCCGCCCTTTGCGATCAACCACCACGTCGTTTACTCCCACAGGTTGAATCTTCTTGTTTCCCCCTATCCTCGTTGGCTTCAAGAGCACGGTTTCCGTCCCGTCGTCCTCGAGGCGGGCCAGACTCTTCTCCCGTTGCTTGCACATCAGCAATCGTCCTCTCAAATCAAAGGCGAGCCCGTTGGCTCCGCCGGTCTCGTCCCGGAAGAGCGTAGTTTCAAGGGTCTTCAGGTTGAGTTGCCAGATACGCTGGTTTGGAATGTCAGTGAAGAGAAGATGGCCCTTTCCGTCATAGAGCGGTCCCTCCACCGTTTCGTAGCCCGAGGCAAGTTTTTCCAGCTTTGCATTGATCTCTCTTATTGTGATGAGGGAATGATCCGGGTCTTGTTTCTGCTCTGCCAGAGAGGTCGCGCCTGCAAAGGCGAATAAACAAAGTTGTCGAAAAACCTTAGCCATCACTTCTCCGCCTTTTTTCTTGGGTTCCATCATTTTTTGTTCGGTGCGCACGGCCGGCCGTCGAGGTAGCTTTGGAGAAGTTCGCCCATTTTTTTGACCCGTTCGGGATACTTGGCGAAGAGGTTGTCGGACTGGCGCGGGTCTTCCTTCAGGTTGAACAACAGGCCTTCATGACCTTTCCCATATGCCTCGAGGCCGAAATGCTCCAAGTAGGCGGGACTTTCCCTCTTGGCCGCCCCGGTCGGGGCATTGATGTAGACCCAGTCCCCTTGCCGGAGGGCGAACTTTTTCGGGGAGGTGTTCTGGACGGTGGCGACGCGCAGTGGTTTGTCGTACTTTTCCCCCTTGAAAACCGGCAGTAGATCGTAGCTGTCGACAGCCTCCTTCTTTCCGAGGCGGTGTCCGATGATCTTGGCAAAGCTCGCCGCCAGGTCGACCTGACTCACCACCTCGTCGGAAACCGATCCCTGCTTGATTTTGCCGGGCCATTTGACGATGAAGGGCACGCGGTGTCCTCCCTCGTAGACGTCGCGCTTGACGCCGCGATACTTGCCCGAGCTCCATTGTTTGAATTCCTCCAGTCTTTCGAAGGCATGGGTCTCAGGTCCATTGTCTGCAGTGAATACGACCAAGGTGTTATCGGCAAAGCCGTGCATATTCAAGGCGTTCATCACCTTGCCCACCATGGCATCGGTCTCGATGACGAAGTCCCCATAGTAACCGGCTTTCGATTTGCCGTGATAAGGCTTGTTGGGGACGATCGGGTAGTGCGGGGAATTGAAGGCGAGGTAAGCGAAGAAGGGTTGATCCTTTTTCTGCTTCGAAATCCACTCGACGGTCTTTTGGGTGATGGTGGGCAGGATGTCGTAGGGGTTCCAGCTTTCGGCCATCGGGCCGGCGCGGAAGCCGCCACCCCCGGCGAGGGGCCTGGACTTGATGACGGGCTTGGTGGGAATGGTGACGAAGCGGTCACCCTCGATCCAACAGTAGGGAGGGAAGTTGATGGTTCCGTCCCCGAAGTAATAATCAAAACCCTGTTCGAGCGGACCGTCCGGGAAGCGCTTGGTCCAGTCATAGGACTCGGCCCGGGGAGCTCCTTTTTTGGCGCCCGGTTTGCGGATGGCATCGAAGTCCCAACCGAGGTGCCACTTGCCGAAGCAGCCCGTGCGGTAGCCCTTTTTCTTGAACATCTTGGCGATGGTGAAGTCATCGGGCTCGAAAACCGTTCCACCAAACGCTCCCACTATGCCGTGGAAGCGGCGCCAGTGGTGCTGCCCGGTCAGGAGGGCGAAGCGACTGGGCGTACAGATTCCCGAGGAACTGTGCCCGTCGGTGAAGGTCATGCCCTCGGACGCCAAGCGGTCCAGATTCGGGGTCTGGATCTTTGCCTTGGCATCGCCATAGGAAACGTCGGCCACCCCCATGTCGTCGGCGTAGAGAATGACCACGTTGGGTCGTTCGGCCGCTTGACTAGGTAGAGCCAGAGAGAAAAAGAGGGCGAATAAGAATCGATTCATTGTATTTGGTAGGGTTTGTTTAGTTTGTCTTTTCCATCGGTCAATTCCTTGAGAGTGACGCGCAGGAAGGTCATTTTAGCGCCGTTTTCGAAGAAAATTCCAATGCCGCCATTCCTGCAAGCAGTGATTGCGGATTCAAGGTAGTGTTGCGGCGGTCATCGATCACCGTGAGGAGATCTCCGTTTTTAATTTAAAATCAAAGCCATCACTTCGGCTTGTTCTTGTAGTCCTCTCTCCAAGCTTCCCACATTTCGGCGAGTTCGGCGGTTTTCTCCGGTCGTTCCTTGGCCAGGTTATTCGTCTCGGTTGGGTCTGCCTTGAGGTCGTATAGTTCCCAGGCTTTACCCGCCCGAACCACTTTCAAGTCGCCCTGCCGGACGGCGTTGGCACGGCTGAAGTGCCAGTAGATTTCCTTGTGGGGCTCGCGCTCTTTTCCCTTGAAGATGGGGAGGAGAGACTTGCCGAGAGGGGGCTTGGTCTTGTTGCCCAGGATCTTCTTGGGGTACTTCGCTCCGGTGATGTCCCGAAAGGTTGCTGAGACGTCGATGATGTGGCCGACCTGGTTGGTCATCCCCGGCTTGATGACAGCAGGCCAATGAGCGATGAAGGGCGTGCGGATGCCTCCCTCGTAGTCGGTCGACTTGAACTTGCGGTAGGGAGTATTGCTTGCGTTGGCCCAACCGACCGAGACCGTGCGGTAGCTTTCGACGGGGCCCGGCGGAACGTTCGGGGTGGTGTTGGGTTGCTCGGGGCAGGCCCCGTTGTCGGTCAGGAACATGATGAGGGTGTTGTCCCACTCGCCCAATTCCTTGACCTTGGCAAAGAGCCGGCCGAGGTTCTGATCGACCCGGTCGATCATGGCGGCGTAGACCGCCATCTTGAGGTCCTCGGCATCCTGTTGTTCCTCGGACAGGTCGTCCCATGCCTTGGAGGCCCGCGGGGTGAGTTTGTGGTTCGGGCCAATGATGCCCATCTCGTTCATCCGCTTGAAGCGTTGCTTACGGATCTCGTCCCAGCCGATCTTGTACTTGCCCCGGTACTTTGCAATGTCCTTGGGCCAGGCGTGGAGAGGGTAGTGGGGCGCCGTGTAGGGCAGGTAGAGAACGAAGGGTTTGTCCTCGTCTTTGTATTCGTCGAGGCGGTCGATGGCGTAATTTGTAAAGGCATCGGTGTGGTAGAACTTTTTGTCCGGACTGGTGTAGCCCATGATCACCTTGTCCTCGATGGCCCAGCGGCGGACTCGGGTCTTGCCTTTTCTGCCCGGAGGACCTTCGCCGGGGCGGGCCTCGAGTCCGGGGTTGAAGAAATTGCTGCAGCCGTCGGCCAGCCCGTAGTAGCGGTCGAACCCACGGGTCGTAGGGAGAGGTTTCTGGTGCCACTTTCCGGAAATGAGAGTGCGGTACCCGATGGGCCTGAGGACTTCTCCGAAGGTGGCCCCGTGCTCCATGTTGTTGTCCCCGATGGAATAGGCGTAGTTGCCGGTGAGGAGCTCGGCCCGTGTGGTGTGGCACTTCGCGGTGTTGTAGAATTGAGTGAAGCGCAGACCGTTCTTGGCGAGCTTATCGAGGTTGGGGGTCTTGATCTCTCCGCCGTAACATCCGATGTCCGAGTAGCCCATGTCATCCACCATGATGAGAATGAAGTTGGGCCGGGTACGGTCGGGAGCGGCGTGAGCGACGAGTGTGCCGAGCATGAGGCCGGCGAAGAGTGATAAAATGGAAAAAGGTTTCATGTTTAGTGGGGTTGAGCGGGTTTCTTTCCCTGTGACGTCCGGGAGAACCAACGGGTCGCTATTGCTTGTCCTTTTTCTTGGGCTTCTTCTGAGGCTTTTCCAATTTGGCTCGCACTTGCTTGCTGACGCCCGAAAGGCGGGTCTTGGCTAGCCGGGCGAGGGTGCCCTCGAAGCCTTCCTTGGTGGAGCGCTCTTCCTTCGTGAGAGCCGAATTTTCCAGTTGCTCTCCGTCGAAAGGACCCTTGTAACGAGTCAGCTTGGCGTCGCTCCCGTCGGTCTTGGCGACCAGAGAGTACTTTTTGTCGCGAACCATGACTCGTCCCCGATACCAAATGTAAATCCAATCCTTCTTGCGGGCATCCGCTTTGTTTTGAAGCACTGGGACGATGCTGGCCCCGTCTTGCGGGTGGTTCTTGGGTAGAGCGGCACCGGTTACTTCGCAGAGGGTGGGGAGCACGTCGGTGAATTCGACCAGGTCATCCACGCTCCGTCCGGGTTTCTTGATGCCATCCGGCCAGCTGACGATGAGAGGTACGCGCGTTCCGGTGTCCGTCATGCTGCCTTTGCCTCCCACCACCTTGGTGCCGTTCCAAGGCGTAACGATTGGCTTGTCGGTGCCATTGTCTCCGGTGAAGATGATAAGCGTGTTGTCGCGCACGCCGGACTTTTCCAATTGAGCCACGATCTGGCCGACGGCTTTGTCGGCATAGGCCACCATGTCCCGGAAATGTCTTTGGGGGTCGTTGCGGTCTCCCTTGTAGGTGGTGGATCCGAGCCGTTTTGAATCCCAATCGGTTGAGTCCGGCGTGGGGTCAAAAGGGCAGTGGGTAAGTATCATCGGGTAGTAGACGAGGAAGGGCTTCTTCTTATTTGTTTCAATGAAGTCACAGATGAAGTCGGTGCATACCTGGGGTCCGTATTCGCCATTCGTGTACTCCTTCTCCTTGCCGTTGAATTCGAGCATTGGGTTGACGAAACGGCGATCGATCGTCTTGCCGTCTTCTTTGGAACGGCCGCTGCGGGTATGTTGCCAAAGACAGGATTTCTCAAAACCAAAGTGTTGAGGGGCGTCCTTCTCCTTGCCCAATTGCCACTTGCCGGCGATCGCAGTTGCATAACCGGTTCCCTTGAGTTGATGAGCAAAGGTGGTCTGCCCACGATCCAGCATGCCGAATTTGACGTAGTTGCGGACATTGTACTGCCCGGTCATGATCTTGGCTCGCGAAGGCGTGCAGATCGGGTTGGAGAAGCAGTTGGTGAAACGCACTCCCCGTTTGGCCAGTTTGTCCAAGTTGGGAGATTTGCAGGATTCGCTGCCATTGGACGATAGGGCTTCGTAACCCATGTCGTCGGCCATGATTAGAATGACGTTCGGACGTTCTTCGGCATGACTCGTAGGCACGCCGAAAAGAAGAAGGATCAAGGGCAGGCAGAGGAGGGGTGCTTTCATGATTTGTGAGTGGGTGAATCGGATTTGAGGTCTACTTGAACTGCAACTCGCTCAACTTGAGTTCGAGGGAGTGTATGGCTTCGCCGTCTATGCTGATGACCGTGTACTTGAAAGTCGGATCCTTGACGGTAAGGTCGAAGTCGACCCGCCCGAAGGACTGTTTCTCGTTGTAGCCGAATAAGGAGTGCTTGATCAATCCATGCACGTGCTGGTTGGTCAGTCGAGAAGATTGGCACTCGTAGAGGGGATACATGCCTTCGATGCCGGTATCGATCCTGTAGGCGTCCGAGCGGTGACGGTCAGCGGAGAGAATCACGACCCCGGGGATCTTTTCCTTGGCGATAAAATTAAATATCTTTTGTCGTTCGCCATCGAACCCATCCCAGGTGTCCTTGGAACCGGGCTTCACTTTGGGTGTGACGGGAACGTTAGTGCAGAATACGGTGAAGGTTGCGGGTTCCTTGAGGGTCTTCTTGAGCCACTTCATCTGAGCCGGTCCAAGCATGGACGGGTTCTTCCCTTTGGGTGATTCCCGGTAGTAGCGTCCGTCGATAAGAACGAAGTGGACCTTGCCGATCCAGAAGTCGAACCAGCATCCGGGCTGCTTTTCGCCACCTCCGTAATAGGGGTTATCCCAGTTGTCCTTGAATATTTGCCATACTTCGCGCTTCCAGCTGGGTTCGTTGATGGCCGGGCCACCCCATCCGTCGTTTGTGGTGAAATCGTGATCGTCCCAGATCGCGTAAATCGGCACCTTCTTGGCTAACTTGGACCATTCGGGCTGGCTCTGGCGACGGTAGTAATGGAAGAGCTGCATCTCCGGAGTCTTCGGGTCGTCGATGTAGACGTTGTCGCCAAGCAGGAGCAGAGCCCGAGGATCGATCGCCCCGATGGTGTCCCACATCCGCTCGTGCGGAGGGACGTAGCCGGCTCCTCCGCCGAAGGCGATGGTGAACTTGTCCGACGGCGCGTCCTTTTTCAGGGCAGTGTTGGGCAGGGTGCGTTTCCAGGGCCAGGTCTTGGAATCGAACTTCCACGCGTCTGGCTTGTCGAGGGCCAGGTCAACGAGCATTTGAGTCTGTTCGGGATTGACCTGCTTGTCCTTGTACTTGTTCAAATAGGCAATGGCCTCCTTCTTTTTTCCCTGGAGGATGAGCTTGAGACCGTGCGGGTGGATGCGCTTGGACTGGCCACCTTTTTCAGGCTTCTCGTTGTTGACCCGCAGGCTGGAGGCTTGGGAGAAGAGTTGCGGGCCGGTCATTTTCACGGCAAGCATGGCGAGGCAGAGAAGAAGCGGTGTTCGGGGTATATTCATTTATTGGAACGTATTTGTTTTTGTAGCCAAGATCGAGCCGTTTTCCGGGTTGCACTGTCTCGATGCGCCCAAAGATCGGTGTGGGGATGAATCACCGGTCCTTCCGGAATCTCAAAGATAGCATTTACGGGGACAGGTAGAAAAGTGAATTTCCCAAGATTCAAATGTTCCTTGAGGTAATCGTTTCCGTTTCCGCAGACCAAGACGGGCCGTTCCTTGAGGCGAGCAAGACGCTTAAGGGCGGAAATGCGGTCACTTTCGGGGTAGCCCCATTTTTTTTGTCCGTCGAAATGATCGTGAGTAATCATACCCTTCCAAAAGGCTCCGATTGCATCATCCGCCAATCCGACGTAGCTGCAGGCGATGGCCCCTCGGGAAAACCCGCAGATAAACAGGTTGTCGGAATTCCCACCGAATTCCTTGCATATGCGCGGAAGGTTCACTTTGCAGTAGTCAATGGTGGCCTGTAGGTCGCCCCACCACTTTACGGCATTCTCCTTCTTGCCTTTTTGAACGTAGGGCATGGAGATCCAGATGAAACCTGCTCCTCCACTCAATCCATACCCCAGGTTGGCATCTTTGACTTCTCCGCTTCCTTTGCCGGCTCGAAACTGATTTCCGGTATATTCAACCAGCACCGGAAATTTCTTTCCTCTAACCCAATCCGTTGGGAGGTAGAGCGTGTGGTAGACCCTTGTTCCTTGATACTCCGGAGCGACTTGTCTAACCCGCTTCCCCGGAGCCGGAAGTTCATCGGTC
>TARA_B100000963_G_scaffold72749_1_pt1 | contig 13124 bp, 14 predicted proteins | sample TARA_B100000963 | Tara Oceans TARA_B100000963 (sample SAMEA2622097) | marine metagenome | biome: marine biome (ENVO:00000447); feature: surface water layer (ENVO:00002042); material: "saline water (ENVO:00002010), including plankton (ENVO:xxxxxxxx)" | depth 5 m | reverse complement strand
TGAGTAATAGTCTTCATCATAATTGTCAGCAAAATAAATATTTTTCAGAGGAAGTTTTCTTTTTATGAACTCATCATTAATGAAAGCATGAATACTTTCCAAATTATTGATATCAATTTTACCCGTTGAAAGTCCTGATTGGTTTGTAACAATAAAAAATTTGTCGCTGTATTGATGCAATAGTTCTAATGCTTCAAAAGTAAATTCAAAAAAATCATAATCTTTGACATCATTTATGTAACCATAAGGATCATGACTAATAGTTCCATCTCTATCTAAAAAAATTGCATCAAACTTCAATTTTATCTCCAATCAATTGTTTTCCAAGAATCATCTATATTCAAAAATTTTAAAGGATTCTGGTATTTTTTAGTATCAATTATCTTACATTCAAATATAGAATTTTCTGCTTGAAATAGACTGATTTCTTTAACCATTTTTTGTGAATTATTAAAACTAATCAATAATATATTATTGTAAAAATTATAATAATAATTTGAATTTTCATTTTCAATTTCAATTTTTATTAGAGAAGCATTTTCAAAATTTTTATATGAAAAAAAATCTAGTATATTTTTATCTGAATTTTCGATAATTATATTTTTTTTAGATAAATCATAAGAAGTAATTACATTGTTTTCAAATAATGATATAGTACTGTCTACTTCAATAGTTTCAAAATAAATTTTTGAATCATTTAACGATATGTTTGCATTAAAAACTGATTGATTTTCAAAAATTTCAATGAGAATAGTTTTATTAGTTAAACCGATGAAATAATCTTTAATCTGAGTATCCTGACTTTGACTTAATAGCGAAGTAGCTAGCGCAAAAAATATTAAACTAATCTTCATTAATTGTTTCTAAATAAGATTCGTCAACTAATACTTCTCTTGCCTTACTTCCAGTAAATGGACCAACAATTTTTAGTCTTTCCATCTCATCTATTAGTCTTGCTGCTCTCGAATAACCAACCGATAATCTTCTTTGTAATAATGAAATAGAACCTTGTTTACTCATAACAATAATTTCAATTGCTTTGTACAATAAATCATCATCAATACCGTCTCCATCAACCATTGAACTTGATTCTTCTTTATAAGTTTCAATAATTACTTCACTTGGTTTTGGTTGAGATGAAATATGAGCAACTAAATCCTCAATTTCTTTTAAAGTTATAAAAGCACCATGCATTCTAACTGGCGCAGGTGATCCCGGTTTTTGATACAACATATCACCTTTTCCAATAAGCTTGTCTGCTCCATTTTCATCTAAGATAGTTCTTGAGTCAATTTTCGTTGCAACTTGAAAAGCAATTCTAGCCGGGAAATTAGCCTTTATAACTCCTGTAATTACATCTACAGATGGTCTTTGTGTAGCAACAATTAAATGAATACCAACAGCTCTAGCTAGCTGGGCTAATCTTGCAATAGGCGCCTCAACATCTCTTGGACTATACATCATCAAATCCGCAAGTTCATCAATCATTAGAACAATATATGGCATTAAATCTTTTTTAGATTTTTTCATCATATCATTGTATTCAGAAATATTTCTTTTACCAGCCTCAGCTAATAAATCGTATCTTGAATCCATTTCTTTTTCAAGAGATCTTAGTGCCAAAATTGCATTGTCTTTCTTAGTTATGATAGATTCATCAATACCATTAAATTTTAACAAATAGTGATTTTCAAGCCCTCTATATAGCGACATCTCCACTTTCTTAGGATCAATGATTACAAATTTTACTTCTTCAGGTTTTAATTGATATAAAAGACTAACAATGATAGTATTTAATGAAACCGACTTTCCCGATCCTGTGGTTCCTGCAATAAGTAGATGAGGCATTTCAACAAGGTCAAGAATGGATATATCTCCAAGCGTTCCTTTTCCAATAGCCAATTTTAATTTTGCTTTAGATTTAAGATATTTTTCAGAATTAATTACATTTTTTAAATAAATAATTTGAGGATTTACATTAGGAATTTCAACTCCAACATGATTTGAACCAGGTATTGGAGCTAAGACTCTAACGCTCTGCGCTTCCATCACTCTAGCGATATCATCAGAAAGCTGAACAAATTTATTAACCCTTACACCTTCAGCAGGTAAAATCTCAAAAAGAGTAATTATTGGACCAGTCTTTATTGCCCCTGATGAACCTTCAACACCAAAATTTGAAAGAGAATTTTTAAGGAGTTCAGATCTCTCTCTGATGTCATCTTCATTTATTTCATTTGACTCATCTGATGACTCTAAAATATCTGTAGAAGGAAATTTCCACTCAACTTTTAGAATTGATTTATTTCTCTGATCATCAATTTCTGCCTCTTTTTCAATAATTGCTTTTTCAATTGAAATATCATCTGATTCTTCATTTTGATTTAATTCTAAATTTTCTTCAACTATTGGTATATCAGCAGTTGCATTAATTTCAGTTTCTTCAAGTGGTTCTGTTGAAGATTCTTCTTCAAGCACCTGATCTAAAGTTTCTATATTTTCTTCATCATTTATGTTATCAAGAAATGAATCATCTTCAATAATTTTGACTTTTTCTTTTTTGACTTTTTCTTTTTTAAAGTCAGGAATAATTTTTTTGATATCAAATTTTATTTTAGAAAATTGACTAATCAAAATTTTTGGTAAGTCTTTTAATGACTTATATAAATCAATTTTAAAAAATGACACTATAAATAAAGAGAGAGAAGAAAAAAGGATCAAAACTGTACCATAAAATCCAGTCCAATCATAAATAAGGCCTAGTATTAAACCTCCTAAAAGCCCTGAGTTTTCATAATTTTGAACCTCCTTAAATTCAGATAGGAAGCTCAAGTTACTGATAAAACCTAATGTAACAGAAAGAAGAATCAATAATAAAACCTCAAATCTCAATAATCTCGAAAGATTAAAAGAAAAATTAGAAATCAAATAGAAAGATATTGTAGCTAATATAATTGGAATTAAAAAGGCTGAATAGCCAAACCCTAATTTCATTAAATAAAATCCAATATATACTCCAAGTATATTGAATGGGTTATTAATTTTTTGCGCTACAAGTGTTGGCTCTTCGGTCAAATCATAACCAATCATTGAACCAGTAATCAACAACGAAATTATTAATAATAACCAACCAATAATTTGAATCTTTAACTTGTCTTTCATTTTAAATAAGTTCCATTTTTATAAAATGGTAGTTTAGTTTTTTCAAAAGTAAAAAAATTATCTCTTATTCCAATCAAAAATTCTTTTTCAAGCCTCATCTCATAATCAACATAAGCAAGAGCTATTCCTTTTTTTAAACAGGGAGACATTCCTCCACTTGTAACTACGCCTGCTTCTTTTTTATCTTTAGAGAATAATTTATAACCTGATCTAGGTATTGCTCTTTCTTCTGAAATAAGTGCGATTAATTTCTTTGATGGTAAGTTATTTTGCATGGCATTTGAGCCGATAAAGCTTGTTTCATGTTTTGTTATCCATGATAATCCCGCTTCAATTGTTGTTGTTTGCTCATTAAGCTCATTTCCATACAAACAATACCCCATTTCAAGCCTCAATGAATCTCTACATCCTAACCCAACAGGAAGTATATCATCAGAAAGAGATAAAATTTCATTCCAAAGTTTTAATATGATTTTATTGGGTGCATAGATTTCAAAACCTAATTCACCTGAATAGCCTGTTCTTGCAACTATAACTTCATCATTATCTGGAAGTAATGTTTCATAATATTTTAATTTTTCAATATTTGGATAAAGTTTCTTTAAATAAAATCTTGATAAAGGTCCTTGAAAAGCTAGCAAGGATATAGTGCCAGATTGATCTTTTAATGATACATCATCAATTAATTGTGAAGAAAGCCAATCAAAGTTCTTTTCAATATTTGAAGCATTTACTACCAACATGTAGTAATCGCTTAGATGATATACTAGTAAATCATCAATTACACCTCCCGATTCATTACAGAAAGCAGAATATTGAACTTTTCCAATTTCTAGATTGCTTATATCATTTGTTGTAACATTTTGTAAAAAAGTTTTAGCATTTTTTCCAGAAACAATAAACTCGCCCATATGACTAACATCAAAGACCCCACACTTTGATCGAACATGATTATGCTCTTTTGTAATGCTTGAATATTGGAGTGGCATCCAGAATCCAGAAAATGGGACTAATTTTGCTTTTAAACTTTTATGAGAATCGTACAGTTCAGTTTTTCTATAATCGCTCATCGAATGATAGCCAAAATTCTTTTAATTACATTTTCAATATCACCTTCGTATGAACCTTCATCATTTAATTTTTTTACTGCCTTGTCTATTTGAGATTTTTTATAACCTAGCGAAGAGAGTGCAGTAAAGATATCATCGTAAGAAAAATCTAAATTATTATTATCAAGATTTTGTGTAGAAATAGGTGTCGATGTTATTTTTTCCTTAATATCTAAAATAATTCTTTTAGCTGTTTTTGGACCTATTCCAGGAATAAGACTAAGTGATTTTACATCTTCTGAAACAATGTTTTCCTTGAAGCTTGATACAGATGCATTTGATAAAAGATTGATAGCAGTTCTTGGTCCAATTCCTGATACATCAATCAAATTTAAAAATAGAGATCTTCGTTCTAAATCCATAAACCCATAAAGCTCCATTAAATTTTCTTTTACATTAAGATAAGTATATATGAAAACATTCTCATTTTCTGAGGGTAGCTTTTCATAATCTCTTAAGCAAATGGAAATACTAAAAACTATACCATTATTTTCAACATACAACATTGTTGGTTCTTTTTTGTAAATTTTTCCTGAAATTGAATTAATCATCTATATCCTATTTATTCCGCACCATGCAACTGCAATTGCATCTGAAATATCATTTTTCTTTAAAACTTTGTCATCTAATTTAAATATTTTTTTAACCATAAATGCAACCTGTTCTTTAGAAGCTGATCCATTACCGACAATTGACTGCTTTATCTCTCTTGGACTAAATTCTTTTGATAAGATATTATTATGTTCAGCTGCAAGCATAACTGACGACTTTGCTTGTCCAAGTTTAATAGCGGATTGAACATTTTTGCCATAAAAAACATTTTCCACGTATACTACTTTAGGTTCAAATTTTTTAATTAAATTATTTGTTTCAGAAAAAATGGTGTATAGTCTCTCAGTTACTTCTTTATCCTTTTTTGGACTTATCAATCCACATTCAATCATTGAAATTTCATTATTTTTTTTTCTTAATACAGCATAGCCTGTGTTTGTTAAACCTGGGTCAAATCCGATAATCAGCATTAATTTAAACCTAGAGTTTGATTTGAAAATACATTTTGAATGTCTTCTAATTCTTCTAAAAAATCTAATAAATTTTCAACTTTTTCATTTTCATCTTTAGATAATTTAATTTCGTCCTTTGCAACATAAGCTAGAAATGACGAATCAACAGATATATTCAAATTTTCAAGAATATCAAGTTTACTGTATAAGTCATTTGAATTAAAATGCAGTCTGAAACAGTCTTCATCTTCAAAAAATTCTAAACAATCATTTTCAACTGAAAATTCAAAGATATCATTTTCTGAGATTTGATTTTTATCTATTAGAACTATACCCGTTCTTTCAAAATTCCATGAAACACTACCAGCCTGTCCAAGAGAACCTCCAAATTTTGATAATGCATGCCGAACATCAGCAACTGTTCTATTTTTATTATCTGTAATAGCCTCAATCAAAATTGCAACTCCAAATGGTCCGTACCCTTCATAAGATACTTCTTCAATAATAACATTATCAAGCTCTCCTACACCTTTTTTTATAGCCTTTTCAATATTTGAATTTGGCATATTTAATGATTTCGCTTTCTTAACTGCTTGCCTAAGCCTTGGATTAGAATCAATATCTTTTCCACCTAATCTTGAGGATACTGTTATTTCTTTACTGATTGTTGAAAAAAGTTTTCCTCTTTTCTGATCAAGAGCACCTTTTTTTCTTTTTATTGTTGACCATTTACTATGACCAGCCATCAATTTTCCAATTCAATCATAGTAGGAACAACCCAAGCTGTTCTGTAACCTAGCCGAACAATTGTATTTTGAAAATTTTCAGCTTCTTTTCTGTTTAAAAAATTTCCAACTCTCAATTTATAATTAGGTAATTCGAAGATAATATAGATTTTTTCATCAATTGATTTTTCGATTTCATTTTGAAGATTCTTAAGCTCTTCTTCATTCTGTGAAATAACAATTTGAACTCTATAACCTTTAACCAAGTTTATTTCCATATCTGATGAATTAATATCTGAAACTTCTTGATTTGAAAAAGATGGTAGATTGACAGTAGGAAATTTCGGTGGATTGTCATCAAAATCACTTGGTTTTAAAAAGTCAGATTGGCACATCACATTGCCTATTAAAAGAAAGATTAAAATATATCTCATATCAGTTCAAATTTCTAACATCTGAAGCTCGAATCCAACCTTTTCTTCCATCATATGCAGAAACTTCTATCCATGAATCAGTTTTTTGATGAATTTTAACTTTATTTCCATTATAAAATATAGATTGTTGAATACCTTGATTTAAAAAAGGAGCAGAATACATTATAGACTCTTCACTAACAATAATTGCAAACTTATTATTTTGATCCCAAATATTTTTAGTAAAAGTAATTAAAATAGATACAAACAAAATTGTTAGTAAAGAGTAAAAAAGCCTTGAAAATAAATTGATTTGAAAAACTTTCATTAAAAAAAATGATAATGCTGTTAAAAAAATAATTACTGAATTAACTAGAATGAATTGATTTAATGATAAAGATTGAAAAAAAACATTTATTATATCAAGTATATTATTATTTGGTAATTCTACATAATTCTCAATATATGCCTTATTAATATTATTATTATTTTTTAGATCTGAGTTTACAGGATTTAATATTAAACCCATCTCATATGACCATCGTGCTAATCCAAAGTTTGATTCTTGGAAATATGCATTGCCTAAATTTAGATATAAATCTTCCGAAAAGTAATTTGTGTCCAAGATTTTTTCATAACTTTCTATAGCTTTTTCAAATTTATTTTGACTGTAGAATTTATTTCCTTCATAAAATAGTTCATCATTATTTTGAGAAAAAATAATAGTCAAATTAAAAAATATTATAATTAAAATTTTAAACATAGTTATCAACCTTATTTAAAACAATCTTCAATGAAGATATAATATTCTGTACATCTTCATCTCCTTTTAATTGTGAATATGATTTTGCTTGAAAATCATCAAGATGTTTTACAATTACATCAAAATCATTTTTATTAATTTTTTGTATTAAAATATTTTTTAGTGATGAAATATCAATATTTTTAGTACTAAGAATATTTTTTTGATAGAAATATTTAATAATAATCTTTGTACCATCTTCATAAATAGAATTTGATGATTCAATACTATTAATAGCATTATTTAAAGCCGTATTAACTTTGATAAAATTGTTTATAAACTTTTTAAGTTTTTTAAATGAAGAATCAAAAAATGGCATTATAAAAAGCAATAATGAAATAATTAATATGTAAAAAATTGTATTTTGAATATTCATCTTTGAAGAGGAGATCCAATCTTGGTCACCAACCCTAATGTACCTTATTACATTTGAATTTGAACTTAAAATATCTTTATCAGAAATATCAAAAATTGTACTTTTATTGACGGTTAATTTTATATCTTTGGATGAAGCATTTGACCATGATTTTGTTACGGAATTAAAAAAAGGTATTTCAATTGCATCTATCATAAATATTCCATTCTTTCGCGGAATTAAATTATACTCCCAAATTATTGAGCCAGAAAAATCGTCTGATATATTTTTTTCAACTTTGGTTTCTCCTTCAAAAACATCGATATCATCAGGAAATGTAATTTTTGGCCTACCTATATTTGAAAGATTGCCTTCTCCATTTAGTACAACTTTAAATACTGTAGGGGAACCTTCATCTATATTTGAATTTGAAAGAGATGAATTAAGAGTAAATTTACCAACAGCACCGGTAAAATTTTGTGGAATATTACTTAGAGATGATACCTTTATTTTTATTGGATCAGAAACAAGTAATTTAGCGCGCGTTCTTTGAGAAAAAGTATCAAAAAAAGGATCATCCCAAAATAATCTATTAAAAGAGGAGTCTTTATTTTTGGTCTCAATTTTCATAATCATTGACTCCAATGTATAAACGCCTTCTTGTAGAGGAAATAAAGCAACTTCATAGATTTTTAATGACTTATAATTTTTTCCATCTATTTCAATATCATTCCAGCTTTCTGGCGTAAATTGCATTCCTACGGGATCAAATAATTTTTCAACCCAAAAGTCATTATATTCGGGGAATTCAGTAGATAAAACCTTGGAGGCTACTCTTGTATAAAAAGTATAGGTTAATTTGACTTGCTCTCCAACAAATGCTTTATCTTTACTGACTTTAACCTCTAAGAAAAGATCCTTAATAGACTGATCCGTATTTTGCTTTGAGACAATTATTTCATGAGGTTCCGTTATTAATGTTTTCCTTCCAACAATAACATTTAAGGATGGTATTGTAAGGCTACCATGACTTTTAGCAATTAATGTCCAGGAGATTGATCTTGAAGAAGTCCTATTGCCATTTACAAATCTATATTCACTACCAATATTAGGTCCAGAAATAATTGAAAATGAATCTTCTATTTCTGAAATATCAACTGAAGGATTTTCATCAATATCTGAGATTTTTATTGTGAATATTACAGACTCAGTAATACTTATATTCTTAGTTGAAACCGACGAAGATATTTCTTGTGAAAAGACAAAGCTAATAAATGATAAGATAATTAAAAAAGCTCTTACCATTCTTTTCCACTTTCATTAGAGAAATTATTTTGTTTTCGCTTTTTATTAACTTTTTCATTCTCCTTCATAGCATTTAAGATATTTTCAACATTTTGATCAATTTCAATCTGTTTTTCTTCATTATTCTCTAGCTGATTTGACTGAGATGTATCCTGATTTTTAGGACCATCATCATTATTATTTTTTTCAGGGTTTTTATCTGAATTATTTGATTTATCATCCTTATTTTGGTTTTTTTGATTTTTGTCTTCATCATCATTATTATCGTTGTTCTCAGAGTCTTCGCTATTATCATTTTTTTGCTGATCATCCTGTTTCGATTTTTGATTTTTTTCAATTTCATTTTTTACAAATTCGTAATTAATTCTTGCCTCTCTATCTTCTGGATTTTTTAGCAAAGCTTCTCTAAAAGATTTTAGGCTTTCTTGGAGATTTTTAGATTTAAAAAACATATTTCCTTGATTATAACTTAATTCAGAAGAAGGATTCAAGCTGTCTTGAAAAGCTAGATTAAAAAACTCTTCTGCTTTTTTCAAACTGTCCAAAGATGAATAAATTGTAGCTAAATTATAAATAATGTCATCTTTAGAAAGATTTTCATCGTTTAATAAAAATTGATAATACTTTATGGCTGAATCATAATCACCATTCTCAATCATTTTTTGTCCAATATCTTGCGAAAATAATTGTGATAAAAATATGATTGTAATTAAATGTTTCATTTTTTTCTTTTTCCAGATAACATTAATTGTGAAAATATTAAGAAAACTATTGCTACTGCTAAGGGATACTGAAATTTATGTTCATAGTCTGAAAATTCAAAAGAACTGATTAAAGAATCCTCTCCTTTGTTTATTATATCTACAATATTGTCACTTATTGGTTCACTTTTAGAAATTCGTAATAAATTTCCATTACTCAATAAAGATATTTCTCTTAAAAAATCTAAATTTATTTTTGATACAACCAATTCCCCTTTATCATTTTTAACAAATGAATTATCCTTTCCTATAAGTGGTATTAAAGAACCTTTTGAACTTCCAACGCCAACTACATGAAGGTCAATTTTTTCATTTATAAGATATGATATATTGTCCAAAGGCATATCACTATGATCTTCGCCATCTGTAAAGAGAAAAATCATTTTTTGCTGATTTTCATCATTTCCAAATGCCTCAGCTGAAGTTCTTAAAGCATTGGGAATATCAGTACCCCTTGAAGATATCATTGAAGTATCTATGCTCTTTATGAAAAGCTTGGAAGCATCATAATCCATGGTCAAAGGTAAATATAAAAAGTTCGACCCTGAAAAAACAACAACTCCAATTCTATCTCCCTCAAGATTATCAACAATTCTAGATAATTCAAATTTTACCTTATCAATTCTTGAAGGTTTAATATCCTGAGAATCCATACTTAATGAAACATCAATACAAAATATTATGTCCACTCCCTTTCTTTCAACAGGCTTTACAGTTACTCCAGTTTTTATGCCAGAGATTGCAATTATTAAAAACAAAATTCCAACATACCTCAGAAGTTTTTTTATTTTTATTACGTTTGTATTCCCAATGAATAAATTTTGAAAAAAGTTTTTCGAAAAGTTCTTATTATCGAAAATTATATTCTTACTTGTTCTAAATAACGAAAAAACAACAGTTAAAATGAAAAATCCAAAACAAAATAAAGCAATATTTAAAAACTCTAAGATCATAAAATTCTCCTAAAAAAATATGCTCTTAAAATTTCAGAGAGCATAATTAATACAAACCCAATCATTAGGAACCATATATATATTTCTTGATAGCTTGAAAAATAACTTACATTAATTTCAGATTTTTCAAGCTTGTCAATTTCAGAATATATTCCGGATAAACTTTGCTTGTCTGTTGCTCTAAAATATTTTGCATTAGTTTCTTCAGCAATTCCTTTTAAAGTTTTTTCGTCAATTTCATTTCTTACAAACCCTCTTCCAGGTATTTGGGTAATTGATTGATTAGTACCTGCTCCAATGGTATATACCTTAATACCATACTCTTTCGCAATTTTTGCAGCAGATATTGGATCAATCGAACCTACATTATTACTACCATCTGAAAGCAAAATAATCACTTTGCTTTTAGAATCACTATTTCTGAGCCTATTTACTCCATTCGCAATTGCAACACCAATTGCTGTCCCATCATATTTAGGCTCCATAACAGTAACCTCAGATAAAAGATTATTTAGTACGCTATAGTCAATTGTTAATGGACATTGAATAAATGTATCTTTACCAAAAACTAATAAACCAATCCTATCTCCATTTCTATTCTGAATGAATTCCTTTGCTGCTTCCTTAACCGCCTCAAGCCTATTTGGCTTAAAGTCTTCTGCAAGCATACTACTGCTTGTATCCAATACGAGCACAATATCGATTACTTCTACAGTTATATTTTTGTCAACTGATGAGATTCTTGGTCTTGCTAGACCTATAACAAGTGAAACAATAGCAAAAATAAATAGAAGTTGAATAAGGAAGACTTTGATTTTTCCCCTGTATCCAAAATTTTTTTTTAAGGAATTAAAGTTTGATACTTGAATAGATAAATTTCTTTTGAAAAGAAATTTTTTAAGAAATACTAAAACCAAAAAAAATGGTATTATAAATAAAAAATTTGGGTATAAAAATTCCATTAATTTGATTCAAAAATTTCCTCTTCGCTTAATATATGAGCAAAACTGAATAAAGTTTCCTCTTTAAAAGAATTAGAAACTAATTGAAGACCAATTGGAAGCTTATTTGAAGAAAAACCAGCTGGTATATTGATAGAAGCAATCCCAGCTAAATTTATTGGAACTGTAAACATATCTGATAAATACATTTTTAATGGTTCATCTAAATTATTATTAAGCTTAAATGGCAATTCAGGGGTAGTTGGAATAAGTAAATTTTCACAATTACTGAAAATGTCAGAATATCCATTTTTAATTAATCTTCTAACCTTTAAAGCTTTTGAAAAGTATGCATCGTAATACCCTGAAGAAAGAACATAAGTTCCTGTCATAATTCTTCTTTTCACTTCATCTGAAAAACCGTTAGTTCTTGATTTAATATATAATTGATTAAGATCCTTGCTATTGGCTCTATTTCCATACCTAATTCCATCAAATCTTGATAGATTTGATGAAGCTTCTGCCATTGTCAATACATAATATGCTGGAATACAATAATCAAAATATGGTAAATCAATTTCAATAATCTTGACTTTTTTTATCTTTAAAAAATCAACCAACAAATGATATTTTTCAGCTATTTCAGGATTTATTTTATCCAAAATTTCATTTTTAATTATACCAACTGATTTTGGTAATTTTTTTTCATTAAAAGACTCGACATTAGGAATTTCAATATCATAACTTGTAGAATCTTTTTTATCTAAACCTGAAATAGAACAAAATGTACTATAAACATCATTAAGAGATTTAGACATTATACCAATAGTATCAAAAGACGATGCATGCGCAACTAATCCATATCTAGAAATCCTTCCATATGACGGCTTCAATCCATAAATACCACAAAATGCCGCTGGTTGCCTTACTGAACCACCAGTGTCTGAACCTAAAGCAATGTCTGATAATCCTTCTGCAATTGCAGCCGCTGAACCTCCGCTTGAACCTCCAGCAACCAAATCAAGATTAAATGGATTTTTAACAGCTCCATAGATAGAAAATTCTGTAGAGGATCCCATTGCAAATTCATCACAATTTGTTTGACCAATAATTACACCACCTTCATTAACAATTTTATCAATTACAGTTGCATTATAAGGAGACTTATAGGATTCCAAAATATTTGATGAACAAGTTAAAAGCTCATCTTTAATTGCAATATTATCTTTTATTAAGAATGTTTTATCTTTTAGAAGACCTTGTCTTGATTTATTTAAATCAATTTTACTAATACGATTTCTAATAACAGAATTTGTCTTACTCTTAGAAATTTTCTCTTTAATAGTAAATAATTTCTGCTCTAAAGAATTAGATGGACTCATCTAATTTAATTTTCAGAATTTTCAGATTTTTTAATTTCTTCTTTAGTATCCTCTAAAGCGCCACGAAACTCTCTCAAAGAATTTGCAAAACCTCTAGCAATTCCAGGAAGTCTTTTGCCGCCAAAAAGAAGTAAAAGAATTAAAAAAATTAAAACTAATTCACCAGTACCTAAATTAAACATATAAACCTCTTATTTTATCTAAAGTATTTT
>TARA_B100000963_G_scaffold162848_1_pt1 | contig 13138 bp, 8 predicted proteins | sample TARA_B100000963 | Tara Oceans TARA_B100000963 (sample SAMEA2622097) | marine metagenome | biome: marine biome (ENVO:00000447); feature: surface water layer (ENVO:00002042); material: "saline water (ENVO:00002010), including plankton (ENVO:xxxxxxxx)" | depth 5 m | reverse complement strand
TTCGTCTTCGGATTCGGCACCAGTGTAAGTGTGTTGATTATTGTGCGACCGGCCCTCGGGAGGGGCGGGCAAGCTTATTTCGCAAGTATTGAGTAGTTCCTTGGCTCGTTTTACCCAATCAGGGTGTTCGGCAAAGGCTTGGTGGAAATCGGTTGTGGAGAGAAGCCTATCGTAGGGATGGCCGGTAGCGGACTCAGGGAGTTTGCTCAACAGCTGATTTCCGTTCACGGCTCGGAGGATGCGGTGGCAATTCCAATCCCTTTTGTGCCGGAACGTGAAGGTGTGCAGTGCCACAAGTCTTGCATGCGGTACATCAGCTGTGTTCTCTAGCAGTCGGAATTCGGCCTGTTCCCATGGTCTGACGCCGATGTATTCGTTGGGCCGGAGCGGTTGACGGGTATTCTTCCAACGTTTCCACGGGTATATGATGAAGGTATCGTTTAAGGCAGGAGCCACTGGTTCGAAGGGCCGGTGAGTGTGCAGATGCGCGTTGAGGTGTGCACACAGGTTGGCGTAGCCAGTGTTATTTTCAGCGTATCCGATGTAGAGAGGAATTCCGCTGGAGTTGTGGTCGGTTGTAGGGTTGCGGAAGTCGATGCCGATGGCTGGTCGGATGCCGTATTCCGGTGCTATGCGTACAAAATCCCAGTGGGCGGATGTCGCGTTTATGTCGGTTAGGGCTAATGCAGTGATTCCTGCGGATTGGGCTTCGGCTAACAACTCGCGGGGCTGCATGAGACCATATCGCAGGCTGAACCAAGAGTGGCAGTGCAGGTGCATGGAAAAACAAGCAATTATTGGTTAGAAGAGGGAGCCTTGTGCCCCCGGGTCGTAAGACTGGCCCCCGTGTTTCTGGGAATCGCCCGTGCCGAATATTTCTATTTCTTGGCAGATTTCGAAACCGTGCTCGGGGTAGATACGTGCGCCGATGGGCTGGAGCAGCCCGGATCTGTTGGCGCGTGGATCTCGTATGTCTGGAGAGATGGGATAGGCGTTTAGTTTTGCTGCGGGGTATGGCTTTAACATTCCGGTGATTACCGAGAGTGGCGTCGAGAGGTCGACCCACGCGTGCTCTTGTGCTTCGTCAAGGACTACGGGAGAGCGGTGGTGGCCGATGGTCTGCATAAGTTCGTTAGCAACGGTGGTGAGGATGGCAAATGACCGGGTGATTTTGCCCGTGGAGGGGTTGGCCCATTCGTCCCAAATGCCGGCGAGGCCAAATGGTCGCCGCCCATGACGAGCGTAGACGAGGTAGGGTTTGGTGAGCTTTTCTTGGCGCGGTCCTTCGATGAAGGCGTCGGCGATGACGATGCAGCGCCGGTCTCGGATGGACTGACGAAACATGGGTTTTTGAAGTATGCCCATGGCCCCGGCGTACTCTGGCCGGTCTTCTTTGTTGTGGTCACCCTCGGAGCGGGCGTTGATCATGTAGAACTGCTTTTTGGCCCACCGCGGGGTGAAGCCAAACTGTTGCATCTGCAGGGCGCTCGGGTTATCACTGGCGATGACCGGAGCGGCCTCGCCGTGGCTTACGTTGGCGTTGGGGGACCATTGCGCAGACACGTCGGGTGTGGTCTGCACCCGGAAGCGGTTTTCGATGGTTTGAACGGTAGAGACGGTAACGTAGCGGCCACACATGAGGCAATGAATTTATTGGTGACGGTTGGCAAGAAGCAAGGGGGCGTCGCCATTGAAGGGGTTGGAGCGCCCGATGGAGCGCGCCTCCATGCCGGCGGCGGTGACTATGCTGCGGTCGCCGTATTGCGACCGAATACGATCGAGTGTGCGGTAGAGCTCGAGGCGTTCGTCGACATCGTCGAACATGTCCATTTGAAAACCACCTTGTACTAAATGGCTGAAGCGTACGCCGATAAGCCGTACCTGCACCCGACGGTTGTATAGTTGGTCAAAAAGTGATTTAATCTTGGGGATGAGGATGTGGTCGGACGAGGTGTAAGGAATTCGCGCTTGGAGGGAGCGGGTGTCGAAGTCGGCGTAGCGCACTTTGACGGCGACGCAGGCTGTGAGCTTGCATCCGCGCCGGAGCTGGTAGGCGAGGTTCTCGGTCATGGCGATTAGTATGCCTTTTAGCTTTTCGACGTCGGTGGTGTCTTTGGAAAAGGTGCGTTCGGTGGAGATGGACTTACGTTCGTTGAAGGCGATGACTGGGCTAGGGTCGATGCCGTGGGCTTTGCGCCAAATGGCTGTACCGTTCTGACCGAGGACTTGCTCCATGAGCTCAAGGGGCATTCCCTGGACGGTTTGGATGCGCTTGATTCCCAGATTGCGTAATGTCTGGTAGGTCTGGGTGCCGACCATTGGGATTTTGCGAACAGAAAGAGGTGCGAGGAAGGGTCGCTCGGTGCCATGGTCGATTTTGAGGGTGCCGGAGGGTTTAGCCTGTCCGGTGGCCACCTTGCTAACGGTCTTGCTGGTACTCATACCGAATGAGATGGGTAGACCAGTCTCGTGGATGACCCGATTACGGAGTTCCCGTGCAAATTGCCAACAACCAAAGAAGCGGTCCATGCCGCTGAGGTCAGCGTAGAATTCGTCGATAGAGGTTTTCTCACACACGGGAACTGCCTCTTGAACAATCTCGGTTACTGCACGTGAATGCTTCATGTAGTTCATGGAATTGCCTCGGATGACTAATGCCTCCGGACACATTAACCGCGCTTGCCGCATCGGCATGCCCGAGTGTACCCCAAAAGCCCGCGTTTCGTAGCTGCAAGCTGCGACGACCCCGCGGTCACCAGTCCCACCAATCAGGATGGGTTGGTGCGCAAGACGTCGGTCCATGAGCCGTTCGACTGACACAAAAAAAGTGTCGAGATCCAGGTGCAAAATTGCACGTGCAGAAGTGGGGGGTATTCCATTCATTTAGAATTGCTAAAATAATGAGCAAAGCCAAAATTAAACGCAACTAAATGCTAAAATATTTTATGAACAGATTTCGCCAAAGGCTGATAGCACCGCTAGTACGTCTTCTACATTGGTCGCTCCGTCGCCATTCACATCCCCTTCGCAACCTACGAAACACCCGAAATCAGCTAAAATCAAGAGTAAATCTTGCACTTCTGTAAAACCGTTTCCACTGAGATCGGTTAGGCAGTAACACGAGGCTGGTGCCGTAAAGGCTTGTGGGATAAATACGCTGCACTCTGGATTGGCTGTGAAGCCGATGTCCAAGTCCACCGCTTGCCCATCCGAAGATAGATTCAAGAGTACAAGGGTTTGAGGGCTTTCACCGAGTGAAAACAGGTTGCCATTGACCTGAATAAGGCCGGTAGTGGGTGGCGTTTGGTAGGTTATTACCAATGTTTGGGTGTAGGTGTCCGAATCGGAGTTACACACGCTTTGGTCGCCCATTTCAACTTCGAGGATTTCGCATCCGCCAATGACCCACCCCATGTCGACGAACATGCCCAATAACGCTGGACCGGGGTCGTGATTGGATTCGGCGGTATTCAGCCCTGGGGTCATCAGACTGTTGGGTGTTCCCGGAGCATACGACGTTTCGTTTAAGTGGGAATAGCTCGAACCAACTTGATAATTTTCAGGGGCATACAACCGTGGACGCCCTCCGCCTACACCCTCCATTCCGTTGGCTCCATCCCAGTACACATGATCTGACGTTAATGCCGCTCCCAAGGTCTGCGAACCATTCGGGAGATCGAGCAAGGCGACGGAGTCTTGAGTCTCTGTGAAATGGTCGTACGGATACGGGATGTTGGCAGTGCCTAGGAAGCCGAATCCATTTGTGTAGTAAGCGCTTCCAATGAAGCCGAAACCGTGCGCCAATTCGTGTAACGCCGCGGTTACAAAATCATACGTGCCCAGGGGCGTGTTGCCGTCGATTCCGAGGTACCAATTGGCCGTACTGTTGAATGTGCACTCGAGGTCCGGTTGTTCAGAGAGATCTTCACCTGCAAGGGCATTGGCCAAAGCCGCTGGGTAGTAGGTGTCGCTGATAGGCGCATTGGCAAAATTCTGGTGGAGATTCGAAGGTCCTGCCTGCGCAAGTGCACCAGAACCCAAATCCGTCCAAAACGCATCGATGCGCACGGTCACCTCCGAAGTGAGTAGTACCGACCAAATGTCCACGGCGTAATCGAAAGCCAGCACGGCCTCTTCGGGGAATCCGTTATAATTTACAATTACCGTGGCGTCCCGGGGTGCATCTGGTGTGTACCACGCGGGCGGTCCAATGTGGGTATTGGCATCCACCTCAATGCCTTCGAGACCAACTCCGCATGCAGCGTGCTGATGATTGCAGGGATGGAGTTGGCTGATCGGGTCAAAGGTTCGCTGCGCTCTACCGTTGTTAAACACCGATAAGCTCATTGTCAGGCCGAAGGCCCAACCCATTCCACATACGATTTGCCAACGCATCATTGTTGTCATTTGGGAAATACAAGATACAGAAACCTCGAGGATTTCTCTTTTTTACCTTGCATTGCTATTTTTGTTAGCAAAACCTTCTTATGCCGGAATCATTGTCTCATTTTGCACATCATTTGAAAACTCTGCGTAAGGCGCGAGGATTGACCCAGCAACAATTGGCTGACCGCATTGGATTGAAGCGCGCGGCTTTGGGAGCATATGAGGAAGGCCGGGCAGAGCCACGACTAGTTAATGTGGTTGCCTTTGCGGACTTTTTCAGAATATCCGTGGATGCTTTGTTGAAGGGGGATGAATCGGAAGAAAGTCGCACGCGTGGCTCTTCGTTACGCGTACTTTCAGTTCCAGTTGATGCCTCTAATGATAAAGAGTGTGTAGCGGTGGTGCCCGTCAAAGCTGCTGCTGGGTATTTAGAAGGTTATGGCGATCCAATTTATGTGCAGGGTTTGCCAACGTTTGGCCTACCGCTTCCTGAAGTAACAGCCAATTTGACGTATCGTTTATTCCAAATTGAGGGCGAGAGTATGCTGCCGATCCCAAGTGGGAGCTACATTCTGAGCACGTATGAAGAGGACTGGCATCGAGTGGGAGGCATGCGACCATATATCGTAGTCACTCGCAATGATGGCGTCGTTTTCAAGCGGATTGAAAACCGCCTTGATTCCGAGAAAAAGGACTTATGGCTTATATCCGACAACCCAGATTATCCACCGTATTCGGTCAAACCTTCCGACGTGGTAGAAGTGTGGCGTGCGCGAGGGTATCTCGCGTTCAACTGGCCCACGCCGGCATTCTCAGGGATGGAGCGAATCCAAGGGACATTGGATTCGCTGCGAGCAGAACTTCAGGCAATCAAATCGGGGGGTGCCTGTTAAACGCCGAGTGCCACCACTTCGGTAATGGCATCAATCTTTGAGGTCAAAAGTTGCTCAATGCCTCCTTTGAGCGTTTGCATGCTTGAGGGACAGCCACTGCACGCACCGCGCATGTGAACATAAACCTTGCCTTCTTTGAACGCCTTGAAATCGATGGCCCCGCCGTCTTGCTCCACCGCAGGTCGAACAAATTCATCTAAAAGTCGCTTGATCTCCACGTCATGCTCTGAGGGTTTAATGTCATCGTCAGAGATAAACTCAACGCCCGGAGAAGGAGCGGTCTCAGGCTCAGGATTGTTCGGGTGCTCCAATTGGTCCTGTACTCTGAGAAATGCCTCTGTGTCTACCGTCGTTTCGTTTTCCATGAGCCATTCGCGAATGTATTCGCGCAGTTGCTGTACAATCATCTCCCAACCAAGGCTCTGATCCTTTTTGACTGAGACAAAGGTGCCACTGATGAAAACTCCCTCTACAAATGGGAAATTGAACAACTCCTCCGCTAGAGGGGAGCACATCGCAGCTTCGGCCTTGGATCGAAATTCAACCTGGTATTGGTCGGCAATCAAGGCACGGTCTGCAACGAATTTCATGACTTCTGGATTGGGAGTCATTTCTGCGTACACACTGGTTGGAATAGGCATGGTGCAAAGGTAGTCAGCGTCTCGTAAATTGCCTTTTCTAAATGAAGATGAAACTCCGAGCATGAGAAAACATTTGCAAAGTTGGTCCACTCCAATCTGGTCCCTGATGGTGGCCGCATTGTTCGGCCAAAGCACCACAGCTCAAGAGACCTTCCCAGTCAACGGTGTAGTGAATAAGCAGTTGGTTCGGACTGCCCTCGAACATGCTAGAGTGCACGTCAGCTCGACGGAAGTGCTGGAAGATGCGACCGTGGTGTTTTACCAAGGTCGAATCGAAGCCGTGGGGCCGAGCAATTCAGTTCAGGTAATAGGCCCCGTGATACGCCACGACCTCAAGGGTCTACACATCTACCCATCATTTATTGATATTCATAGCGATTACGCGATGCCGAAAGCTCAGCGCGAGGGACGGAGCAGAGGACCACAGGATTTGAGCGATAAAAAGGGTGCTTATGGTTGGAATGAGGCCGTACGTCCAGAGACTCGTGCAGCTGATTTATTCGACCCGTCTGAATCCGAATCCGATCGCTCGGCGTACCAAAAAGGTGGATTTGGCGCTGTCGTTTCCCACGTTCAAGACGGCATCGTACGTGGTACAGGTGCTTTGGTTGCGTTATCTGAAGATCCTCGGCGTGCGTTGATCAAGCCCGAGGTGTCGGCACATTTTAGCTTTCGTAAAGGGACATCTTCACAGGATTATCCTCGTTCGCTCATGGGTGCAACGGCACTTTTGAAGCAGACGTTTTTTGATGCGGATTGGTACGTTGATGCCAGTCGATTAAGTGAGCGATTGGAAACCAACTTGTCGTTGGAGGCTTTCAACGCTAGCCGTTCGATGCCATTATTTTTTGATGCAGGAGGATGGGAAGATGGATTGCGTGCTTCTAAGGTTGGTAAAGATGTGGGTAACGCTTTCGTCTTGGTCGCTGGAAACAATACGTATCAGCGTTTGAAAGAAATTAAAGCGACTGGATCTCCGCTTGTGCTTTCTTTGGATTACCCTAAAGCGTACGACGTTAGCGATCCCTACACGAGCCGCCTAGTTGGATTAGACGAACTGAAACATTGGGAATTGGCACCTGCGAATGCTGCCCGGGTATACGCCGCAGGCATTGAATTTGCAATTACTGCGGACGGTTTGGAAAGCCCATCGAGCATTCGCAGTGCCGTGTGGACGAGCATTCGTCACGGTTTGCCCGAGTCGGCAGCGCTCGCGGCATTGACGGAAATTCCAGCAAGTTTGATTGGTGCCTCTGATCGCGTGGGCAGGATTGCAAAAGGTCTTGAGGCCAATGTTCTGGTCACGGACGGGCCAATTTTCCATCCTGACGCTCAGCTCATGGAAAACTGGGTTCAGGGGAAGCAGCATATTTATGTGAACCGAGATGAAGTTGACGTGAGGGGTTCTTACGATTTGGTGGTGGCTGATCAAGTCTTGTCGTTGGAGGTCACGGGGGAATTATCAAAACCAAAGGCTAAAGTGGTTATCGATTCTATGGATTATAAATTGGATTTTACTCCTGATGGACGATCTGTTAATCTGGGGATGAAGCTCGATACGCTTGGATTGAATGGGTGGTGGCGCCTTTCAGGCAATGTCTGGATGGACAGTCGCATTTGGGAAGGCCATGGACAGCGAGCCGATGGCAGCTGGGTAGAATGGAGTGCTATACGCAAAAGCGAACCGGAAGTTAAGGCCACGGAGTATTGGGTTCAGCCCGATTCGGTCCAAGGAGAGGTCATTTATCCTTTTGTTGCATACGGCAATTTGGAACGCCCGTCCAAGAGCACCGTATGGTTTGAAGGGGCCACAGTTTGGACATGCGAAGAAACGGGTAGACTCGAACAAGCTGATGTCGTCATCCACGACGGCAAAATATTGGCCGTGGGTAAGGCTTTGGATGAGGCTTCTGTTTTCAGCTCCGGAATTCCCGATTACGAGCGTATTGACGCACGAGGAAAGCATTTAACGCCGGGCATCATTGACGAGCATACACACATTGCCGCCACCCGTGGGATCAACGAAGGCACCCAGGCTAGCAGCGCAGAGGTGACGATTCAATCTTCGGTCAATAGTGAGGATGTGAATATCTATCGCCAGCTCGCTGGTGGCGTGACAACGGCGCAAATTTTGCATGGCTCAGCTAATCCCATAGGTGGCCAAAGTGCCATAATTAAGTTCCGTTGGGGTGCCTCGCCGGAAGAATTACTTTTTCAAGAGGCCTCGCCTTTCATCAAGTTCGCGCTTGGTGAAAATGTGAAGCAAAGCAATTGGGGCAGTGACTACCGCTCGCGTTTCCCTCAAACCAGAATGGGTGTTGAACAGGTGTATTACGATCACTTTTATCGTGCTCGTGAGTATGATCAAGCATGGAAGGATTACCATAGAAGCTTGCGGAATTCGAGCCGCAAAGCGCGCCGTAATAACACCCTGCCCGCAGCACCGCGACGTGATTTAGAATTGGAAACTCTCGCCCAAATACTGAATAAGGAGCGATTTGTCTCGTGCCACAGTTACCGTCAAGATGAGATTAACATGTTAATGCACGTGGCCGACTCCATGGGCTTTACCATCAACACTTTTACTCATATCCTAGAAGGCTATAAAGTCGCCGATAAGATGGCTCAACATGGTGCCGGGGGGTCGAGCTTCAGCGACTGGTGGGCGTACAAATTCGAAGTCAAGGATGCCATCCCATACAACGGAGCGGTCCTGCATGGTCAGGGCATTGTTACTGCGTTCAACTCAGATGATGCTGAAATGGCACGACGGCTCAATCAGGAGGCCGCCAAGGCCGTGAAGTACGGTGGTGTCTCCGAAGAAGAAGCATTAAAATTCGTAACGCTGAATCCCGCAAAGTTGCTTCGAATCGATCACCGCGTAGGGTCCATTGCAGTTGGTAAAGATGCAGATATCGTACTGTGGGATGACCATCCATTGAGCATATACGCACGTGCTGAACAGACCTACGTGGACGGGACGAAATATTACGATATTGACGGAGATATGGCGAAACGGGAATGGATGCGCAGAGAACGTGCACGTCTTGTCCAAGCCATGAAGTTGGCCTCGAAAGGTCGGGGCACCCCCCCGTCTGAGCGCATGCAATTTCACTACCATTGCGACACCTTATCTGACGAGAACCGATGAATTATAAAGCACTGTTAATCAATATTGTTATTGCGGGAATGGCTGTTGCGGCTTTGGCGCAACCTGTCCCAGCTCCTGACCAGAAGGGTAGCATTTTAATTTTAGGTGGAACAGCGCACCTCGGCACAGGAGACGCACTTGAAAATGCCGCCATCGGTTTTCGCGATGGAAAAATTGACTATGTTGGGTTTGCTCGTACGGTGGACCGTGCTCGGTACGACCGCGTCATTGAAACAAGTAATCGCCATATTTACCCTGGCTTTATTGCTCCGAATTCCACCCTCGGCTTACAGGAGATTGGGGCAGTTCGAGCCACTCGTGATGATGCAGAAGTAGGCACGTTCAAACCGCATGTGCGTTCGATCATTGCCTTCAATACCGACAGCGAGGTCACTCCGACGGTGCGGTCCAATGGCGTTTTAATGGGTCAAATCACTCCGCGTGGAGGTGTCATCAGCGGTTCAAGTGCCTTTGTGCATTTCGACGGATGGAACTGGGAAGACGCTGCGTTGAAAACGGTTGATGGCATTCATTTGAATTGGCCTGTGACCCATCACAGGCATTGGCAGGATGGTAAAATCGACATCCGAAAGCGCAAAACGTATGATCAAGAGCGCCACGAAATTCAGCGCTTTTTCACGGAAGCTAAGGCATATGCGGAAGCAGGGGAGCGATCGAGTATGGCTGTTCGGGACCTTCGCCAAGAAGCAATGCGTGGCCTTTTCGATGGCTCCATACGCTTGTATGTGCACGCGAATGATATCCGCCAAATCACTGAAGCCGTGCATTTTAAGCGTGAAATGGGCATTGTGCACTTGGTTATTGTCGGTGGTACGGATGCTCCAGCCGTAGCCGATTTGTTGCGCGATAACGACGTGCCGGTTATGATTAAGCGCGTCCACTCGTTACCGCGCTTCGCTGAAGACGATGTCGACTCACCGTTTCGCTTGGCTAAAGAATTGGAGGACGAGGGGGTCTTATTTTGCTTGCAGAATGCTGGTGGAATGGAGCACATGGGCGTACGAAACCTTCCTTTCTACGCTGGTACGGCGCGGGCCTACGGATTGACTTATGAGCAGGCTGTGAAAAGCATTACGCTAAACGCTGCCGAGATTATTGGCGTCGAAGCCTTTTGCGGCAGCCTTGAAACCGGGAAGGATGCTACTCTGTTCATTTCAGAAGGCGACGCCCTTGACATGCGGTCTAATTACGTTACCCATGCCTTCATCCAGGGCAGAGCAATTGATCTAGACAATCGTCAGCGACAGTTGTACCGTAAGTTTCAGACCAAGTATGGAGCACCGATTTTGGACTGATTCAAATCGGTCCAAAATCAGAAACCAATCTTTTTACGGACTCGACTAAGGACGGGTTCGGCCGCCGCACGTGCACGCTCAGCACCCCTTGTCAGTTCCGCATCGAGGGCATCTTTGTCGTTCATCCAGCGGTTGAATGCCTCTCTTTCGCTCGCAAATCCATCGACTACTGCTTCGAGTAGAGCCTTTTTGGCGTGGCCCCACCCATATCCTCCTGCGCGGAGTGATTTTGCCATTTGATCGGCTTCGACTTCTGAGGCAAGTAACCTGTACAGGCTGTAAACGACCGACGAATTAGGATTTTTAGGCTCCTCTAGCGGAGTGGCATCGGTGACAATTTCTTTATTAATCCGTTTTTTTAATTCACTAGGGTCCGCGAAAATGTTAAGCGTGTTACCCTTGGACTTGGACATCTTTTCGCCGTCTAACCCCGGTATCAGTTGCGTTTCTTCGCGGATCAATTCTTTGGGCACAACGAACGTTTCGCCCATCTTGTGATTAAACCGGCTTGCAACATCCCGTGTCATCTCGAGGTGCTGCAACTGGTCCTTCCCTACTGGCACAAAATCCGCATCATACAAAAGGATGTCTGCAGCCATAAGCATGGGGTACGAGAACAATCCTCCATTCACGTCTCCCAACCGGTCCGCTTTGTCTTTAAAACTGTGCGCAAGGGTCAGGCGCTGATAAGGGAAAAAGCAACTTAGGTACCACGCGAGCTCGGCAACTTCAGGAACATCGCTTTGGCGGTAAAAGACGGTGCGTTCGGTGTCGAGTCCGAAGGCCAGCCATGAAGCTGCTGCGGCATAGGTGTTTTCACGTAATATCGCCCCGTCTTTCACCTGGGTTAATGAGTGAAGATCTGCGATGAACAGAAACGATTCATTTTCCGATTGGTGGGCGAGGTCAATGGCGGGCCGAATTGCCCCGAGTAAGTTACCCAAGTGGGGTGTACCTGTGCTTTGAATACCTGTTAGGATGCGTGCCATGCTCGTCAAATTTACAGCGGCAGCGGATTCACACGGAAAGCATCGGCATAAATGCTGTCCCCATCTGATTCAAAACCTACGGCGAAGAAGTAAAGACGGGTGGGTAAGGCCTCCAATTTCAAGTTGATTACAGCTCTTGTCCACTCTTTTGCATGTTCACCGCACGCAGAAACAGGCACATGTTCTATCCAACCCCTCGATCCATCTGGCCATTCGGCTTCGCACGCCCACTCGAATTGGAGGGCATCTCGGCCTGCGTATTTGCTTCCGTGCCAAAACCAACAGCTGGCCTCAACAGACCGTCCAATCCAGGAGCTATCTGGCTGAAGGGTATCCACAATTAGGTACTCGTTTTGCTGTCCCCTTGCAATACCATAGCCCTCCAGGGCCTTGGTGAAGTGGCTACAGTTGAGCCCATTCCAATGCCAGTCTTTGGGTTGTTGCGAATGAGCTGAGCTGGGCTGCGCAAAGAATGTGTCGAGGCTCAAAATGCGGAAGGCATGGTCTGATGTGGGTTCGCCTGCGTTCCACATCCGGTGATCATCAGCCAACCAGGTAGAACGATCATCGCACGCGTACAGCAAAATGCTTGCTCCTTTGGGCCAGTCACCAATCGCTTTTTGAAGCGCTGCTCCGCTTGCACCGGGTGCCATCCATTCAGCCGAGGTTCTCGACTCGGAAATGCTTATTCTGGTGAGATGCGTTGCAGTAATGGGAAGGCCTGTGTGAAACGATGCTTCTAAGGTATTCCGGTGTGCCTGGAGTGTTCCTTCGCGGCCAACGCTTTCGCTTCCCATCTGGAACCAGGGTACGGGGTGGATGGCCAAGGCACCGTGCGTTTTAGCCAATTTCCCCAAGCGCTTCACCTCTGCTGACGCCATTTGAAAACCGTTGGGCTTGGGGTCCATCTGTACACGTAATTCCCGCTGCATCCAGAATGCATCGAAAGCAAAACAAATTATCAGGATTCCAAGCCAAAGCTTATCCCGTCGTACCCACCAAACTGCAAGAACTGGAAAAGCCCAAACGGCAGGCCACGTGAATCGCCCGATGGCGCGAAACTGCAGAAACAGCTTGGCCTCTTCGAGCCAAGATTCCCTTCCCGTTAAGAATGGTTCTCCGACCGCCACCGCATAGAGTATAATCCCTGCGGAAACAGCTGGCCAAGGTCCTGCGAATTCCAATTTTTTCGGCGTTTTGAAACGAATAAGTCGAGTGGCAGCCTTTCCCAATGCAAACACCAGCACAATCCAAACCCCTGTGCCCAGGTACCCCCAGCCTTCCCACGTCGTAAGCCCCCATCCCAAATCCGTCCGGAGCGATCCAAGCGGACCGTGCGACGGAAGCAAGGCGGCGTTCCAGCGGCTCACGTTATCCCAAAATCCGTAGGGTCGGTCCGTTCGAAATGGGTGGGTGTCGCTTAAGGCCAAGAGGGATATATACCCCACAAGGGGCGCAGCAGTGGCAAAGGCGAGGTGTGCGAACTGACGTTTCGTCCGCTTCTTGTTGGTCACCCAATGGAATCCGCCCGTGATTCCGGCAAATCCTGCAGCAATGACGCCGAGGTAAGCATGAGTTAGGAGCCAAACGAGGAGGTTAATTGTTTGGGTGATTGTGTTTTTCCGTGTGGGTTTAATTTGCCATTGAAGTTGCAGCCACCAAGTGAGCGGTAAAGCAACCGTGTAGGCCATGGCGTAGTGTCCTGTACACCGCAGCACTTGCGGGTGACTCAAGGCGATGAAACTGCTTGTGAAAATGATAC
>TARA_B100000963_G_scaffold26908_1_pt1 | contig 13179 bp, 10 predicted proteins | sample TARA_B100000963 | Tara Oceans TARA_B100000963 (sample SAMEA2622097) | marine metagenome | biome: marine biome (ENVO:00000447); feature: surface water layer (ENVO:00002042); material: "saline water (ENVO:00002010), including plankton (ENVO:xxxxxxxx)" | depth 5 m | reverse complement strand
GCAGGAACTATAGTGATGGGATTAGATTCATCTGAAAATCATCAACTAAATCTATTTGAAAATGAAAATCCTAGACATAAAGATTTAATGAAAATAATAGACCATATTCAAAAAAAAGAAGGTCAAAGTAAAATTAAACTTGCCTCGCAAGATCTAAGAAAAAGATGGAAAATGAAACAAGAAAAATTAAGTCCAAATTACACTTGCAAAGTAGATGAAATTATTAAGGTAAAATGAAAAGAAATAAACTTACATTTTTAAAACCAAAAAAAGGAAACTCTTTAGGGCAATGGCTTCTAGAACAAGGAATTTCTGCTGGATTCCCATCACCAGCAGAAGATTTTAAAGAAGTTAGAATAAGCTTAGACAAAGAGCTTGTAAAAAATACCGAATCTACTTTTTACGCTAGAGTAAGTGGTGATTCAATGGAAAATGCTGGATTATCTGATGGAGACTTAATAGTGATTGATAGAAGTTTAAATCCTGGAAATAATAAAATAGCAGTGTGTTTTATAGATGGTGAATTCACAGCAAAAAGAATTATTTTGAAAAAAGAAAAGATTTTTTTAAAACCTGAAAATAAAAATTATTCAATAATTGAAATAAAAGAAGAAAACCAATTTTTAATATGGGGAATAATAACTTATGTAATAAAAAAGGTTAAGTGAAGTAAACTGATAAAACTATAGTCGGGAGGCTTTTCAATAAAAAATTGATAAAAACTATTTTAATTTTATTTTTATAGTTAGATAAGGTCTACCAAAAATCTAAAATTAGAATTCTTTCTTTTATGTAATATTTTATTCTTAAAAACTTCGCTTTGGTAAATCTTTAAACCATTTTTCATAAAGTTTTGAAGTTGGAACCAGAATCACCCAAGCTGTTAAAAATATTATTTTCATATCTAACATAAATGATTTATGGTTTTGATACCAAATTTCTAATTCGCCTTTAAAAGGATAAATTTCCCCTTTATAAAACTCCCAAATATCACCTCTATTATTTTTAACATCAGAGATTAATGTTTCTTCATCCCTGAAAATAATAGAACCAATTCCTGTTAATCCAGGCTTCACATTGTAGATCACTTTTTTAATTTTATTTGGATAAGCTTCAAAACTAATTTTCATTACGGGTCTTGGACCCACAATACTCATACGACCAAAAAAGATATTAAATAACTGGGGGAGTTCATTAATTTTGGATTTCCTAAGAAATCCTCCCATGGGAGTAATTCTAGGATCTTTTTTTGTAGTCATTATCCCTCCAGGCATGTTAGCACTGTCCTTCAGCATGGTTGCAAATTTCCAAATTAAAAAAGGTTTATTTTTATACCCTACACGCTCTTGTTTATAAAAGATATAACCTTCACCAGTCAATTTCAGTCCAATAATTACTGGAATTAGTAAAGGACTTAAAATTAAAATAGCAATTCCAGACATTAGAACATCAAAAGTTCTTTTTAATAAATAATACATAGATTACATTTTTTGATCTAACGTTTTACCTGTTTCAATATGATTGAAATTTGGTAAAATTTTATTCATTATTTTTATGATATCTTCTTTGTTATAGGATTCTCTTTTGAAAAGAGCTTCAACTTCTTTAATAGTTAGTTCCATTTCAGAAAAGGAAGGTTTTAAAGAATTGGTAACAACTCCTATAGATTCGTAAAGATTAAAATTCACTTCATCTTCAGAGGTATAAAATTCTTCAAATAACTTTTCTCCGCTTGTATCTGTTTTGAAAAAATAAACTGGGTAGGGAGAATCATCATTCATTTTTGATGCAACCTCTTTTGCTTCACTTTCACTTTCACAAACCTTCATATCTTTATTTAAATAGTTAAAGAAATCTTCTGTTATTGTTTTAAAATTCACCAATTGATTTTCATCTAATTTTGGGAAATAAATATCTCCACTATTCCCTAATATACTTGTTAATAAACAAATCTCTCCACTTTCTTCTGGTGATACAAAAAAACGTTTAACATCAGAAGGACAAGAAATTGGTTGTCTTTGAAGTAGTCTTTCAATATATCCGTATAATAACGAACCGTTTGAAAAAGCAACATTAGCAAATCTAGCTGTTGTGATTTTCAGATCTTTAGAATATGACATAATTACATTCTCCATCATTTTTTTTGACCCGCCCATTACGTTTACTGGATTGGCAGCTTTATCAGTTGAGACGCAGAAAAAATGATAAGGTTTATTTCGCTTTAAATAATCTAATAATTTTTTAGCATCCAAAACATTATTTTTAATCATAGCTTCAATAGAAAACGAGTCTTTTTCACTCCTAACATGTTTGTGTGCTGCAAAATTAGCTACAATATCAAAAGCTCCATGACTTTTAGCCATTTTATAAAAAACATCAGAATTAAATGACATTGGATACGTCAAATAACTTTCTGGAACCATTATATTAGAATCACTCCTTAATGTTCTTGTTAGTTCTGTTAAACCATTTTCGTTAGTATCAACAACTATTAATTCAGATGGATGATACCTAAGTGCTGCCTTAATATAAGAAGAGCCTATGGTTCCAGCTCCTCCAATTACTAAAATTGATTTCCCGTTAATTTCTTTTGATAATTTTTCTCTGTTATTTATTAAATCATTTTCGAAGAAGCTGTTTTCTCTTTTCGTTACATAATTTTTAATAAAACCGGAAATATTTGGTAACATCATTACTTATAAAAATTTTTAATTTCTGAGATAACTTTATATTGATCGTCTATTGTTAAGTTGGATGAAGATGGAATACTAATACATTCTTTAAATATTTTATTTGATATATCATTTTTACTAATATATTTTAAATCCTTATACATCGGGAGATTATTCATAGGCGTCCAAAATGGTCTACTTTGAATTTTATTATTATTTAAGTGATTTAGTAACTCTCTCATTTTTTTTGTACGAAAGGTGAATAACCAACAATTTGGATCTGAATCAGTGCCATTCTCCTGAAATTTGATATCGCCTATTCCGTTTAATTCACTTCTGTAAAGCGCATCAATTTCTTTTTTTCTTTTTAGGATACTTTCAAAGTTTTCCATTTGTGCAACCCCAATTGCGGCAAGCACATTTACTAAGCGGTAATTATAACCTACTTCATCATGAAAATAATCTAAAGGATCTGTTTTAGCAGTTGTTGTTATGTGTTTTGCCCTGTTAGCAATTTCTTTATCATTAGTTAGAATCATTCCACCACCACCTGTAGATATTATTTTATTGCCATTAAAACTTAAAACACCAGTTAACCCAAACGTTCCTGCATGTTTTCCATTTTTAAAGCTTCCTAGTGCTTCTGTACTGTCTTCTATTAAAGGGATACCATAAGTAGCACTGATTTCTACTAATTTGTCAACATCAATAAATCCACCTAAAACGTATACTGGCATGATTGCGCCAATTTTTTTTCCTGAAGTTATTTCTGTGGTTACCGGTTTCTCATTAACAAATTTAGTAATCGTATTATTTTCTAACCAATTTTGAAGTAAATCAATATCCATTTGCCAAGAATCCTCACAAACGTCTATTAAAGAAATTTCTGCTCCTGAGTATGAAATAGCATTTAATGTAGCTACAAAGGTTAAGTTTGGTGCTATAACGATATCGTCAGAGGAAACTCCTGCAAGATTTAACGAAACTTGAAGGCCAGCTGTTCCATTCATACAAGCTATTGCATATTTTACTCCAGTATAATTTTGAATAGCCTCTTCAAATTTAGTAACATATGCTCCAGCAGAAGAAATCCATCCTGTATCGAGACAGTCTTTCACATATTGCCATTCATTTCCGTTTAGATTTGGAACTGATAGAGGAATTAGCTTAATTGACATTTTCACCATTATTTATAACTTTATCATCAGAAATTTCTAATCCTAAATATATGGTTGATCCCATTCCAATAGTACACCTTCTTCCTATAGTTACATTTCCAGCTAAAATTGCACCCGGAGTGATGTGTGATGATTTTTTAATAGTGCAATCATGACTAATAATAGAGCCAGAATTGATTATACAATTTGAATCAACACTAACGTAAGATCCAATTATTGCCCCTGCCATAATTTGACAACCTCCATTTATTTTAGCACTGTTTTCAATTATTGCTTTTTTATGAATTATTGTTGGAATATTTATTTTTTTAGAGAATTCATCATAATATTTTTCTCTTTTCTTTAATTGCCCTGCAAACCCAACTCCAATAATTAGGTTTTTCAACCCCATACTTATTAGATTATCTAAATTTTCTAAGGATCCTAAATAATTTAAATTATGCTTTTTATCTGAAGTTTCTATTTTATCGATAAAACCAACTAAATTAAACTCATTTTGTTCCAATAGTATATCAATACACATTGATGCATGGCCCCCAATACCCATAATTACAATATCATTCTTCTTAAAATTGATATTCACATTAGGCTCTTTTTTGGATAGACTACTTAAAAATTCTTTAACAACTTTTTCAGTAATTAAATCTTCTTTAAATTCTTTTACATCAATCAAGTTTTCTTTTATTAATTTTAAAGCTTTTTTTGTAATATTTTTTTCTGAGAAATTTGTTTCATCTGATACAGGAAATATTTTTTTTATTTCATCTGAAGTAAGCTCTGAATCTGACAAATATGCAACATCCGTTTGAACTTGAACTGAATCTCCAACTGAAAAGTTATAATATAGAAAACCACTGTTAACTGTTTCAAATTCAAAATCAGCTTTAGATGTTTCATATCCAAATATTATATCACCCTCTTCAACATATTCACCACTTTTAAAAAAAAGATCTGATATAATTACATCATCATCACTAGCATTTTGTTTTGGTATTTTTATTTTAATCATTATCAATTATATTTAATGCTGTTTTATATATTTTATTCACACTTGGTAACGTATTTAGTTCTGCATCAAAACTTGAAGGTATAATTTCATTATTACCAATCCTAGTTATCGAATAATTTAATTGTTTTTCTGAAATTTTCGCAATCACTTCAGAACTCCAAGAGGCAAAATTATTACCTTCTTCTAAAATTAACAGCTTTTTTGTTTTTTGTAATGATGTTATTATTTCATTTACAGATATTTCTGATATTAGTGTAGGACAAATAATATCTACAAAAACCTCATCTTCGATACACAACTTTTCTGTAACTTTTTCAATTTCTATTAAAGATCCACCATAACACAAAATTGTAAGCTCAGATGGATAATCTTTTGGACTAATCATCAGGTTTGGTAAAGTTTCACTTTTCTTATTAAATGAATAATTATAGCCAAACAACTTACTTTTAGAATTCTCAACAGTATATAGAATTTTATTCTCAATAACTAAACATGGATTATTAAAGCTTGATATAAGAGCATCATAGACGTATCTTGGAGATATTCTATGATTTAAAGCAATTACACTCAAATTTGGTATGCCTAAGAAAAATTTCTCTAAACTCTGACTATGAGTTGGACCGTAGCCTCTTCTTCCTCCCATAGGGGTTCTTACTATTAATGGACAATGGATCTTGCCCGCATACATGTCTTCAAATTTTGAAGCATGTTGAAGTAGCTGATCGAATATTAAAGTAGTGAAATCTCCAAACATGATCTCAAGAATAGCTTTACCTCCTGCAAGAACATATCCTGATGAAATTCCTGTTATCGCTGCTTCACTTATTGGTGTGTTAAAAACCTGATTAGGATATTTAATACTTAAGTCTTTTGTTACTTTAAATGCGCCTCCATATTCCTTAGGATTAAAAATATTTTTATCTTCAATATCTTCACCTAATAAAATCAAATCATTGTTTTGTTCTAATAGATCATTTAATGTTTCATTAATTAATGAACTATACCTTCCCTTTTCAGCGTCATTCAAGAACTTTTGTGGATGTTCTGCTAAAATTAATTTTTCTTTCTTTTTTATTGATGTTGTAATTGTTTCGTTTTCTAAATCATTAATTATACCTAGAATCTCTGACTCAGTATCTTTTATGTAATCTTTAAAAGAATCTTCTTCATATATTTTATTTAAAAGATCTTTGTCTTTTAGTTGTTTAATTTTTGATTCTTCTCTATTATCGTCACCCTTTGAATGAGAATTTAACCTATTAGTTTTAATATTAATTAATGTAGGTTTGTTTTCATCTCTAACTTGCGTTATTGCTTTCTTAACTTTAGTATCTAAATCAAATAAATCGTCTGTAGTTGTCTCTATGTATTCAATACCAAATCCTTCTATTCTCTTTTGCATATCTCCAGAAAAGGTTTGTTCTGTTGAAGTTGACTGGGCCATTCCATTACTTTCCAAGACAATTAACAAAGGATATTCTTTTTTTGCAGCTATATTAAATGTTTCATAAATTATACCTTCTCCTAAAGTCCCGTCTCCTATGAATGCAACTGAAATATTTTTCTGCTTTTGAAGTTTGTAATACTTTGCTATTCCACAAGCAATTGGAACCATACCACCCTGGATACCGTTAGATAAAAAGTTTTTATTATATAAATGCTGACTACCTCCCATTCCTCCTGAACAACCTATTTCTTTTCCTAAAAGTTCGGCGACAAGTCCTTTTATATCACCTGTCTTAGAAATGTAATGTCCATGACCTCTGTGGTTAGTAACCATATGATCATCCTCTGTTAAGTATTTTGAAACAAAAACACCTGTAAACTCCTGACCAACGCAAGTATGTACTGTACCATTTAATTTACCTTGTCCAAATAGTGTTAAAAATGAATTTTCAACTTCTCTAATGACAATTGCTTGTTTTATTTCTTCTTTAAAAATCTTTATCTCTTTCATGCTATTTAAATGAAAAATTATACTAAAATTCGTCTTACAGTCATGATTAAATCTAATGTTTTACTATTTTATATCTATTAATCTAGACATTTGATTAATTAAATCGTAACCATCCCAATTTAAAGAAAAATCTAATGTTTTTCCTATTGGAACTACACGGTCAATTCCAAGAGGTCTTTTTTTATTAAAAAAAGATATAAATTCATTTTTCTTTATTCCAAAATAAGATAGCGTCTGATAATTTCTTTTAATGATATTGTTTAGTTCATCAATATGATTAATTTTAAATTCATTAAAGTATCCACTAGCGCATCTAAAATTATCTATATTTTGGTTGAGTTCTTTATTATCAACTCTCCATATTAAATTGTTTTTATTGATTTTACTGATAGAAACTTTATTAATTGATTGGCTATAAAATGTTACTAATTTATCTATTGCAGAGATGTCATTTAAATTATATTCCTTTTCATTAATTTTTTTTTCTAACAATTCCCAAAATATTGTTTTTGACTTCTCTATATCTTGATCACAACCAACCCAAAACAGTGAATGTGGTGCAGTACAAGCATTTTGATCAAATAAGTAGGTGTCGTTATAAAAAGACTCACTTAGTCTATTCTTATCTTTAAGTTCTAAATATGATTTAGCATCAATCAAACTTATCGAGTATCGATCTGGAAAAGAAATATCTAAAGATTTTGGATTGGATTTTATATTCTTAATATTTGTAACAGTTTCATTCCCACCCCATATAATTCTTAAATCACATATTTTTGAAATTATAGAGGTAGTCTCAGAATTAGTATCGTACTTGATTACAAAAATTCTTTTCTTGACTTCGTCGAATTTTGGGTTTTCAAGTGTTTTATTTATTGCATTAATGATAATATCAATCTGTTCAAAATATTTAGAAGGTATTTTAACAATATTAATATTACCGGCAAGTAATCCAGAGATCAAAGTATACGCAAAATTTACAGGCACATTACTTGGAGCTATGTGAAATGCAATACCTTTACCTATTCTAATCTCATTAGTGTTATAATGTTTCGCTTTTAATTTAGATAAATTTGCTTTTCTACAAAAAAAAGCAAAAGTAGCTACATCAGGATATTTTTTTGTTTTCGGATCTTTCAATAAAAATCTAGATAGATCACTTAACCAGCCACAGGTTATTGTAGAAAAAACTTCTAAAGAATTTAATTTCTTTATTTTTTCTACATTTAAATTTGCAGTTGTTAAATTATTAAAATTATATGTTTTAGTTTCCATTTGTATAAGTATCGCTGCAGCCCCTAAGTTCTGCTTTTTTAATTCTACCTGTTATTTTAAAAAATTTTCCTTTTCTTCCACATGAGCAATTATCTTCACCAACTATGTAACCGAGATCTTCAGTAAGAATAGAATGTCCAGGGTAACTAAGAGGAATTAATGAGATAAGTTGAATTACCCCTTCTTTTCCATTATCTAAAACTTCAAAATCTTTAAAACCTCTAATTATTATATCAGAATATTCTGATGTATGTAAATAACCTTCTTCACATTCAATGTGAATGGAACCTGTTTGTTCTACCATACCATAATAATCATGAACTCGATTAATATTACAAACACTCTTTAAATTTTCTCTAAAAGTTTTACTGTCAACAGCAATATTAATTAGCTTCTTCCAACCACCACCATGAATGAGAACCCCATTAGACAAATCTAATTTTAAATTATTCTTCTCTAATTCTTTATAAAAATGCTGATATACAATAGAGGTAAATCCAAAGAGGAAAATTGACTTATCCTTATATTGTTTAACAAAGTCGTTTACTTTATCATAATTTAGAGTCATGTCATTATTTAAAGCAAATACTTTTCTAGAACCAAACATTGAAAAACCTAAGATCCCAGCAGTTCTTGCTGAAAATTTTTTTCTATTTTTAACTGTTTCTTCAGAATCAATTATTATCATAGGAGCTCTTGATTTTCCAAGAAAATTTGACATAATTTTAGATAAAACTTTTGTTTGAATAACAGAAGTAAATTTATCAATGAAAATCTTTGATACCTGTTGTCCTGTTGTACCAGATGAGGTCATCGTCTTTATTATTTCACTATTTTCTACTGATTTCAACTCATGTAGTTTAAACAATCTAACTGGTAAAAAAGGGAAATTTTCTATAGCATTTATATTTTTAATATCAAAACCTATAGATGTCATCATTTTTTTATAATTCAAAGATTTACTTATGTGATGTTTAAATAAAAATTTTAATTTTGAGTAAATAAATTTATTTTTCTCTTCTTTAATCATGGAATAAAGAGGGAATTCTTCAAAGCCTAATTCATTGTTATTTTTCATCCAGTTTTTAATTTACTATATAAAACTTTTCCTGAACTATTTTTTGGTAAAATTTGAGTTGTTAATATCTTGAATGCAGATTTTTGAATTTTTAATTTTTTCAAAACGTTCTTTACTTTCTGTTCACTACTTATGTCTGTTATAAATACTTTCAATTTATCATCTAGACCGGTGCATGCACATTCAATTTCATTATTTTTAATGTGATTTTCTATTTCATCTAAACTAAACCTATTACCATAAATCTTAATAAATCTTTTTTTTCTTCCTGTTATAAAAAAATACCCTTCCTCATCCTTATATGCTAAATCTCCAGTGTAAAGACTATTATTCAATTCAGCTCCTTTAGATAAATGAGATTTTTCATTGGCATAACCCAACATTACGTTTTCACCAATATAAACCAACTCACCTTCAATGTTTGGTGATTCAATTATTTTATTAGAATTACTTACCAATCTAAATTTACCCCCTGGGATGGGCTTCCCAATACTTCCTAGCTTTTCTATAATTTTATCAGGATTTAAATAACTTAACCTCGCGGTGCCCTCCGTTTGACCGTACATAATAAAAAAGTCAATGTTTTTATTTTTACAATGATAGGCAAATTCTTCAATAATACTGTTAGACAGTTTACCACCAGCTTGTGTGATATATTTGATACTTGGAAGATCCATTTTAAAAAATCTAATTTTTTTTAAGATTTCATAAGTGTATGGGACACCTGACAATGAAGTAACATTATTCAATTTCATCAGCTCCCAGAAATCTCTTTGAATTAAACTTTTTTCGGTAACAACTATTTTAGCTCCGACATATAAATGGCTATTAATTATGGACAATCCATATGAGTAGCTCATGGGTAAATTAGTTATTGCAATTTCATCAGAGTTTAAGTTTAAATAATTGCTAATTGAAATAGCATTAGACAATAAGTTTTTATATGAAATTCGAATTAATTTTGGACTCCCTGTGCTACCAGAGCTGGATAGTAAGATTGTCAACTCTGAATTTAATTCTGTTTCAAAGTAATTTCTGGCCTTGAAAACTAAAAATGAATTATATTTTAAAAATTCAGCATATTTAAAATCATAATTTTGATTATTTAATGGAGTGAATATATAAGATGGATTGTATTTCTCAATAATATCTCTAATAAGAGATTCTTCTAAATCTGAATTAATTAGAATTGGAACAACACTTTTATTAATAAAACTAACATATAATGAAATCGAATCTAAAGTATTATTACATAGAAAAAGCACTAATTCTCTCTTTTTTAAAAATGAATTTATAAAGGAGTCAGATTTCTCAATTATATTTTTTAACAAAAAATTTTTACCATCTTCTCCTAATAATATTGAGTTTAAGTTGAATAAATTATTCAAAGTGTTCTTTTGTTAATAAACTATCTTTTGATATTGGTTTTGTTATTTTTTTATTCAAGTATGTATCCCATTCTGATACACATATTCCAGTTCCTGGTCTTTTTGCTTCCAAACAATCTTCGGTTAAAACATCACCGATTTTCATTTCTTTGGCAGCAACTAAACTTCTTCTCATTTTTTTGCTTTGATCTAATTCTTCTTGAGAAATAATTTTATCATGAGATCCTAGAGCATAAAAAGTATTTTTAACTGAGCTAATCATTTGAGTTAATTCTTTTTCTTCCATTGCCATTTGATTATCCATTCCTATTACTGTTGAATCTAATGTGAAATGTTTTTCTATTACGCAAGCACCTAATGCGACTGAAGCGACTCCAACTTCAATACCCAAGGTGTGATCTGAATAACCAATAGTAATATTTGGAAAAGATTCTTTTAAAAATCTGATATGATTTAAATTAATTAATTCAGGAGCTGCTGGGTAAATAGAAACACAATGAAGAAGTATTACGTTTTGAGCACCCTCTGATTCTAATAATTTAATAGCTGTTGTTATTTCCTCAAAATTAGCCATACCTGAGGAAATAATAATAGCCGATCCTGTTTTTGCTAAATATCTTAAATATGGATAATTATTAATATCCATTGAAGCAACTTTTATAAAGGGCACCTTACATTTATTTATTAAGAAATTAGCTTCATCAATTGAATACGGAGTGGATGCAAAATCAATATTCACAGATTTACAATATTCTGCTAATATTTCCTGTTCGTTTTCATCTAATGAAAATTTCTTCACAAACCTTTTAGCCATAGGATTTTCTTTATAAAAATCATTACTATACAGACTTTCAGCTGACCAAGATTGGAATTTAACACAATCCGCACCAGCTTTTTTTACAGCATCAATTAGTTTTTTAGCTTTTTCAATATCTCCAAAGTGACTAGTATTAACTTCTGCAATAAAGTAAGGAACACATTTACTACTTATTTCTCTTTTATTATTTAAAAATGTTTTCATTTATTGATCTATTGGATTAATCATCATTTCATCTAAAAAAATATCTCTATTCAAAAATGGCATTTGATCTTCAAGAGGCCTGCTAACATATTTTTTTTCTTTGTTTTTGGTTGTACCAACTTCAATATAAGACTGATCTTCTCTGCATATGATTTCAATTAATATAGGTTCTTTGATATCTACAATATTTTTTAACTTGAGTCTCAGACTTTCTTTGTCGTCAATCTTTAAATATTTTATATCAAAAGCAGCTGCAATTTTTTTAAAATCGGGACAACTAACTCCATCTGAAGGATCTACTCCAATGGTTCTTCTTCTAAATAAATCTTTCTGCCTTCTTCTAATGATGCCATAGACATTGTTGTTAATGACAATTATTTTTGCAGGAATATTATTGTGCTTAATGGTTTGTAGTTCTTGTAGATTCATCATTATTGAACCATCTCCTACCACTACAAAAACATTATCTTTTTTAGCATAATAAGCTCCGACTGCACCAGCTAAAGCAAATCCCATTGCTCCTTGTGAGATAGGGTGAATAGTATTCTGACCATTTTTAAATTTGATATTAGTAGGCAGTATTACCTCATTGTAACCAGAGTCGGTTACAAGTGAACATTCATCTGGAAGAATATCACTCAGTACGTCACAAAGTTCGTATAAATCTGTCTTGTCGGAAGAGGTAAATTCATCTTCGATACGACCAAATATATTTTTCCAATGCAAACATTTATTTAACCAATTTTCTGTTTTAAACTTAAATTCTATTTCCAAGAGTTTTTCTAAAAAAACCTTTGCATCTGAATGAATAAATTGATCTATTTTTACAGTCTCTTTTTTAAATTCACCTGGATCTATATCAACAACAACGATTTCAGCCTCTCTTGCAAATTTACAAAAGTCATTTCCGGTTGCATATGAAGATAACCTATTGCCAATTACTAAAACTAAATCTGAATTCTGTAATGCAAAATTACCTGCTCTTGATGCGCCCATAGCTCCAATTGAACCTATAGAGAATTCATTAGAACTACCATAAATATCACATGCAGAATTAGAAAATACTACAGGAATTTTATTTTTCTCTACAAAGGTTTGAAAAATTTTCTCTGATTCTGAAGATTTAATCCCAGAACCAATTAAAACAACTGGTCTTTTTGATTTATTTAGTTTTTCTATAATTATATCAATTTCATCTTGTTTTGGATTTGCAGGTTTTTTAAAATCAATTTCTTTATCAATTAATGCTTCATCAAAATCAATTTTTGCACTTTGTATATCTAAAGGAACATCTATCCATACTGGTCCTTTTCTTCCTTCAAGAGCTATTTTTATTGCCTTGTCTAATTCTTCAATAATATCATTAGCATTAGTTATCATTACAGAATATTTAGTAATAGATTTTACTAGTGGAATAATATTCGCTTCTTGTTGGCCGTAAGTTCTAATTGGGACTTTTGTGAAATTTGTAGTCTCTTTTAAAGTATTATTTCCGGATATAAAAATACATGGAATATTATCTTGCCAAGCTGATAATACAGCAGTTATAGCATTTGTACTCCCACATCCTGTTGAAACCAAACAAGCACCTAATTTGTTTG
>TARA_B100000963_G_scaffold362026_1_pt1 | contig 13181 bp, 14 predicted proteins | sample TARA_B100000963 | Tara Oceans TARA_B100000963 (sample SAMEA2622097) | marine metagenome | biome: marine biome (ENVO:00000447); feature: surface water layer (ENVO:00002042); material: "saline water (ENVO:00002010), including plankton (ENVO:xxxxxxxx)" | depth 5 m | reverse complement strand
GATACCGATAGCCACCTTGCTCAGTACATTGGCCCGCCATATGTTTATTCCGTAAATAGATTGGCTACTAATTCCGGCGCTATATCTCGTTTAAGTGCGGTTAGTGTTGATCAAGGTGCTTACTGGTTTGGGCAGGAAAATTTTTACTTCTTTGATGGCAACAGTGTTCAAACATTAGAATGTGATGTTCATGATTATGTTTTTGGTGATTTTAATACAGCTCAGCAATCAAAAGTTTGGGGCATGGCAAATTTCAATAACGAAATTTGGTGGTTTTATTGCTCAGAAGATAGCACTGAAATTGACAGATATGTTGCTTATGATTACCAAGAGGGCCATTGGCTAATAGGTAATTTGTCACGCACTTCAGGCGCAAGCCGTGGAGTTTTTGCTTATCCGTTTATGACCGGTGAATATGTTAAGACTGTTACTTTGAATGTAACTGTTCAAAATGACAGTGGAAACAAATTTTATATTTCTACTTATTCAGGTTCAGCCCCAACTATTACATTAGTTAAAGGTAATACTTACCAATTTTCCCAAGCTGATGCTTCAAATTCATCACACCCCATAAGGTTTTCTGCAATACCAAATGGCACACATGGCGGGGGTGTAGAATATACAGAGGGAGTTAGTTATGTAGGAACGCCTGGAACAAGTGGAAGCTATACTGAAATTGTTGTTGGGGCTAATACTCCTACCCTTTATTTTTATTGTTCAAATCATTCTAATATGGGTGGAACTGTTGAAATAGCAAGCCAAGTTTCAGTGTATAATCATGAAGTTGGGGTTAACTATGAAGGTGGTTCTGTATTTTGTGAAACTGGCCCTATGTCAATTGGTAGTGGTGAAAAATTAGCTAAAGTTAAATCAGTGATCCCAGATGAAAAAACAGCCGGTGATGTAGACCTTAGATTTAAGACGCGGTTTTATCCTAATGGATCAGAAACAACGCATGGCCCTTATAACCCGGCAAACCCTACTTCTGTCCGTTTTACTGGTAGACAAGTTAGAATGAGAGTTGATGCGGACCAATCTACAGATTGGCGTGTTGGAATTATGCGTCTTGATGCTGTTACAGGAGGCAAAAGATAAATGCCAGTTACCCCACCAGTATTAGGCCCAGATGTAAGGCAATGGGGTCGACAGCTTAATCTATTTTTATCAAGAAATCTTGGAAAATTGTTTTTTAAATCATCTGGCGATGTGCCATCTGAAAATGGTATTTTTTTATGGGATGATGAGAAAAATTATCCTGTTGTGAGTGCTCAAGATGCTTTTCGGCAAGTTGCTATGAAACAGGCCACACCAGCAAGTAGTGTCGGTGCAGTGGGTAATGTAACTGGCATGGTTAGCTGGGATACTAACTATTTTTACGTTTGTGTAGCTGATTATGATGGAACAAGTGCAATATGGAAAAGAATAACTTTAACGAGCTATTAGGCACCCAAGAATTTATGAGGTGCAAAAAGTATATTGAGGCTGCCTTAAAATATACTGGTGGCACACATGATCTAATAGATATTTATGAGGGTTTATATAAAGGTACTATGCAATTATGGCCTATGGAAAATAGTTGTTTGGTTACAGAAATAATAACCTACCCGCGCAAAAAAGTTTTAAATGTGTTTCTTGGTGGTGGTGATCTCACGGAAATTCTGGAAATGCATGAGAGTGTGATAAGTTGGGCGCAAGAACAAGGTTGTGAAGCGTTGAACATGACGGGCAGATTTGGCTGGAAAAAGCCGTTAGCAAAATACGGTTGGAAGCCGTTGCATAGCTCTTACGTTAAGGAGATTAATTAATATGGGTAAAGGTGGGAAAAGCGTAGAAACAACTATTCCAAGTTGGTTAGAAAATGCAGCTATACGCAATTTAAATCAAGCTGACCGGGTTAGTAGGATGGGATCTGTACCATTAAGCTATGGACCTACTGTAGCGGCTTTCACGCCAATGCAGACAAGCAGTTTCACAAACACGGCTGATATGGCTAACGCTTTTGGTTTGAGCGCTCCAACAGGTGTTGATGTAACTGGTGGTATGGCTGAGCCTACTACTTACGCTAATGGTGTTCGAGCTTACTCAGCGTTACCTTTATATAATCAAACAATGAATGAATTTAGATTAGATAGGCCAGCTCAAGCTAGTTACATAGATAGCTTTTTTATAAATCCTTACAGCGGTTCAGCCGGTTCTAATATGGCTAATGTAAGCAATATTGGCTATACACCACCTGTTAACAATATGGCCCCGCGTGCAATGGTAGGTAGTCGTCGTGATGACCCTGGGGGCGGTGATCAATCTATTGGGTTTGGTGACCCATATGTTCCAAGCCCTGTAATGGTTGGAGATAAAGTATATGACGGAAACCGGCGTGCTACTGATTATATTGCTGGGGAAGAAACGCCCGGTCATTTAGATTTAATTAAAGGTGATTTATCTAATATTGGCACTTCAATGATGTATGGCTCAAAAGGATTTGGCCGGGGTGATACAAGCTATGATGTTGGTGGGGTAAACAACCCATTTAACAACCCTACCCTTAATGATATTTTAGAAAATGAACCCGCTGGATACACTTATGACCCAGATACGGGCAAATTTAACAAAGTTGGCTTTGAAAATACTGATACAAAACCAGAAACAAGCATAAGGCCAATGGTTAGAGGCACACCATCTGATCAATTATCAGAACCGTCACAAAGCAGTAATGAATGTGTTATTGCTACTCACGCGGTTAAGTCTGGTGCATACAACTACAAGACACTAAGACAAGCCGAGGTTTGGTGCATGAGAAAGCTCCATAACCGTTGGTGGGGTGAGACTATACGGCGTGGATATAGGCACTTAGGGCGTAATAAAATAGCTCAAGGCAAAGCTCGCGAACATTATGATGAATTTCAGCGTTACATAGATTTCGCTACAGGCAAGAAACGCACTGTTAGAGGTGCATTAACTTTTACACTAAGAAGCGTGCAATTCTTTTGTGTAGGTATAATGAAAAGGAGCGCTTAGATGGCTGGTCAAGGTGGCAAGGGTGGTGGACAACCCCAACAACCATTTAATGTAAACACTGCTGCAGCAACAGGATTGAATAACGCTTTAGGGGCGACAACAGGCCTATTAGGTGGCCCATTACAGGTTGGAGCTTTTAACAATCCTTACCAAGATGAAGTTGTTGACACTATCCAAGATGATATTGAGAGACAACGGCAAATAGCCATGAATACTATAGGAGCACAAGCCCAAGCAGCCGGGGCTTTTGGTGGTAGTAGACAAGGTGTATTAGAGGGCACAACTAATGCTGAGTTTGGCCGCATGGCCGCAAATGCAATAGCTCCAATTAGAATGCGTGGTTATAATACTGCAGTTAGTAACGCTATGACTGATAGGAACCAGCGTTTGGGTGCGGCTAGACAGCTTGGATCATTAGCAAATCAAGCGTTTACAACCGGTAGAGCTATTAACCAAGATCTAATGACACAAGGCCTATTGCAGCAAGCATTACAGCAACAGCTAATTGATAATAGTAGGCGTGATTTTGCAAATTATGCGGCATCACCGGCTGATAGTTTAACCATGCCTTTAGCAGCTCTTGGAGTTGTTCCAAAGCCACAAAGCACAATGACTACAGACAACCCAGGTATATTAGGAACTCTTGGAGCTATTAAATATGCCTTCCCGGGTATGGGTATTTTTGGCGTATGAACCTTAATGCACGAGACATACTAGCAAAAACATTAGAAGCCGAGGCAGGAGACCAAGGCGCTATTGGTATGCTTTCAGTAGGCTCAGTTATTATGAACAGAATGATGAACCCTAGTTATGCAAATAATTTGCATGATGTAATATTACAGCCGGGTCAGTTTTCAGTTTGGAATAAAACAACGGGTTTTGCTGGTGGTAAGCAAGGTGTTGACGTTGCTAACATGCAAGCAAGTGAAACAGCCTATGCTATAACTGACCAACTCTTAGATCAGAATTATAATGACCCTACTAATGGCGCTACTCACTTTTATAACCCTAATATTTCAAATCCAGATTGGGGGGAAAAAGCGGGTGGCAATTGGACTGCTATAGGGGATCATATTTTTGGAAAACCTCAAAATAAAGGGAAAAAATCGATGGTTGCGCCCCTCAATGCTGTAACACTTCTACAGCCAAAACTAACAAATAATGCTGTAAATAATAGTGTGCTTGGTGTGCCACCAGGACCAGAAAATACTAGCAATAACAGAGGTTTATTTGGTTTAATAGGCAACGCTGTCGGTGGTGGTTTTGATAAGGTAAAGCAAGCTGTAACTGGTGAGGATGCTGAAGCTAGTGACCGTTTAGCTTTGGCTCTAATGAGTTTAAGCGGCAATCCTGATGCTATGCGGCCTTTGATGGAAATGGCAGCTCAAGACATACAAGATAATAAAGATCAAAAAAAACTAGATAAACAAAAAAACGCTACAGTAGAATTTTTAACAGCAAGAGCTAACGCCGGTGATGCTAAAGCTCAGCGTGTTTTATCAATGGTTCCTGTTATTGGTGCTAGTGGTGCTATGACAGAATACTTAGATAAAACTGGTTCTAGCACTGGCAACAAAACTGAAGCTGATACAATTTTGTATCCTAATGGTTTTAGGGAGCAACAGTTTCAAGATGGATCGATAAAGTATTTCTTAAACAATACTGAAATTACAGATGCGGCTAAAATAAGTGAATTACGCAATGAAGGGCAAGAGCTAGAGTTAGACCTTGCTAGGAGAGAAGAGCTAGAAAAAGGTACGGGGCAGACGCAAGCTAATCTATTAGAACAAACAATGACTGGTTTGACAAACGTAAACTCTATGCTGAAAACTTTTGGAAATGCGAAAGAAACTCTTAGGGAAGCAATTAGTACCGGTCAAAATGTTACAGGTTTTATAACGCAATTTTTTCCTAACGTTTCATTAGAAGCTCAAGAGCTTCAATTTGCCCGAACAAGTTTAGGTTTAGATGTTGTTGGTTCTGTAACATTTGGCGCACTTTCTAAAGGCGAGCTTGATTTAGCATTGTCAAAAGAAATGCCCTTAAATTTACCTGAGGCAGAGTTATTAGAGTATATTGAGCGTAGAGAAAGCGCTTTAAGAAAGTATCAATTTGAATTAAGAAAAGCGGCTACCTTTTTGTCGAAGTCAGGTAATACTGTTGAAGATTATCTTAAGATACTAGAGCAACAAACCCCAGTTAACGATTACGCTGAAACAGATAGTGCTGGAAATCTTATAACCTCTGATGACGACTTAGAAAGACTGTATAGAGAGGTTAAGTCAGGAACCTCGATGCTTGTGCCAGAAAAACGGCAAATGATTATAGATGAAGTTAAACGGAGGGCTGGGCTATGAGCAAAGAGCGTTTTAAAAATTTATTAAACGAAACTAATGAACCTGTAGCCCCGCCAAAAAAATCAAAAGCAAAAGCCCGGTTAAGAAGTTTGTTGCAAGGTTTAAGCTTAGGAACCTCAGATGAAATTGAAGCATTTTTAACCTCTACTTTTACTGATGCAGAATATGAGCAAGTTTTAAATGTAGCCAGAAACTCACTAGCAGACTTTGCTAAGTCAAACCCTTATCAATCTATGGCTATGGAGGGTATAGGTGCAGTTATACCTATGCTATTTACTGGTGGTTTAGGCGCTGTTGGATCAGGCGCTAGGCTTGCAAATGTAGCTAGAACAGGCGCGGCAACTGGTGGGGCTTATGGTTTTGGTACGGGTGAAGGTGGTTTTGCAGAAAGAGCAAAAAGAGTGCCCGGTGGTGTTGCAATTGGTGCGGCTGGCGCGGTAGTTGGTGATAGAGCTGTAAAGTTTGGCGGTGACGTTCTCAAAGCTTTAGGTAGCCAAGCTAAATTGCTGGTGGGCCGTAGAGGTGAAAACATTGTTAACAATGAAGTGCAGCGGCTTGTTTCTAGGACTGGAAAACCTGAAAGTGAAGTTGTCCAAGATTTGATTGATGGCAAAATATTATCTGAAAATGAAACATTAAACGCTGCAATGAAAGCATTAAGGAGCCAGCCGGGAGGTGAAGACATAACTTTAGCGGCGCAAACTAGGCCCGGTGAAACTAGAAATATTGCCATGCGCCAAGTTGATGAGGCTTTAGGTGGTGACGGTACGAGCGCAACGGTTAGGCGTGATAATAGATTTGATGAAATAAAGGATCAGCAAAGAATAATGTATGAACCTTTTAAGACCCAACAAGCGCCAGATGTTGTTGATGATGCAATGATCAGTGCAGTCAACAGATTGCCCGGAGTTGGAAAGCCTATACAAAAAGTACAATCAGTAAGGGCTGGTGAGATAGACCCTATGACCGGTGAATTATATAAAGATGTAATTACAAAAGTAACTGATGCTGATGAAGCTAAAAAACTTGGCATAGCAAGAGGTGGCTTTGCCTTAAACAAAAAGCCCAGCGTTGAAGAAATAGAAATGGTAAGGCGTGGAGCTGATGCTGTAACTACAAAGGAGTTTACTAAGCCCGGTGGCGGTTTTGTAGGCGCTGAATATGATAGAGTAGCAAAAGAACTACGTGATATAATGGACCAAAACTTGCCAGCCCTAGCGTCAACTAGAGCGCAAGCCGCAGCCATGAATTTAGAAAAAGATGCTTTTAAGTTTGGTGAGGAAGCGCTTACCGGAAAACCCGGCGAAAAAATGATCCAGCTTAATAAATTACTTAAACGCCGAGATGATACTATAGAAGCAATCAAAAACAAAAATATACAAGGTGATGAACTCGATTCAGCTCTAGCCGGGGCTGACGCTGAGCTTAACGCTTACAGAACAGGCTTTTTAATGACCCTGCAAAATAAGTTTGTAGGAAAGCAAAAAGCTTCAATGATGAAAGATTTAGGTGATATTGATAGTCATACAGCGCAAGTCTTAGATAAAATACTGCCTGAAGAAACTGTTGAAAGCGTATTTAAAAAGCTTGAGGTAGCTAACGAGGCTAAAAAAGCTAGTGATAGAATACTTAGAGGCTCCCCTACTACTGAGGGTATTAATGAAACTAAACTGTCTGGTAGTGATGGTTTACTATCTAGGGCCGCTATGACTGCCATGAACCCGCTTAATAACCCTGGTATGCTTATAGGTCAGGTTGGGAGCGCATTAGCTAACAAATTTGGCCGTGGGCTTACTGAGGCAGAAAACAGGCAACTTGCAAAAATCTTAACAACTACTGACCCAGCTATATTGCAAAGAGCATTAGTCGATGATGGCGCACTAGCAAAAATAGGCCAGATGTTAAGCAGAGGCGTTCTTAACCCGGCTGACCGTATAGCAGCACCAATAGCAAGGGGTGTTGGAATGACACAAGGCGCAATGGTTGGCGGTGGTCAGTCTGTAAATACGATAGGATTATTAGGCGGGGGTAGATAATGGAACCTGTAACAGAAGTTGAAATTCAAGAAATAGTGCGTGAAGCTATACAAGACGCTGTTGATTTTCTGGAACAAGACATTTCAATAGAGCGACTCAAAGCAGCTAGATATATGGCGGGTGAAACTGACATTGGCCATGAGGAAGGTCGTAGCAAGGTAGTTGCTACAAAAGTAAGGGATGTGGTGCGTGGGGTAAAGCCCTCAATAATGCGTGTGCTAATGTCTACCAGTAAGCCCGTAGAATATATGCCAAAGTCTCAAGAAGACATACCGCTTGCTGAACAGATCACTAGCTACGTGCACAGTGAATTTGAGAGATTAAACGGGTATAATATTTTAAATGAGGTAATAGAAGACGCTCTTGTTAAAAAAGGTGGTTACATTAAAGCCTATTATAAGCGTTACCCTCAATCAAAAATTTTTACTTATACAGACTTGTCAGATGAAGAACTAGCTTTGCTAACTGATGATGATGAAGTTACAATTTTAGAACAAGAAACAACTGCTAGCATGACAATAGATGAATTTGGCATTGAAATAGAAGTGCCTAGCCATGACGTAACTGTTAGCCGTACTACTGAAAAAGGTGAGCTTTGTATAGAAGCTATCCCACCTGAAGAGCTATATGTTAATAGAGAAGCCCGTACATTTCAGGACGCTTATATTGTTTGTCACAAAACAGAAATGCGTGTTGGTGACGTGATAGCAATGGGCTTTGACCCGGACCAGGTGATAGCATTAGCAAGCACTGATGAAGGGTCAAGTTTTACCCAAGTAGAGAAGAATTATAGACATGGTTTTGCTGGTACTGAAAGTGATGAGCATGTTTTAGATCCGTCAATGAAAACAATAGAAATTAGTGAGGCATATATGAGAATAGATGCCTTTGGCACCGGGGTTCCGGTTCTTCACAAGCTTATATGTGGCGGTCAAGATTATGAGCTTTTAGACTATATGCCTTGTGATGAAATACCTTTTGCAAAACTTGAGTGTGACCCGGAACCCCACAGTTTTTTTGGACGTTCACTTGCAGAAATCATTTGTGATGATCAGGACGCTAGCACCGCTGTTTTGCGTGGAATATTAGATAACGTTGCACTTACAAACTCACCAAGATTAGCTTTTAAAGAAGGTTCTGTAAATATTGATGACCTTATGACTAGTGAAATTGGCGGTCTTGTCAGAATGAGAGAAAATGCAGGAACAGCAATACAAGATTTAAGTGTGCCTTTTGTTGCCGGGCAAACATTATCAGCTCTTACTTATATGGACAAAATGGTTGAGCAAAAAACTGGCGTTACTCAAAACGTGGCCTTAAACCCTGATGCTTTGCAATCAACAACAAAGGCAGGAGTAACCGCAACAGTGGAAGCTGCAGCGGGTCAAGTTGAGGTAATAGTTAGAAATCTAGCAACTGGTTTAAAAGATTTATTTGGTATTATTCTTAGAACTATTCATAAAAACGTAGATGAAGAACAAATGATTAGGCTTAACGGTATTTATACGCCGGTAGATCCTAAAGTTTGGGATGTAGACCGTGATATTGCTATAAATGTTGGCTTAGGCACTGGTAAAGAAGATGAAAAGCAAAAAGCGCTACAAAGCGCCCTATCCCTTCAAATGCAAATCTATCAAGGTTATGGCGCAAATAATGGTTTAGTTTCATTAACTAATATTAGAAACACGCTTACAGATATGTTAGCAATAACTGGTATTAGAAATAGTGATAGATACTTTGCACCCATAAACCCAGATATAGAAGCGCAACTATTAAACTTGCAACAGCAACAGCAACTAGCAATGGCTCAAAATAAACAAGATCCAAACGCCGCATTTTTACAAGCTGAGCAAATGAAAACTAACGCTAAAGCTCAAACTGATATAGCTAAGCTAAGTTTAGAGGCACAAAAAGCGGCAATTGAGGATGACCGAGAGCGCGATAAAATGGCTCAAGACTTGTTTATACAAGGTGCTAAGATTGCTGGGCAATACGGGGCAAATGTAGACGTTGCCGCTATTAAGGCTGAGCAAGATAAATTAAGAACAATAGCTGACGTTGCACAAACAACACAAGCCCAATAAACAACGCGGTTTTTTGTTAGATTTCAATGACCCATGCTATGTTACGAAGCATGAAGAACTTAACACCGTTAACGGCTGAAGAAGCCAAAAGGTTAAAAGCCGACACCTCTTTTATTAAGGTGTTGTCTGAAGTTCGTAAGCGTCAGTCAGATGCTTTTTTGAATAGCGCAGCTCATGAAGTTGAGGTGCGTGAAGACGCCCACGCAATAGTACGGGCATTAAAAGAATTAGAGGTACACCTCGACGCCGCTGTTGCGGCAGAGACCCTCTTAGAACTTAGAAGGAAGTAGCACCGTGAATGACACGACTATGCAATCAATAAGTGAGGATGACGCTGTTGCGTCAATCTTACAAGTACAAGACACTAACAATGAAGAAGAAAACCAAGAAGTCCAAAAGGCTGAAGTTGAACCAGTCGAAACAGAACCTCAAATTGAGACTGTTGAAACTGATGAAATTGAGCTGGAGGCTGACGCTGATAATGACCTCTTTGAAGGAGAGTTTGAGGCTGAAACTGATGAGGCAATACAAGAAGAAACCGAAGCCCCTCAAGAACTACACCGGGTCAAAGTAAACGGTGAATATAAAGAAGTTACCTATGAGGAGCTAACCCGAGATTATTCTGGTCAAGCTTATATTCAACAACGAATGCAAGACGTTGCAAAACTTGAAAAAGACCTCAAGCACGCACAGTCTGAGCTTTCAAATAAGACGCAGCAAATACTTGAGTTTGCTAATAATATGCAGGAAGCGCCGTTTGTACCGCCAACACCTCCAAGCGAAGAATTATTTGACGCTGACCCTATGGGGTTCATGAAGGCTAAAATGATTTATGACAAGGAAGTTAGCGAGTACAATAACAAGGTCAGTAAATTACAAGAGTTGCACACTTCACGCCAAAAAGAGCAAGAAGTACAACTTCAAGAATACACTGAAAACCAAACCAAAATTCTACACGAAAAATTGCCTGTTTTAGCAAGTCCTGAAAAGGGTGAAACATACAAACAGCAATTGTTTGAAGCTGGTAAGCATTACGGCTTTGAGGCTCATGAATTATCACAAGTGAGAGACCACAGATATGTGCTCACTTTGAATGACGCCATGAAGTACCGAGCATTGGTTAATAAGCGCAAAGCTGCAAACACTAAGGCGGGGAAAACTACTACGCCAACAGTGAAAGCTGGGGTCAAAAAACGACCAAACTCAGTAAAGGCTAAGTCACAAGATCAAGCGCTACAGCGCTTAAAAAAAACCGGCAAAGCTGAAGATGCACTTGCCTTAATTTTGAATAATTAGCGCTAAAAAAGCGTTATAAAACCTTGAAAGGAATAAATAAATGGCACAGCCATCAAACCTAGTAGATACCTATGACGCGGTAAATACTATTAAGGAAAGCCTCGAGGATGTAATTTATCTTATTACCCCAGAAGCTACTCCATTTTTTTCTAAGTCACAGAAAAAATCAATCTCAAACACTTTGCATGAGTGGAATACATCTAGCCTACGTGCGTCTGTTTTAACAAATGCTCATATTGAAGGTGATGAAACAACTTCAGAAGCCAGAACGCAAAGCACACGTTTGAACAATGTCACACAAATTTTTAAAAATAGTGTGGCTGTAAGTGATACCGACACGAATATAGCGCATGCTGGTCGTAGTGGTGTCATGGCACATGAAATGCTAAAAGTGCTAAAAGAACAGAAGCTCGATGTTGAAAAAACGTTATTTTCAAATGTGGCAAAAGTTTCTGGAAACGCCTCAACAGCCCGAAAAATGGCTGGTGCCCCTACTTGGGTAACTTCAAACGTTGACTTACAAACTGGTAACTCTGGGGCTAACGCAACTGGTGACGGTTCAGATGCAAGAACAGATGACGGCACACCAACAGCGTTTACGCAAACTAAATTCGATTCTGTTATGCAATCTGTATGGACTAACGGCGGGGAGCCTGACACTTGCTACCTCAGCCCGTTCCAAATGAACAAAGCATTGGCGTTTACTGGAAACAATAACCAGCGTGCTAATGTTGTGGCTGCAGATGAACGAGTTGTTAACTCACTGTCAGTTTATCTTACTCCGTGGGGCCAAATTAGTTTCCAGCCTAGTCGTGAGGTTAGAGGCCGTGATGTTTGGATCATGACTTCTGACATGTGGCATATAGGTGTGTTACGCCCAGCTAAAAATGTTGCATTGGCGAAAACCGGCGACTCAGAGCGCCGCCAAATTACACAGGAATTAACCATGATCTGTGCTAATGAGGCTGCCTCGGGCCTAATAGCTGACAATACAACATCATAATAAAATATGGGGCGGGAGACCGCCCCTATACAACTACTAGACACAACCGGGAGAAACCCATGAAATATTTAGTAATTGCAAAAAGCCTTTCTACTTCAAAGGGCATAGTCACTGAAGGTAACTATGTTGAATTACCTGAAAAAGAAGTGGCAAAAATTCACTTTATGAAACCTGGCTCATTTGAAGCCGTTGCAGAAGCACCTGTATTTAAATCATCTAAAAAAGCCCCGGCTAAAAAGAAAAGAGCGCGTAACTCTAACGGAACATTAAAAGCTGATGATCCAAGCACACCTGACGTCAATGAGGCATATGAATAATGAAGGTTTCAGAAAAAGCTTGGATGGATGGTGACACTTTAATTGTCAAAAATACTCATGACGTTAGCGGTATGCTCAAGGATGCTGAGTATGCCCGGGAAGTTGCGCCACATAAGTTTGGCAATGACAACATTCATTTAGGTCAAATTGAAATGCCTGTTTTAGCTACATGGCTCAAAGAAGCTGGCGTTGCCTGGACTGACGTTGAAGGCATAAAAGACGTTATAAAGCGTAAGCTCATGAGCAATGAATTTTCTAAGCTTAGGGGTGATTGGCAAGGCAAATGGTAGACCAAGACAAGCGCACTGTCGCCTCAGCTCATACTAGAATAGATAGCATAGAAAAGCAGCTCATTGAGTTACAGACTACAGTAGATTTGCAATTCCGTGATTTATTCAACCGCGTTAAGCGTCTAGAAATGGTATATCTTGCGACTTCAGGATTTATCATTGCCTTGCTTCTACGCATGACTTTGATGGGCTAATTAATGGAGTTGCCCAAGGTAAATATAGCTGTTGCTGCTTCAGCGGTTGTGGCAATAACCAGTACTTTGGGGGGTGGCGTCTGGTATATGAGCCAGCAAGCCTCTGTTATTGAAGGATTACAAGACCAGGTCGCAGCTCTCTCTATAGAAAACTCAGCGGTAGACCGGACCAATCTCATAAGAGATGTACAAAGAAATCAAGAGCACATCCAAGAGCTGATTGATATATTATCTGAAGTTTACGAGGACTTTGAAAGCGGTGACCTAGAATTATGGGATGAGATAGATACCCTTCACGCTGACGTAGGGTCACTAGCCTCTAATTACATGGAAATAATAAAACTCCAATCCCGCATAGCACTATTAGAAAAGACTGTTGAGTTTACCCGCAAAGATGGGATGTAACTATGGACCCCATTTCAATTTTATCAGCCATCAAATTAGGCGTTGGGGCCGGTAAATCACTTAGCTCTCTAAGCAAAGAGATTGGGCAGTTCTTCGATGCAACCGATACAGCAAAAAAGAAACTACAAAAAAAGGGTGTGTCTGGAAAAAATGTAAATGCCATTGCAATGGAACGATTCACGAA
>TARA_B100000963_G_scaffold55055_1_pt1 | contig 13185 bp, 10 predicted proteins | sample TARA_B100000963 | Tara Oceans TARA_B100000963 (sample SAMEA2622097) | marine metagenome | biome: marine biome (ENVO:00000447); feature: surface water layer (ENVO:00002042); material: "saline water (ENVO:00002010), including plankton (ENVO:xxxxxxxx)" | depth 5 m | reverse complement strand
ATACTATCTATCCAATCTCCTTGATAAAATCTGTTCATTGAGAACGATATAATTGCAAGTTTTTTTGCTCTTGTAATTCCAACGTAAGCAAGTCTTCTTTCCTCTTCTAAGCCATCTTGACCTTTTTCCTCAATAGATTTTTGGTGAGGAAATAAACCTTCCTCCCAACCAGGTAAAAAAACGGCATCAAATTCTAATCCTTTAGAAGCATGCATTGTCATTAAATTTACTTTTTCACCTTCCCATTCTTGATCAATCGAAGTTGCTAATGACACATGTTCTAAAAAACTTTCTAAGTTATCAAACTCCTTCATGGCACTTAAAAGTTCTTTAATATTCTCCAATCTATTTTCATTTTCCAAATCTTTCTTATTTTTCAACATTGCAGAATAGCCCGACTCATCTAAAATTATTTGTAATAGTTTTATATGATTGTATTTTTTAATTTTTAGCTCATATCTCCATTTATCAATTAAACTCAAAAAAGAATTTAAACCTATTTTGGTTTTCGGTTTTATCAAGTTCATTTCTATGAGTTTTTTTGAGGACTTTTCTAGGCTGGTAAAATTTTTTTTGGCGTATTCATTAATCTGTTTAATTGTACTATCTCCAATTGATCTTTTGGGATTATTAACTATTCTTTCGAATGCTAAATCATCCTTTTCTTGAGAAATAATTCTTAAATATGCAATGCAATCTTTAATTTCTGCTCTTTCATAGAATTTAGTTCCACCTATTATTCTATAAGGAATTCCTACTTTAAGAAATCTTTCTTCAAATTCTCTTGTTTGAAATATAGCTCGTACTAAAATAGCAGTATTATTAAAAGAAATTTTATTTTTAATATTTTGCTCAAGCTCATCAGAAATTCCGATAGCTTCATCTTTACCATTTTTATAACAATTTAATTTAACCAAATCTCCCTCATCTTTTGTGGAATTAAGTTTTTTACCTACTCTATTTTGATTATTTGATATTAATGATGAAGCAGTAGATAAAATATTTTGAGTAGATCTGTAATTTTCTTCAAGTCTTATTATTTTTGTTTCTTCATATATTTTATCGAACTCTAAAAAATTTTTAATTTCTGCACCTCGCCAGCTGTAAATTGACTGATCATCATCTCCAACACAGCAAATATTTCTATTCTTTTCAGCTAAAAGATTTAACCATCTACTTTGTATGAAATTAGTATCCTGATATTCATCAACTAAAATATATTTAAAATTCTTTGAGTAAATTTCTTTAATATCTTTATTTTTTTCAAAAATTTTAACATTATGTAAAATTAAGTCACCAAAATCACAAGAATTTAAATCTATCAGTTTTTGTTGATAAATTTTATACAGAGGTAAAACTGTTTTTTCATAAACATTTTTACCTTTGATAATTACTTCATTTGGATAAAGACCCTTATTTTTCCATTTATCAATAATTGATAATATATATTTTGGAGACAGTTGTTTAGTGTCAATATTTTCAGCCTTACAAATGTTTTTAATTAATCTAGATTGATCATCACCATCTATGATGGTAAAATTAGAATTCAAATCGACTGCTGGTGAGTGCTTTCTTAATATCTTAGCACAAATAGAATGAAATGTGCCTAGCCACGGCAAACCTGCTACATTAGATTTTAGAATTGAGCCTACTCTATTTTGCATCTCTCTTGCAGCTTTATTGGTAAATGTGACTGCTAAAATTTGGTTAGGAAAAGCTTTTTTTTCTTTTATTAAGTTTGCAATTCTAGATGTTAGAACCTTCGTTTTACCAGACCCTGCCCCAGCAACTATTAAAAGAGGGCCATCTAGATGAGTTACAGCCTTTTTTTGCGCATCATTGAGAGATTTTAAAAAATCAGAGTTTATCATTTTTAATTATTTTATATAACCTTATTTTAAATGTTTAATTTTACTCTTATATCAAAAAAAAATTTTTTAAGTTTTTTAAAAAATACTAATTTAATATTAATTAATATTTTTAATAATTTAAAGCTAAGTAACTTAAAAAGACTTACAAAATTATTTCTTATTGATAAACGGGTCATATTTACATTAATAATCATTTTTTTTTCAGTATTCGTTCATTTATCAACTCCAGCTTTTTACAAGGATAGTTGGGTTAAGGAAATTGTTAAGAATCAATTCGAGAAACAATTTAAATTTGAAATCGAATTTAGCGATGAGTTAAGTTATGCAATCTTTCCAATACCACATTTCAGGTTTAAAAATGTGAAATTCACCTCCAATGAAAATGACTTGGCTGAAATTGAATTAATAAAAGTATATCTTACGTTTAGTAAATTTTTAGATCAATACAAAATGAATATTCAAAATGTAGTTATTAAAAAAGCAAAATTTAATTTATATAAGGAGGATTTTATAAACCTAAAAGATTTTTTTAATAGAAAAATAAATGAAAAAAAAATTACAATTTTTAATAGTAAAATTTTTTTAAAAGATGAAGTTGATGATATTTACTCAATTATTTCAATAGATAAAAGCGAGTCTTTTTACGATAATCTTGAAACCATTAATAAACTAGATATTACTGGATCAATATTTAATAATTCATTTAACTTAAAATTAAAAAATAATTTTGTTGAGCAAAAATCAAATGTAGATTTGATATTTAATAAGCTTAATAAAAGATTTATTAATATAGTAAATTTCAAAAATAAAAAAATTGAGGGTAATCTTAGTTTTTTAGATTCAAGAAAAAAATATGATACGACTTATTCAATTAGCAAAGATATTTTAAACTTCAATTCTTCAGAGAAAATAGATGACAAACCCTTTTATAGTGGAGTGATTAATTTTGCTCCATTTTTTTCAAACGTACAAATAAATCTTAAAAGTATAAATTTAAAAAATCTTATAGGAAATGAATCTTTATTTCTTGAAGTTTTGAAATCAAACTTATTTGCAAATGAAAATTTGAATTTTAATATTGCGATTAAATCAAAAAATATTTCAGATCACAGGAAATTAAAAGAACTTGATTTAAATATTAATTATATAAATCAATTACTAAATTTTGATAAAAGTAATTTCTTGCTTAAAGACATCTTAAAAGTAAATTTAATTGAAAGTAAATTTATAAATTCAAAAAAACAATATTTTCTTGGTAAGTTTGAGGTATTGGTAGATGATCACTCTAAATTGTATAGATTTTTTCAAACAAAAAAAAAGTACAGAAAAAAAATAAGCTCAATTTATGTGACGATAAGATATAACTTTTTAAAAAATAATCTAATTTTGGAGGAAATAATTATAGATAATAAAATAAATAAAAATGTTCTTAATTTTATTAAAGAATTTAATCAAGCTAATGCTGTAATTAAGAACAAAGCGGATTTAAGGAATTTTTTTAATGCACTTATAGAGGGATTATAAAGGTTTAATCATTTTTTTTGGATTGACTATCAAATCATATTTTTTTTCGTTAATTAGACCTGTTTTAATTGCTTCCTCTTTAAGAGTAGTTTTGTTCTCTAATGCATTTTTTGCAATTTTTGCAGCATTATCATATCCAATATGTGGTGCTAAAGACGTCACTAACATTAAAGAATTATCTAAATATTCCTTTATTTTAACCTTATCTGCCTTTAAGCCTTTAATGCAAAAAAGTGAAAAGTTTCTAGTGCTGTCAGCTAATAAATCAATTGATTGTAAAATATTATGAGCAATTAAAGGTTTAAAAACATTTAATTCAAAATGACCATGCGATCCTGCCATCGTAATTCCATTATGATTTCCTATCACTTTAACACAAACCATTGTTACTGCCTCTGATTGTGTCGGATTTACTTTTCCAGGCATAATTGATGATCCTGGTTCATTAGCTGGTAAAATAATTTCCCCATATCCTGCTCTTGGACCAGATCCTAAAAATCTGATATCGTTTGCAATTTTCATTAAACAAACGGCAGCTGTATTAAGTGTACCTGAAAAATTTACAATTTCATCATGCGCAGCTAAGGCAGCAAATTTATTTTTAGTTGGCTTAAAGGGAAGTTTAGTAATTCTACTAATTTCTTTAATAATTTTTTTATCAAAACCTTTTTTACTATTAATTCCTGTTCCAACAGCAGTCCCTCCTTGGGCTAAAAAATAGATTTCATTTAGAGCATCTTTAATTCTTAAAATACAATCATTTAATTGAGACTGATAACCAGAAAATTCTTGACCTAAAGAGAGAGGTGTTGCGTCTTGTAAATGGGTTCTACCAACTTTGATTACATTTTTAAATTTTTTTACTTTTTTTTTTAATTCTTTGTTTAATAGCTCAAGAGAGGGGAGAAGCTTATTTTTTGACTCGAGTACTATTGCTATATGCATAGCAGTTGGAAATACATCATTTGTTGATTGTGATTTATTAACATGGTCATTAGGATGCACTGGTTTTTTTGTTCCTTTTTTTCCTCCCAAAATCTCTATAGCTCTATTGGATATCACCTCATTTACATTCATATTTGTCTGGGTCCCAGACCCAGTTTGCCAAACCTTAAGAGGAAAATGATCATCCAGCTTTCCAGAAATTACCTCATTCGAAGCTTTAACAATTGCCTTAGAAACCTTTGGTAAAATTTGTTTTTCTTTACTATGAACTATTGCTGCAGCTTTTTTTATAATCGCGATTGATTTAATTAAAACTGGTCTTACTAAAAATTCACCTATGTCAAAATATTTTTTTGATCTTTGCGTTGAGGCACCCCAATATTTATCTTTTGGGACATTTATTGAACCTATACTATCAAATTCTTTTCTAAATTTCATTGATTAATAAGTAAACATTAAATTATTATTAATATACATTAATTTTATAAAACTTACAGGAGCAATATGTCAAATTTTAGTAAGGTTGGAGTCTTTATGAAAACTTTTGGGCAAGATGTTAAAATTAAACCCTCATTTAGTACAGATAAAATCAATAAACTAAGGTTAACTCTAATTAAAGAGGAGCTTGATGAATTAACCGAAGCGATGAATAATAAAGATTTATTAGAGGTAGCAGATGCTCTAACAGATATTTTGTATGTTACTTATGGAGCTGGTCACGCATTTGGAATAGATTTAGATAAGTGTTTTGATGAAGTTCAAAACTCAAATATGAGTAAATTAGATAAAGACGGTAAACCTATTTATAATGATCAAGGAAAAGTTATGAAAGGTCCAAACTATTTTAAACCTGATCTCTCAAAATTTGTTAATTAAGTCTTAATCGAAGCCAATCTGGAATTAGAATTTTTAACAATCCATTTTCACATTTATAAATACTATCTTTATCAAAATTTTTATCTAAAAATTTAATTAGTGCAAATGGATATTTACCATTGATCAAAACTTTTCCAATCTCAACATTGTTACTTAAAACTTTGTCACCCTCAGATATTTTTCCTTTAACAATCTCTATAGGAAATAATCTTTTTGAAAGTTTGTTTTTTAATTTTATTCTTGCTGTATTTTCTTGGCCTACATAACAGCCTTTTTTAAAATCAATCCCGTTTAGTTCCTCATAGTTACATTCAATACCAAATAACTTATTTTGTAATTTATTTAAGTCTTTTGATACAATTCCTAATTTGTGGCTCTTATAGTGGTAGTGCTCAATTTTATCATTTTTCAAATCTAATTTTTTTAATGATAAATAAAGTTTTTCTAAATTTATAATTAATCTGGCTCCCAATTCTTTATTTCTTGGATCTAGAATTATTGGATCCTCTCGATATTTAAATGTAAATCCTGAAATATTTTTTGCGCCCTTCATTGTCAAATATTTTTCGTATTCAAAACAAGCTACAACAAATTCGTTACTCAAGTTTAATATTTCAACTTTTGATCTCATCTTATAAAGAATAAGTTGCTTAAATATTTCTTCAGACTGACTTTTTTCACAATCAATAAAGTATCCTGATTTATGTTTTACAACTATAAATTCAAAAAGAAATTTACCTTGTGGTGATAACAATGATGCAAAACAACTAGCTTGATCTGTTACTTTATTAATGTCATTGCTAATAAGATTTTGAAGTAAATCTTTAGAATCTTTACCATTAATGTAGAGAATTGAACGATCCTCTAAAATAAAAACACTTTTTTTCATAACTTCTTGATTAATATGTTTTTTAATATAATTACTTTTTCCATAAATGTTAGATTTAATAATCAAATATGGACAATGTTATATTGATGGTAAGTTAAAAGACGTAGATGTGTCTATAAAGGATGGTAAAATTCACAATATTGGTAAGATTTCAGAGAACACTAAAGAAATTATTGACGCCCGTGGATTAACAGTTTTACCAGGCTGTATAGATACGCAAACTCATTTCAGAGAGCCGGGATCAACAGATACAGAAGATCTTAATTCTGGCAGCAGAGCGGCTATTGCAGGGGGAATCACTGCAGTATTTGAAATGCCAAATACTAATCCACCAACAGCTAGTAAAAGAGAATTTCAAAGAAAATTAGATTTAGCAAAAAACAGAATGTACTGCAATTATGCATTCTATTTTGGAGCCACAGCAGACAATTCAAATGAACTGGCAGATCTAAATAATCTAAATGGCTGTTGTGGAATAAAACTTTTCGCAGGCTCTTCCACAGGAAATCTTTTAGTTGCTCAAGAAAAAGATATTGAAACTGTATTTCAAAATAGTTCAAAAGTTGTTGCAGTTCATTCTGAGGATGAAGAAATTTTAAACATTAATAAAAGATTAATTAAAAAAGGTGATGTACATTCCCATCCTGTCTGGAGAAGTGAAGAATGTGCGATTTCTTCAACTAGAAGAATAGTTAAGATCGCTGAACGCTATAATAAAAAAGCTCACATCCTTCATGTGACAACTAAACAAGAAATAGATTTTTTGTCTCAACATAAAGGTAATATTACTTTTGAGATTACTCCACAGCATTTAACAATTTATGCTCCTAATTGTTACGATAAACTAGGCACGTATGCGCAAATGAATCCACCGATTAGAGACAAATCTCATTACGATAGATTATGGTATGCAGTTAAAAACAATTTCAATGATACAATTGGTTCAGATCATGCTCCTCATTTAAAGATAAATAAAGAAAAGGAATATCCAAATTCGCCATCAGGTATGCCTGGAGTTCAAACATTGTTGCCAGTAATGTTAAATCATGTGAATGAAGGAAAATTATCACTAAATCAATTGATAAATTTTGTTTGTGAGAATCCAATTAAAATTTTTGGCATTAAAAACAAAGGTTTCATTAAAGAAGGTTATGACGCTGATTTTACAATTGTTGATATGAACAAAAAAATTAAAATTCAAAATATTAATATTGAGAGTAAATGTGGTTGGTCACCTTTTGACGGGGATGAATTTAAAGGCAAACCTGTAATGACAATCATTCATGGTAGAGTAAAAATGAAAAATGGTGAAATAATTGGAGATCCTGACGGACAACCTTTAAATTTTAGTTAAATTAAATCTTTCTACTTCTTTAATAACTCTAAATATCTCTGTCTTTTTGAGACTAGGGTATATAGGCAGTCTAACTAAACCATTATAAATTGTATTGGTATTTTTCATACTTGTTCTGCTAAACTTTTTCCCAAAAGATGAAATGTGCAATGGATAATAGTGAAAAAAGCATGAAATATTTTTCTTTTTCATGTGATAAATAAACTTTTCCCTAATTTTAATATCTTTAAATAAAAGAGCAAATATATGGTAAGCGCTTTTATTTCTAGGATTATTTTTAATTACATTAAATTTTTTATTTCTAATTAGGTCAATATTTTTTTTATATATATTATAAATATTTTCTCTTTTTTTTTTAATATCATTAAATTTTATTAACTGGGAGTAAAGTAATGCAGCAGGCAGTTCTGCTGATCTGAATTCTGAACCAATATCTTTCCATGAATAATATCTTTTTTTGTTACCTATAAATGCTCGATCGGTTCCCTTATCGAGTACAATCTTAGCTCTTTTTACAAAATTGAAATTATTAATTGAAATTGCACCACACTGTCCTCCTACTAAATTTTTTGTTTCATGAAAGCTAAAAGCACCAAAGTCACCGATAGTTCCAAGATTAGAATTTTTATATTTGCCCATAAAACTATGGGCACAATCTTCAATTAAAAACAAATTATGTTTTTTTTTTAACTCAAGAAACTTACTCATGTCACATGAGCTTCCAGCGTAATGAACAACTATGATTGCTTTAGTTTTTTTATTTATTTTTTTTCTTACAGACTGATAACTTAAATTTGCATCATGTAAATTTATGTCAGCAAACACAGGTTTTGCTCCTCTTAGTAAAACAGCGTTAGCAGTCGATGTAAAAGTATAAGAGGGCATTATAACTTCATCTCCTTTCTTTAAATTTATTAAAATCATGGAAATTTCTAGAGCACTTGTACAATTTTGAGTCAAAGCAACAAATTTAGAACCAATCTTATTTTTAATAATTTTCTCACACTTTTTTTGGAAATAACCATCAGCAAATTTTTTATTTTTTAAAACAATATTGATATATTTACTATCGTTATTTGAGGTAAAAGGTTTATTAAATTCAATTTTTTTGATCATATCTTTTTATAAAATTTAGTTATTAAATTAGTTAATAAATAATCCATGTTATTTTTAAGAGAAATCTTACCTTTTGAAATAAGTCTTAAGTATTCAAAAGAGTTTTTTCTTCTACTTATCCAATTTTTGTTTAACAATTTATACTTCTTAGATTGGCCTAAGCTTTCATAATAAGTTAAATTTAAATTTATAGTATTAAATTTTTTTAAACAAAAAAAGGCATAAACCCCCATTCTAAAACCTAGCCAGATATTATCAAAATTATTAATATATTTTTGATTAACATTTATAAATTTTTTCATAAATTTTCTTCTAAAACTTATGCAACTTTCTGGAGCTAAATAAGGCCAAAAACTTAGTGGATTGTTTTTATTTTTTTTCTTTTGTACAGTTAGATGATTTCTAATGAGAGGCAAATTTTGCACAAAATCAGTATCGCTCCTTTTTAGAAAAAATTTATTAATTTTTTCAACTTTATTTTTATGAAAATAATCATCACTGTCTAATAAGCATATTATTGAACCTTTTGATTTTTTAAAAAGGCTCAAATATCCATTCATCGCATCTATAGCTGCAATTTCCTTTTTTGTACTTTTATTAAAGAATATTTTAACTTTTTTATTACTTTCAAATTTTTTCAAAATAATTTTTGAATTATCTGAAGATTTATCGTCGAAAACTAAAATTTCTATATTTCTATATCTTTGGTTCAGGCAAGAATTAATTGCTCTCGTCAATAATTTACCATTATTATAATTTATAATAAGTATAGAAATTAAAGTTTTTTGTTTTTTCATTAAATAAGGTTTATATGAATAAAAATATTTATAGAACAATGAAGCAAAAAAGACTAATCATTTTTATACCCTCAATTGAAGGTGGAGGGGTTGAAAAAAATTTATTCATAATATCTAATTATTTAAAAGATAAATTAAGTAACATCTCCGTTATTACAGTTTCGAAAAAATTTAAAAATAAATTTAATAAGAAAATTAAGTTTATCTCACTCAAAGCAAACTTTTGGGATACAATAGGTAGAAGAAAAAAATTTTTTGTGGGTTTATTTTTACTTTTTTTAGAAATTTTAAAGGATAGAAATATTCTAGTTTTATGTTTTCAAGGAAATGTTTACTGTACCTTACTATGTAAATTATTAGGCATTAAGATTATTGTGAGATCTAATTCTTCTCCAGATGGATGGTCTCAGAACAGATTTAAGCGATTGGTTTTTAAATATGTTCTCAGAAATGCAGATAAAATAATTGTTAACAGTTTAGATTTTAAAAAAAAATTTAGATCAAAATTTAACATTCATACAGAATGTATTTATAATCCACTTAATAAAAAAGAAATAATCGAAAAATCAAAAATTAAAAATAAGATTAAGTTTGATAAAAATAAACTAAACATAATAAATGTTGGTAGATATACTGATCAAAAAGATCAGATTACTCTTCTTAAAGCTGTAAATCTGATTAAAAATAAAGTTAATTTTAATTTACTGATCGTTGGTAGAGGAATAGAGAAAAAAAACTTACAGAATTATATAAAAAAAAATAATTTGATTAACCAAGTTCGACTCATTAATTATCAATCTAATCCGTTTAACTTAATTAAATCATCAGATATTTTTTGTTTAACGTCACTATATGAGGGATTACCGAATGTGTTACTTGAGAGTCAAGTGCTCAAAAAATTTATCATTTCGTCAAATTGTCCTACAGGACCAAGAGAAATTCTTTTAGATGGAAAAGCAGGATTTTTATTTAATATTAAAGATTATAAAAAACTATCTGAACTTATTATATATTATTTTGAGAATAAAAAAAAATTATCAAAAAAAATTGAGCTTGGTTATAAGAATTTAAAAAGATTTGACTCTAATTTAAACCTAAATAATTACTTAAAAATAATCAATTCACTCATTTAATCAAAATGAGTTTACAAGAATTACACCTATTACAATTAAAAATAATCCAATTACTGACAGCCAATTTAAAGTTTGATTAAAAAAAAAATAACCTAAAATAGCCACCGTAAATATACCTAAACCACTCCATGTTGCATATACGATTGCTATCGGAAGTTTATTTACAACAAATGTGAGAAGAAAAAGTGCCGTAATATAGAAAATTGCAAGTAAAGTAGTTGGTATTATTTTAGTGAAATTTTGTGAAACAGGTAAAAGCATCGTACCAGCAACCTCACAAAAAATTGCACCAAATAGAATCAAATATGTTTTAAACACTTTTTAAAATATTATTTTTGATAAGATCTTCTTTAATTTCTTCCAAAATCAAAGGGTCATCAATTGTGGGGGGGGTTTTATATTCAAGATTATCTGCAATTTTTCTTATAGTTCCTCTCAGGATTTTACCTGATCTAGTTTTTGGAAGTCTTTTAATCACTATAGCAATTTTAAAGGCTGCTACTGGGCCAATCTTATCTCTAACCATTTGAATACATTCTTTAGAAATCGTTTCATTGTCTTTTTCAACACCTGCTTTTAATACAATTAAACCTATAGGTAACTGACCTTTTAATTTATCAGCAATACCTAAAACTGCACATTCAGCAACAGATTGATGCTCAGATAAAACCTCCTCTATTGCTCCAGTAGATAGTCGATGACCAGCAACGTTTATGATATCATCTGTCCTGGACATAATCCAAATATAGCCGTCTTCATCTATATGTCCGGCGTCATAAGTTTGATAATACCCATCATAATTTGTCATGTAGTTTTCTTTATATCTTTTGTCGGCATTCCATAGCGTCGGGAAGGTTCCTGGGGGCAAAGGAAGTTTTACAACTATGTCCCCCATTTCATTTGGTTTAGCAATAGTTTTATCTGATTTTATGATTTTTACATCATAACCAGGTACTGCTTTACAAGCAGAACCGTATTTAGTTTTCATCATTTCAATTCCTGTACAATTAGAACTGATAGCCCAGCTGGTTTCAGTTTGCCACCAGTGATCTATTACTGGAACTTTTAATAAATTTTCAGCCCACTTAATTGTATCTGGATCAGCTCTTTCTCCTGCAAGAAATAGACTTTCAAATTTAGAAAGATCGTATTTCGAGAAGAACTTACCATCCGGATCTTCTTTTTTAATTGCTCTAAATGCTGTAGGTGCAGTGAATAAAGATTTAACTTTATAATCAGAAATAATTTTCCAAAAAGCCCCTGCATCTGGAGTACCCACTGGTTTACCCTCAAATAAAACTGTAGTGCACCCTTTGAATAGAGGTGCATAAACAATATATGAGTGCCCTACAATCCAACCTATATCACTTGCAGACCACCAAATATCTCCTTCATCTATGTTATAGATATTTTTCATAGTCCACTTTAAAGCAACTATATGACCACCAATATCTCTGACTATTCCTTTAGGAGTGCCAGTTGTTCCTGAGGTGTAAAGAATATAAGCAAAATCATTGGAATTCATTTCAATACAGTCGATTTCTTTTGCGTTTGAAACAACCTTGTCCCAACTTACTTCTTTAGGAGCATTTAATTTTACTTCATAACCAGGTCTTTGAAATAAAATCATTTTATCAATTTTATGTTTAGCCTGCTTGACGGCCTCATCAACTAAAGGTTTGTATTCCACAGTCCTACCAGGTTCAAAGCCACATGACGCAGTAACTAATATTTTTGCTTTACTGTCATCAATTCTACTGGCAAGCTCGTTTGATGCAAAACCACCAAATACAACAGAATGTATGGCTCCAATCCGCGCACAAGCAAGCATTGCAACCACTGCCTCAGGTATCATAGGCATGTAAATGATCACTCTATCTCCTTTTTTGATTCCTTGATTTTCTAGGGCTCCTGCAAACTTTGAAACTTTTGATTTTAATTCCTCATAGGTGAACTTACTTTTATTGCCTGTGATAGGACTATCATATATGAGAGCAGTTCTTTTTCCATTACCTTGGTCAATATGAATATCTAATGCATTATAACAGGTGTTTGTTACTCCATCTTCAAACCATTTGTAAAAAGGTGGATTTGAATTATTTAAAATTTTATTAGGTTTCTTAAACCAAAAAATGTCTTTAGAGGCCTCTTGCCAGAAATTCTCAGGATTCTCTATTGACTGTCTGTATATATCTTTAAATTTGTTAGACATTAAAATTTGATTCGAGTTTATGCATTTATTAGATAATTATAGTATAAATTGTATTTAATTTTAAAAAGTAAGTAAAATCAACGCTTATTAATGGTAATTTTGGCTTCATTTTAGTGATTTAATTTGGTATTTAACCCCAACTTTGGCTTAGGGAAGCTTAAGCCTAGTTTATATAAACTAACAAAGTAAAAACTAACTAAAGAGGGAGTTTTTTATGAAAAAACTTAAATTGTTTGCTCTTACAGTTGTAGCACTTATGGGTGTAACGACAGTAGCAAACGCTGCGACCGCTATGTTAGCTCAAGATGATTTCGTTGGAATATCTTTTTGGATAATTTCAATGGGTATGTTGGCATCAACAGCATTTTTCTTTATGGAGAGAAGCACTGTTAATCCGGCATGGAAAACATCTGTAACAGTAGCTGGTCTTGTAACTGGTATCGCTTTTATCCATTACATGTACATGAG
>TARA_B100000963_G_scaffold37221_1_pt1 | contig 13190 bp, 11 predicted proteins | sample TARA_B100000963 | Tara Oceans TARA_B100000963 (sample SAMEA2622097) | marine metagenome | biome: marine biome (ENVO:00000447); feature: surface water layer (ENVO:00002042); material: "saline water (ENVO:00002010), including plankton (ENVO:xxxxxxxx)" | depth 5 m | reverse complement strand
ACAAGCAGGATGTCCCTGGTTCGAACCCTGGATCGCCCATTTGTAAATCATTTTTAAATGCCTGAGATTGTAAATCTCACAATTAGCAAAACAGCAGCTGCAGAATTATCAAGGCAAGCATCTTTTGCTGGAACTCCTGGGGAAATGTTTATTGATCTTATTAATGATTCAAGTGATGAAGGCTGGCTACATATAAGGCTTCAACCTGGATCAATGGATGGATCTCCAATATCCAGAACAGAGGGTATTACCCTTTTTGCCGATTCCAATAAATTTTCACTTTTCAAGGGTCTTACTCTTGATTATTACAGCGATTTAAGTGGAGGTGGCTTTTTGATATCTACCCCAGATAATTCAGTTAGATGTTCTTGCGGTTCTGGCTTTAAACTTTTAAAGTAACTCCTGGGCATAAAATTGCATGTATCAATCTAAAATATTAATAAATACTGTAAAAAAGTAATTTAACAATGAATAAGTCAATAAAAGATTTTTGTTTAAAAAGTTATTCTCCATTAGAGATAGAGCGAAAATGGCAAAAAAAGTGGGAAGATTTAAAGGCTTTCAATGCGAATGTGAATAAAGATGGAGATCCTTTTTGTATTGTAATTCCTCCTCCAAATGTGACAGGATCATTACATATGGGGCACGCTTTTAATACTGCTTTGATAGATGTAATTGTTAGGTTTCAAAGACTTGCCGGAAAAAATGTACTCTGTTTACCAGGAACTGATCATGCCTCTATTGCTGTACAGACAATTTTAGAAAGACAAATAAAAAAAGACGGTTATGAGAAAGAAGATATAGGTCGAGAAAAATTTTTAGAAAAAGCATGGAAGTGGAAGGAAAAGAGTGGTGGAGAAATAATTTCTCAACTTAAAAGTCTAGGCTATTCAGTTGATTGGGGACGTGAGCGTTTTACTCTTGATAAGAAATTAAACGATGCAGTCATTGAGGCTTTTATTACCTTACATAAAAAGGGTCTTATTTATAGAGGTGAATATTTAGTGAATTGGTGTCCTGCTTCTGAGTCTGCCGTAAGTGATCTTGAAGTTGAGATGAAAGAAGTTGATGGAAAATTATGGCATTTTAAATATCCTTTGATTGGGGAGAGTGGTAATCTTTTATCAAGCTTTCTTGAGGTAGCTACTACAAGACCAGAAACATTATTAGGTGATACTGCAGTTGCTGTTAATCCTGCAGATAAAAGATATCAAAAGTTCATTGGAATGCGAGTAAGAGTTCCGTTCGTTGAAAGAGATATTCCTGTGATTGGAGATTCTCATGTGGACATGAACTTTGGAACAGGCTGTGTGAAAGTCACTCCAGCGCATGATCCTAATGATTTTGAAATTGGCAAGAGAAATCATTTGCAACAAATTAATATTATGAATAAAGATGGAACTTTAAATGAGAATGCAGGCAAATTTCACAAACTTGATAGATATTTAGCTAGAGAAAAAATAATTAGTGAGCTGGATACTATTGGACTTTTAACAAAGATTGAAGAATATAGACATACTGTTCCATTTTCTGATAGAGGCAAGGTCCCTATTGAACCACTTTTATCAACACAATGGTTTCTGAAAATGAAGAATATATCTAAACAATGTTTAGAAAAGAATAATTCTGGTCAACCAAGTTTTATTCCAAAGAGATGGCAAAAAGTTTATAAAAATTGGTTGGTAAATATAAATGATTGGTGTATTAGTCGCCAATTATGGTGGGGACATCAAATTCCTGCATGGTATGTTCTGAAGCACTCTGACGAAATAATTACACAAAATACGCCTTACATAATTGCTCATGATGAGAAAGATGCCTTGAAAAATGCAGCCAAGCAATTTGGTTCAGAATTTAAATTAGTTAGAGATAAAGATGTTTTAGATACATGGTTCTCAAGTGGCCTTTGGCCCTTCTCAACATTGGGCTGGCCAAATGTTGATGATAAAGATTTTAAAAAATGGTATCCAAATAGTTTGTTAGTTACAGGATTTGATATTATTTTTTTCTGGGTTGCGAGAATGACAATGATGGGTAATATTTTTACTTCAAAGATTCCCTTTCAGGATGTTTATATTCACGGATTAGTAAGAGATGAAAACAACAAGAAAATGAGTAAAAGTGCAGGGAATGGCATTGATCCTCTTTTGTTAATAAATAATTATGGTTCAGATGCTCTAAGGTTTGCTTTGGTTAGGGAAGTTGCAGGAGCAGGTCAAGATATTAGGCTAGATTATGATAGGAAAAAGAAATCATCTTCTACTGTTGAAGCTTCAAGGAATTTTGCAAATAAACTCTGGAACGCTACAAAATTTGTTTTAATCAACTGCTCTAACAGAGAAGAAGTTGAAAAGTTTGATTATAAAGATTATGAACTTGATCTTATTGATAAATGGATTTTGTCTAAATTAAATAAGACTAAGAAAAACTTATATTATCTTTTATTTAATTATAAACTTGGAGAGGCAGCAAAATTGATCTATGAATTTGTTTGGAATGATTTTTGTGATTGGTATATTGAATTTTTAAAACTAAGATTTAACAATCCAGAATTTAAAAATAAAATAATATCCGAAAGGTTATTAAGTGAAATATTAGATGATATTTTAATTTTGATGAATCCATTTATGCCGCATATTACTGAAGAATTATGGCATTATTTGCATCAAAATCCTGAAGATATATTTTTATCACTTCAAGAATTACCAATTGTTCTTGAAAAATATTTAGATGAAAATTTAGAACAATCATTTGAAAATATTTTTGAGATAATTAGATTAATAAGAAATCTTAGAGCAGAATTAGGAGTAAAACCTAATCAAAGAACTCCAATTTTCTTGGTTTCTGATAATGATAAATTATTAGACTTTATTAATAAATTGAGCGAAGATATCAAAAATATTACTAAATCTTCAGAGATAAATATTTTAAAAAATCAAGAATTTCATAAGAAAGATTTCTCAAAATCATTTTCAGGAATAATTGGCGATCTTGAGGTTTATCTTCCTTTTGAAGGGCTTATTAATATTGATTCTTTAAGACAAAAACTTTTAAAAGATCAATCTAAAGCTAATGAAGATATCAAAGTTTTAAATAATAGGATGTTAAATAAGAATTTTATTAATAAAGCTCCTAAAGAAATAGTCGATGAATGTAAGGCTAAATTACAAGAAGCAAATTCTAAATCAAAGTCAATATCTGAAAAATTGAAAATGTTAAATTAATGTCTTTTTTTGATACCACTTTAAATTCTCTTTTACAATTTGATTCTGGTCTAGGAATTTTATTTTTTATTTTTATCTATATCCTCATTGTAATATTTGCTCTGCCTGCTTCTTGGCTATCAATAGCGGCTGGCTATTTATATGGGACATATTATGGATCCTTGCTCGTATTTCTATGCGCTTTTATGGGAGCATCAATTTCTTTTTTTATTGCTAAGAATTTCTTTTCTCAAAAAGTATCTAATATTATCAATAAATTTCCAAATCTCTCTTTATTAGAAAAAATAATTCACAAAGGAGGCTTGAAATTATTTATTTTAACTAGATTATCGCCTTTATTCCCCTTTAGTATTATTAATTATTTTTATGGTTTAAATAATATAAGTTTTAGAGATTTTTCGATCAGTCTTTTATTTATTTTTCCAGGTACATTTCTTTATTGTTCTATAGGTTCCCTTGTAAATAATTTAAGTGATATAAAAACAATAAGAGTAAATAATGATTGGTTAACTACCCTAATAAGTATTATTTCTACTTCTTTAATTATTTACTTTCTTGCAAAGTACTCTAATGAAGTAATTAATGAATCAAAATGAATTTACTCTTTTAAATTAAAGTCCTTTACAGTTGCAAAAAATATAAACCAAAGCAATCTTATTCTCCCGTATAAGGTTTTATTTAGAGACAATTTTTCATACTTTGCTTGACCACAAGGGGTCTTGATGAATTTATATATTGTTTTTTTAGTCATGCTTGTATCTTTCGAGATAATAGAGAAATAAAATCCTTTTCTTTTAATATATTAGTACCTATTGTTTTAGCTTTTTCTAATTTGCTCCCAGCTTTTTCTCCTACTATTAAATAATCTACTTTACTGCTTATTGAGTTTTTAACTAGACCACCATGCGTTTCAATTTCCTCAATAAGTTTATCTCTTGAGAATGATTTCATTGTACCTGTAAGAACAAATTGTTTTTTATGAATATTTGGATTTAAAATGTTCTTATTTATGGCTTTATTAACGTCAGTAGAAAATGAAACACCTTGATTCTTTAGTTTAGTAATTAGATCTTGATTTTCTTCAACTAAAAACCATTGCTTCAATGATTCAACAATTTCTTCTCCAATCCCATTGATTTCCAAAATCTTATTGGGATTATTTAAGCTTGCCTCTCTTAATGATTTAATATTATTGAATTTTTTACATATATTTTTCGCCGTAACTTTTCCAATATGATTTATACCTAATCCATATAGTTTCCTTTCCCAAAGTTGGTTTTTAGAACTTTCAATTCCTTTTAAAAGATTAATTATTGATTTGTTTCCCATCCTTTCCAATTTGATTAGCTTTTCATGATTAAGTGAATATAAGTCTGCAATGTTATTTACTATTTTTTCTTTGAGAAGTTGTTTTATTATTTTATTTCCTAGGCCATCAATATTCATTGCGGGTTTACTAACCCAATGATTAAGAAGACCATTTAAGATAGCGTCACAATTTTTATTAATACATTTTATTGCTACTTCTTGAGGGATTTTTTCAATTTTTCCTCCACAGGAAGGACATACTGAAGGGAATTGTATCTTTTGGGGATTATTTATTCTAAGCTCTTTTATTACTTTAACTACTTCAGGTATGATTTCACCTGCTTTCCTTACAATAATAGTATCTGAAAAATGAATATCTAGTTCTTGAAATCTCTCAAAATTATGTAGTGTTGCCCTTGAGACTTTAGTTCCTGCCAATTTAACTTCTTCAAAGTTAGCGACTGGTGTAATAGCTCCTGATCTTCCCACTTGAAAGCTTAGATTTTTTATTCTCGTAGAGACTTCTTCTGCTGGAAATTTAAGAGCAATAGCCCATCTAGGTGCTTTTTGTGTATGACCTAAGATTTTTTGTTGATATATGTCATTAATTTTGAATACTATTCCATCTGTATCAAAATTAATCTTATTTCTTTCTCTCTCCCATAATTTATAGTATTCTTCTAGCTCTGCAATATTACTAATTAATCTAGAATTTAAATTTATCTTAAAACCACAATTCTTTAGAAATTCCAGCCTAGCCCATTGAGAATTATGTTTTTTATCTAAATTTGGATTTAGAGGGAAATGGACTTGATAAGCAAAAAAGTCTAGATTTCTTTTGCTTACAACTTTTGGGTCTAATTGCCTTAGAGATCCAGCGCATGCATTCCTAGGATTTGCAAATAGTTGTTCTTTATTTAATTCTTTTTCTTTATTGATTAAGTAAAAAGATTTTCTTGAAATAAATGCCTCTCCTCTGATTTCTAGTAATTCTGGGGGATTATTAATTCTTAATTTTAGAGGAATTGATTTAATCCTTTTTACATTATTAGTTATATCTTCTCCTTCTTGTCCATCTCCTCTAGTTGCTGCATTTGTTAATATGCCCTTCGTATATTTTAGAGCTAAAGCGTTACCATCAATTTTTAATTCGGCGACTAAAAAATTATTTCTTTTAATCTTTTTATTATCTTCAGGTCTTGACTTTTCTAATTTAATTATCCAGTCTTTGACTTCTTCTGTGCTAAAAGCATTATCAAGACTATAAAGTGGAATTGAATGTATTATTTTTTTAAATCCATCAGCAATAGTTCCACCTAACCTATTGGTTGGACTATCTATAGTTTTGAGATTTGGAAATTTTTCTTCTAGTTCTAATAACTCTCTATACAAACTGTCATAAAGGGAATCTTCAATCTCTGGACTATCTAAGGTGTAATAGGCATAATTAGCATTATTGATCAGTTTCTTTAATTCAATTATTCTTCTTTTGTTAGTCTTTTCTTGATTCACAGTTGTAAAGATTATTTATTAGCTTTTGCTATCCGATCAATTTTCCAAACATCATCTATTTGAGAAAATGTAAAATCTAGGGGTAATTCTTCTTTCTTATCTTCAGTTTTTAAATTTAATGTAATAATAATTTGATCTTCTTGAATCCTTGGTGTGCCAGATTTAAGATTTCTATACTTGTTTAAATTTAAACTAGCTAAAAATTTTAAGAAATCTTGCCTCTTTACATGGGTTTTATAAGTTTTACTAGTTAAACCATATGCTGCATCAATTCTTCCAGCCGCTATTTGATCAAAAAATTTTTTTACTAAAGGATTAATACCTCTGGCTTTTATCACTAGTTTAACGGCGTTAAACGTCCAAAATGAGACCAATACAGCTCCACCAGCCAAAAGAGCTTTTATGCCAATATCTTTAACTAAAATTGCATCCATGAGAAAAAGTTTATTATTACTTTAAGAAAATAAATCGATTTTGTTGGCTTTCTTTGTCAAAATAAAATAAATTTATTTCATTAATGGCTGTTGTACCGCTATTACCTATCTTTCATAAATTTAATAATTTATTTTTTGGGAATTCTTTAGCAATAGATTTAAAACCGATTGTAAAAGTCAGATGGAGTAATAATAGGCTTAAAACAACTGCAGGCTTTTATAAGCGCAGTAAAATAAATGAAACAATTAGTTCCGAAATTGTCTTGTCAAAGCCAGTTTTAGAATCTTTACCTTTAAGTGATGTTCAAAGTACTTTATGTCATGAAATGATTCATGCTTGGATAGATAGAATTTTAAATATCAATGAAATTCACGGCCATAATTTTATTCGCAAAATGAATTATATAAATTCACAACAAAATTCTTTTCAAATTAGTGTTAGGCATAATTTTCCTATCTATAGGAGAGAATCTAAACACAAGGGTATATGTATTAATTGTGGTTGTGTGTTTATGTATAGGAGAAGAGTTAAAAATATTGCGTGTAAAAGTTGTTGTAATTTATTTTTTGATGGCGAATGGAATAAGAGATGTTTAATTGTTTTTGAAAATTAATTAAGAATTTTTTATTTTGTTTATAAAATTGAATCTTAAATTTTTTTAAAGTAACTTAGTTATAAATACATATTTATATGGCATCCTCAAAAAGAAAATCGAATAACAATAGGTTTGAAAGAAATAATTTTGATAAAAAGGTCGACCAGTTTTTGGAAGTGGGTAAGCAATTTGTTGATGGTGTCTCTGGAACAAGGCCTGGCACGCGAAAAAAATCTAGTTTCAGCGAGCTTTCTAGTCGAAATGTAAGAAATGTTGGTAATTGGGTCTCAGATAAGATAGATTTCTTGTTTGAAGATGATGATGCAGACTGGGAAGATGATAGCCTTGGCAGGACAAATCAAGGATTTAAATCATCAAGTATGGAGCGTGAGTATCAAGATGACTGCGGGTCAAAAAAGAAAAGACCTTTAGAATCAATTTCATTAAGATTGAATTACAGCATAAGGAAAGACCAAAAAAGACTTGGTCCTTCTGAAGAAATGCAATCAGAGGAATCATCATGGGCCGATGATTCCTTCTATCAAATCAATAAATGGCAAAGATCGTCAAATGAGATTAAGGAAATCAATTCAAATCGACAATCTAATCAAAAAAAAAGAGGGTCAAAGACTAGAAACTTTCCTCGATCAAGACGTAGTAGAGCATAAATGTAAATATCCCTTAATTCCTGAAGTCCCTAACCATTTTTCTATGTAAGGGTTGAATACCTCACGAATAATTGTTAACGGTTTTTTATTTCTAAAAAATCTATAATTTCTTGACCATAAAGGACCCTCTGATAAAAATTCACTTTGTAACCATTCAGAATTAACAATCGAGATTGAATCAACCTCTCGAAATAATTCGGATCTATCTTTTGTGAGATTTTTCCATATAGGTTCTTTTTTATTGGTAAGGTTTGTATTAACTTCTTCACTGTTCCACCAGCTTTCTGCCCAAGCGAGCGACGTATTATGACTTTTAATCCACACTTGTCTTTTTACTAATGGTGGTTTTAATTGATTAATTTCTTTAGGATCTTTATCTGATGAATTATTATTTAAATTCATTCCTATTAATTCAATCTTTGTTTCTTTTTTTGTCAAAAGTTGGAGATGGCGAGTGGGACTCCCGTCTCCTAAAAGCATCAACTTCCATGCACCATTTATTTCAGGGAAAGAATTTTCTTTAAGAAAAGATGATGCATTTTCTTCCCATAGGATTTCAGGGGAATTAAAAAGTTTATTATTTTGCACAATTTAAATTTATTTATACGATGATAACTTTTTTTTGGTGAGATTGAATTTATCTTTTTTTTGTTCTGTCATCTTTAACCAAACAAGCAATGCTGTTAAATCAGCTTTGCTTACCCCAGGTATTTGTGATGCATCGCCTATGTTTCTTGGCTTGATAATATTTAATTTTTCTCTTGCTTCCAATGACAAAGTTTCAATTATTGCATAGTTAATCTCCTTTGAAAGTATCTTCAACCTTTGTCTGTTTATTTGATCTATATTATTTTGTTGTCTTTTTAGATAACCTTCATATTTGATATCAATTTCAATGCCTTCCCTAATTGATAGGGATAAATTTTCTTTCATTAATCCATACTTAATGAGGTCCTCAGAGTGGAAATTTGTTTTTTTTAAAAGTTCTTTAAGAGTTGCTGAGCCTTTAATTTTTATATCATGATTAATTTCAATTAACTTTGATATTTTGTTAGAACATTTAATTCTAGTATCTTCTAATCTTTTCGTTTCCTCTCTCATTAAATCAATCTTTTGATTAAATGCCTCCCATCTTTCTTGACTTATAAGACCTAATTTATAACCTAGAGGAGTTAATCTTCTGTCAGCATTATCGCCCCTTAAAGTTAATCTATACTCACTTCTGCTTGTTAAAACCCTATAAGGCTCTTTGAGATCTCTTGTTATTAGATCATTTATCATAGTTCCTATATAACTACTTTCTCTAGAGAATATTATCGGATCTAAATATTTTAATTTTCTTATTGTATTTACCCCCGCTACTAAACCTTGAGCAGCTGCTTCTTCATAGCCAGTTGTTCCATTTATTTGTCCAGCACAAAATAAATTTTCAACAATTAATGTTTCCAAAGAGGGTTTTAATTGTGTTGCTGGAATATAGTCATATTCAACTGCATATGCAGGTCTGAGCATTGTGCAATGTTCTAAGCCTGGAAGTGTTTGTAATAGTTCTAATTGGATATTTTCTGGAAGACCAGTGGAAAATCCTTGGACATAAATTTCAGGTGTAGAAATTCCTTCAGGTTCTAAAAAAATTTGATGAGATTCTTTGTCTGCAAATTTAACAATTTTGTCTTCTATTGAAGGGCAGTATCTTGGTCCTTTGCTATCTATGAAACCTCCATAGATTGGAGTTAAATGTAAATTATTTCGTATCAATTCATGAGTTTTTGAAGTAGTTCTAGTTATATGACAACTAACCTGAGGCATTTTTGTCTCAACATTTGAATCAAAGGTAAAAAACCTATTACTAGCGGTGCTCGGCTGAACTTCTAGTTGATCAAAATTTATACTTTTTTTATCAACTCTTGCCGGGGTTCCGGTTTTTAATCTTTCTGTCTTAATTCCCATTTTATGAAGACATTCAGTTAGTCCAGTAGCAGCTTGTTCGCCTGATCTTCCTGCAGACATCGATTTATTTCCTATCCATATTCGTCCATCTAAAAAAGTGCCTGCAGTTATTATCACGGCTTTAGCAGAATAATTGCTGCCAAAAAATGTTTTTACTCCTTTTATTTTTCTTTGGGTAATTTTTGTATTGCCTGTTGTAATTATCTTTTCATCGATATCTAACTCTGTAATCATTGCTTCCTTAAGAGTTAGATTTTCAGTATTTTGTAAGATCTCAATCATTCTTTTAGAATATTCTCTTTTATCTGTTTGAGCTCTTAATGCCCATACTGCTGGACCTCGGCTTGCATTTAAGATCCTCTTTTGTATGGCTGTTTCATCTGCTACTTTTCCAATTATGCCTCCTAATGCATCAACTTCATGAACTAATTGACTTTTTGCAGGTCCGCCAACGGCTGGATTACAAGGTTGCCAAGCTATTCGATCTAGATTAATAGTAAACAAGGCAGTAGAAAAACCGAGTTTTGCTGTTGTTATTGCAGCTTCGCATCCAGCATGCCCTCCCCCAATAACAATGATTTCAAAAGCTTCTTTTATGGGACTTTCACCTTTCATATAATAATTTTTTTAACTAGCTAGGTTCCTGAATCTTGTAAATTGTGGTTCAAATAATAACTTTACTGTTCCAACTGGACCATTTCTATGTTTGGTCACAATAATTTCAGTAATTCCTCTGTCTTCAGTTTCAGGATTATAATATTCATCTCTATATATCATTAACACTAGGTCTGCATCTTGTTCTATAGACCCGGATTCTCTTAAGTCGCTAAGCATAGGTCTTTTGTTCGTTCGAGATTCCACTCCTCTACTTAATTGTGACAATGCAACTACTGGTACTTTTAATTCTCTCGCCATGCTTTTTAGGCCGCGTGTGATTCTAGATAATTCTTGAACTCTATTATCAGGTGTGGTTCCTTCCATTAATTGTAAATAATCTATAACTATTAAACCAAGTTCTTTCCCTTGCTCTGCTATTAATCTTCTACACAGTGATCTCATTTCTAAAACACTTAAATTTGGCTTGTCATCAATAAATATTGGCAGTTGACCTAATGAATTAATGCCCTGCCCTAACAATGGCCACTCATCTTGCTGTAGCCTGCCTGTCCTTAATCTTCCACTTTCTATCCCTACTTCCATCGATAGTAGTCTATAAGTAAGCTGCTCTTTGCTCATCTCCAAACTAAACACACATACTGGTAAATCTTGAGACTGTGCAACATTTTTAGCAAGATTTAAAACCATAGAAGTCTTACCCATCGAAGGTCTTCCTGCCACAATAATTAAATCACTTCTTTGAAAACCTTGAGTCATCGCATCTAAGTCATAAAAGTTTACTGGGATTCCTGCCACAGATGTGCCTAGAGATCTTGCTTCAATTTCATTAAATGTACTTGTTAGTATTTCGGCGGCTTGAGTCAGTCCTTTTGAAGGTTTTTCTTGACTAATCTCAAATATTTTTTGTTCTGCTTTATCCAGGATTTCATCTGTGGCTTGTGATTGATCAAAACCTAGTTGAACTACCTCGTTACCTGAGCGGATAAGCTGCCTTCTTAAAAATTTATCACTTATTAAACTGGCAACTTGTTCAATCGAAGCTGTCGAAGAGACATTTTCTACTAGTTCTACTAATTTATTATTGCCTCCAATCTTTTCTAATGAACCATTATCTGCTAACCATGCACTCATAGATGTCAGGTCAGTAGGTTTTCCTTGTGAATGAAGTGTTATTGCAGTTTTATAAATTTCTTGATGAGCATATATATAAAAAGCTTCTGGTCTTAATAAGTCAGCTATTCTGCTTATAGCGTCTGGGTCGAGCAAAATACCCCCTAATACAGACTCTTCTGCTTGGATATTTTGAGGTGGCACCAAACCTGAAGTTTCATTATTCAGTTTTTTATTGAAATTGTTTGAATTGGATCCACTATTTGGGAACTGAATTGAAACCATATTTTTAATTACCTAGATATATACTCTGGCTAATTTTTAAAAAGATGCAAGAAATATTTTAACTTGTTACTTCTATGTTTACTTCTGCACTAACTTCTTGATGTAATTTAATTTGAACAGTAAATGAGCCAAGTGTATGAATATCAGGTACTTGAATGTCCCTTCTGTCAATTTCTTTTTTAGTTGATGCTTGTATGGCTTCAGCGACATCTCCATTTGTTACGGTGCCAAACAGAACTCCATCTTCTCCAACTTGTTTTTTAATTGTAAATCTACCAATAGTTTTTAAAGCGGTCTTGAATTCTAATGCTTCTTTTTTGATCTTTTCTGCAGCTATTTTTTCTTTTTCTCTTTTCCTTTCTATTTGTTTAAGAACAGATGAAGTTACATTTACTGCTTTGCCAGAGGGGAATAAATAATTTCTTGCGTACCCTGGAGCAACATCTACTACATCACCATCTCTACCCAGACTGGAAATGCTTTCTGTTAGAACAACTTGGACTCTTTTGGCCATAATTTAATTAATAATATAGTTTAATAATAAGACCTAGAGGGTAACTTTATTTTTTTTGCAAATCCTAATCTTGCTAAAAATTTTATATGTTCCCAAGTAAGGTCTATTTGTCCTTTAAATAATCCTTGCTTCGCAGAATTGGGAAAAGCATGGTGGTTATTATGCCACCCCTCTCCAAAAGTAAGTGCTGCTACCCAAGCATTATTTCTTGATTCATCTCCACTGTCAAAAGCTACACTCCCCCAGCAGTGAGTAGCAGAATTAACAAGCCAAGTTATGTGGTAAACAACTACTAATCGTAGTGGGATGCCCCATAAGACAAGAGACCATCCTCCCACACCAAGTTTTTCACCAATAGCAAATAGTGTTAAACCTATTGGTATCTGCAAGAATAAAAAATATTTATTTAGAAATCTATAATATGGATCTTTGATTAAGTCTCTACTAAGTTTTGGAACTGCTTTCAATGCCTCGACATCTTTAAACATCCATCCCATGTGGCTATACCAAAATCCTCTCTTACTATTATGATGATCTACTTCAGTGTCTGAAAATGAGTGATGATGTCTGTGTAAACCCACCCAATCAATTGGCCCATGCTGACAGCTAATTGCACCACAAGTAGCAAAAAATCTTTCTAACCAAAGAGGTACAATGAATGCTCTGTGAGATAACAATCTATGATATCCAAGGGTTACTCCAAGACAGGCTGTGAGCCAGTAAAAGAAGAATAACGTAACTACTGCGGGGGTACTCCAAAATTTAGGCTGTAAAGCTACTATCGATAGTATATGAATAACTAACATAAAGAAAATTGTGCCCCAAGTCTTATGTAGTTTTGGAGGATATTTGGAGGATTGTTTATTTGGTGCAAGGAATTTCTTGTGTAAATCTATAACCTTCTCAGGTGGAACTGGCCTAGAAAGTTTTGCAGTTTCTTGAAAAAGAAGTTTATTCATAATATTAAGCTG
>TARA_B100000963_G_scaffold337012_1_pt1 | contig 13201 bp, 15 predicted proteins | sample TARA_B100000963 | Tara Oceans TARA_B100000963 (sample SAMEA2622097) | marine metagenome | biome: marine biome (ENVO:00000447); feature: surface water layer (ENVO:00002042); material: "saline water (ENVO:00002010), including plankton (ENVO:xxxxxxxx)" | depth 5 m | reverse complement strand
CCCTACATTCCGAAATGGGACGAATCGCGCGTGCGCGACTCCGACGAAAGCGTGATCATTGCGCACAATTGGGACGAGCTGAGGCGTTTTATGTGGGACTTCGTCGGCATCGTACGCACCGATAAGCGGCTCCAGCGCGCGCAGCATCGGATCGATCTGTTAAAACAGGAAATCGCCGACTACTACGCCAACTACACCATCACAAGTGATCTTATTGAACTGCGTAATTTGCTACACGTGGCCGATCTTATCGTGCGCTCGGCGCTGCAGCGGCGCGAAAGTCGCGGCCTCCACTTCACTCTGGATCACCCGCAACAAAGTGCCCATCCGCAAGACACAATCTTGTTTCCAGGGGGACTTGACGATCTCAATGTGATGCGCGCAACAACGCCTAATTAGGCGGTTCCAGCGGACCGCATGCTCAGCGCCAAATTGGCTTCGCGACAGCACCAAGCAAAAACTTCCGGACCCACCTCGTCACGGAACAGCCATTGGGGCCGCTCACCGCTGACGCAAAAACAGACCGCCCACGGCATCTGCCAGAACTGTTGCAACCGAGCGCCATCCAAATGCGCGGCGCCGGTTGGTAAATATACAACGCCCGACTGGCCTGGGCGCGATGACATGACGATGCGATGGCACAGCGGTATAAACAGTCCGCTTCCGCTGATGCCGAGCAACTTGATGCCGGCATATTCAAGGACAAAAACGCCGAGCAACGCCACGCTAAATCTGAGCCTGCCCAACCGTAATGCTATCGAAACCTGTTCTTCGCGCTCGGCGCAGCGGTCCGGCACATCTAAAAAATCGTAGTGGGCGCAGCGGGGGTAGCGATGATTTTATCAACCACCTTCTTGACCAACGGATCTGCGGGTATTTCGCGTCCCTGCACCCAATCGAACAACTGCCAATCTTCAAGATCCAACATTTGCTCGTAACAGCGTTGTTCGGCATCGCTCAAGTCGGCAAATCGATCGCGGACAAACGGAAGCAACTGCAGTTCAAGCTCGAGCATGCCTCTACGACTGCGCCAATAAATATGTTTCAAATCCGTCAGTGCCATAAATTCCTTGAAGCCTTAAGTTATTGCATTTATCGGTGTCAATCAGGCAGTCTATTTACCCATTGATTGTAAGAGAATCGCCGTTGAACAATTGGCTCGATGTACGGATGGTCAAGCTTACCGGCTTTGCAGCCTCCGAGTTTCTGCAAGGCTACGTGACCTGCAATACCGAAAGAATATCCGCGATCGCCTCTACACCTTTCGCCGCATGCTCACTGCAGGGCCGCGTCATCGCCAACGGCTGGGCAATCCAATTGCCCGACGCTATAGGCCTCATCGTGCACCACTCTATAGTTCAGCCCCTGAGAGATTACTTGAATCCATACCTGCGATTCTCTAAGTGTACGCTCGACGACAGTGAAGATTTCGTTTACGTCACAACCACCGCAAGTGCGGTCACGGCGGATCTCATCCCGGGCTGGCATCTGGTACGCGAGATAAATCAAGGGGAATTGCCAGACACAAATGCGCCAGACGCCTCCCCACAGATCAACGAGCAGCTCATTAATCAACGTCAAGTACTGCTACAGCAATCGAGCTCCGGACGCCATCTACCGCAAATGCTGGCGTTGGAGGAACACGGCGCCATAGATTTCGACAAAGGCTGTTATCTGGGTCAGGAGGTAGTAGCGCGAACGCAATTCCGTGGCGCTGTTAAGCGCGGCCTCGCCATATTCACCATTGACGACCCGGCTGAAGTGGCACTGGGCAGCGCGTACGAAACAGCTGACGCTAAAGGTGACGTGGTAATGGTGGGCGCACAGCGCGGACTGTGGGTCACTCGCCTGTAGCGAAGCGCCATCAAGAATTAACAAAGTGGCTCAGCACATGCGCCTTCGGTGTCTGAGCAAACGTTTTATACTGCCAGTCGGGTTGTCCGTCCTTGTCGATCAGCAGCGCCCGTACACCCTCTGGAAAATCTGCAAGCTGCGCACAACGTGTCGCGATAGCAAGTTCCATCGCAAAACTTTCCGACAGTGTCATATCCTGCACACGCCGAAGCTGCTCGAGCACAATTGCGGCAGTTGTTGGGCAACCCCTGCGCAAATTGTCCAGACCGCGATCGATCCATTCCGACTGACCCTGCAAAGCAAATAAAGCCGCTGCTGTTGATACCAGATCCTCGACCTGCACAGCCCACTCAGGCAGGGCCTCCAATTCACTGGGCAATTCGCGCGGCGCCTTGTGCAAGACGGCCAAAAAGTCCTCCAGCACGGCCGAATTTGCGGCGTCGGAGGACAGCTGCCACGACAACTCGGCGAGGTCGGTCAACACATCCTCACGTGAGTCGTGGCCTATAACATGGGTACCGATGCCCAGACTCAGAGCATCTCGAGCGTTCAACTGACTGCCCGTTAGTCCGAGAAATGCGGCCACCGCCAGCGGCAGTTGTTTTAGCACCCAACTGCCACCCGCATCGGGGAACAAGCCGATTGTGATCTCGGGAAACGCCAATCTGGAGCGCTCGGTGAGCACGCGAAACCGCGACGCCGACAACAAACCAAAGCCGCCGCCCATCACCACCCCATGCCCCAAAGTCATTATCGGCTTAGGGTACTGGTGCATAAGTAAATCGAGTTGGTATTCCTCGGTAAAAAAGCAGCGCGCATAGTCATCGACCTCCGACCCTGCCTGCTGGTTCGCCACACAGGATCGATACAACGCCTGAATATCTCCACCGGCACAAAACGCTTTAGGTCCTCGACCGGTCAGAACAATGGCCACCACATCGTCTCGCGAACGCCAGTTCGTAAGCGCCGCAGTCATTGCGCGTATCATCTCTAAGGTCAGCGAGTTAAGGCTAGATTCAACGTTTAGAGTCAGACTACCGAGTACGCAACCGTTGGCGGCTGGCAACTCAGCGATTAACAGGGGTGCATCTGCTGCGTGCATATCCTCTCCTCTAATCAATACGGGTCCAATCGATCGGCGTCACACACTGTGACTCAAGATACTGATTGGCTTGAGAAAAGTGTCGGCAACCGAAAAATCCGCGATGTGCCGACAAGGGTGACGGGTGCGGCGCTCTCAGCAGTCGATGACGATTCGCGTCAACCACAGAAGCCTTTTTCTGCGCATAACTGCCCCACAATAAAAAGACCAAGCCCGAACGTTCCGAAGCTAGACGCTGCACTAATACGTCGGTAAATCGCTCCCAGCCTCGACCTTGATGAGACCCCGCTGCTCTCGCTCGGACGCTAAGCACGGCGTTGAGCAGCAACACGCCCTGTTCCGCCCACCGCGAGAGGTCGCCGCTGCCCCTCGCAGCCAAGCTCGCGGCGCCGAGGTCGCTCTCTATCTCTGTAAAAATATTCCGCAATGAAGGTGGCAAACTAACGCCACGCGGGACCGAAAAACTAAGGCCGTGCGCCTGCCCGGGGCCGTGATAGGGGTCCTGACCAATGACCACGACTTTTGTCCGCTCTACCGGCACCAGATTCAGCGCCGCAAACATATCTCTCCCGGCGGGAAAAACTTGGTGGCCCGCCCGCTTTTCAGCGACTAAGAACGCGCGCAGCTGCTGCATATACGGCTGCTCAAACTGATCCGCCAATAACGTCTGCCAAGAGCTTTCCAACTGCACCGCGCGCATGGCTAGGCCGTTATACTTTCCGCATCAACGGAAACAGTAGAACATCACGAATAGAGGGGGAATCGGTCAACAGCATAACCAAACGATCGATGCCCACACCCTCACCCGCGGTCGGCGGTAGTCCGTATTCCAGTGCCGTGATGTAATCCTGATCAAAATGCATAGCCTCGTGATCGCCAGCAGACTTAAGCTCGGCCTGTGCCTGAAAACGCTCGGCCTGATCAATCGGATCATTTAACTCTGAAAAACCGTTGGCGTACTCGCGGCCGCCAATGAACAGTTCAAATCGGTCGGTAATTGCTGGATTTTCATCGTTGCGACGCGCCAGCGGCGATACCTCTGCCGGATACTCTGTTATGTATGTAGGCTGTTGCAATTGCGCTTCCACCCGCGCTTCAAAAACTTCCATTTGCACCCTACCCAAGCCCCAGTCATCTTTCAGGTCTACGCCGTCTTTTCTTAACACATCACGCAGGTCGGATTCATTGCCCGAAGACGCTTCGGCAACGCCACCAAACCGCACCAGCGACTCCTCCATACTGAGACGCAATGCGGGCTTACCAAGATCAAGCTGAATCCCCTGATAGGCAAATTGCCGACTGCCCACCACATTAGTAGCCAACATAGCGAGCAACTCGTCAGTCAGGTTCATCAAGTCCTGATAGTCCGCGTAGGCCTGATAAAATTCCAACATTGTGAATTCCGGATTATGCCGTGTCGACAAACCTTCATTACGGAAATTGCGATTTATCTCAAATACTCGCTCAAAGCCCCCTACCACTAATCGTTTGAGAAAGAGTTCGGGAGCGACCCGCAAGTACAGTGGCATGTCGAGGGCATTGTGATGGGTAATAAACGGCCGCGCAGTGGCGCCACCCGGGATGCTGTGCATCATCGGCGTTTCCACTTCCAGATAATCGTGGTCGACAAAATACTGGCGCAAATTGTGCACAATCTGCGACCGCGTCTGGAATACCCTGCGACTGTCCGCGTTTGCGATAAGGTCTACATAACGTTGCCGATAGCGGGTTTCCTGATCGCTCAGTCCGTGAAATTTCTCCGGCAGCGGCTGCAGGGTCTTATTTAGCAAAGTAATGTCTTCTGCCTGAACTGAGAGTTCGCCCTTATTGGTGCGCATCAACACACCGCGAACGCCTACGATATCCCCCATCTCCCAGTGCTCGGTGAAACCCGCATACGCGCCCTCGCTGAGATTATTTTGCGCTAGGTAGCACTGGATTTGTCCGGACGCGTCCTGCAGCGTAATAAAGCTGGCTTTACCCATCACCCGACGCAACATGATGCGCCCAGCTACAGCCGTGGCCACCTGAGCCTCGGCCAGGGCCGCCTTGTCGTCCTCAACATGACGCGCCAACAGATCCGCTGCCAGGTCCTGCCGCCGAAATTCATTGGGATAGGTTCCCACGGCGGCTCTCCAGCTCTGCATTTTTGCTTTCCGTGTCGCCAGAATATCTCGCTCTTCACTCATACCGGGTCCCTTTACTTACCGCGCTATTGCCTACAATCCCGCCTTTAGATTAGCTTCAATGAATCCATCAATGTCGCCATCCAACACCGACCCTGGATCGGTGCGCTCAATTTGAGTGCGCAAATCCTTGACTCGAGACTGGTCTAGGACATAGGAACGGATCTGACTTCCCCAGCCAATATCCGCTTTAGAATCCTCTATGGCCTGCTGCTCCGCGCGCCGTTCCTGGAGCTCCAATTCGTACAATTTAGCGCGCAACTGCTTATAGGCGTTATCTTTGTTTTGATGCTGAGACCGCTCACTTTGGCACTGCACAACCGTATTGGTGGGCAAGTGGGTAAGGCGTACCGCCGAGTCCGTACGATTCACGTGTTGGCCGCCGGCGCCACTGGCACGATAGGTATCCACTCGCACATCCGCCGGATTTATGTCGATCTCAATATCGTCATCAATTTCAGGTGCGATAAAAACCGAGGCAAATGAGGTATGCCGGCGATTACCCGAATCAAACGGTGATTTGCGCACTAACCTGTGCACACCGGTTTCTGTGCGCAGCCAACCATAGGCATACTCGCCTACTATCTGCACCGTGGCGCTCTTGATCCCCGCTACATCGCCAGGTGAGAGTTCCGTTACTCGCGCCGAAAACTGGCGTTTTTCCGCCCATCGGAGATACATACGCAGCAACATATCCGCCCAGTCCTGAGCTTCAGTGCCTCCAGACCCCGATTGAATTTCCAAAAAACAATTCGCGCCATCCATCTCGCCCTGGAACATGCGTCTGAATTCCAGCCCAGCCAGGCGCTCCGCCAGGTCGTCTAGCTCTCCAGCCACCTCATCCAAAGTGTCTTCGTCTGCTTCGTCACTGGCCATTTCGGCGAGATCAGCAAGGTCGCGCAGCGATTCGGTGAAAGACGCTAAAACGCCTACTATCGTTTCTAATTCCGAGCGCTCGCGCCCAAGCAACTGTGCACGAGCCGGGTCGCTCCAGACCTCGGAATCTGCCAGTTCCAGTTCGACTTCCTGCAATCGGTCGCGCTTTTCAGCAAAGTCAAAGGTACCCCCTAAGCGCTAAATCACGTTCACTCAGATCCTTGATTCGTTCACGAACAGAGGTAATTTCTGGCATCGGTCTCAATCGGTGTTGCGCAGCGTTTTAGCTGCATTGACGGCAGCGCGGAGTCTAAGCCAAAGGCTCAACGTACTCCACTATCAACTGCAGCGTCGCGGTGTTGCCATAGTCGTTGCGCGTCGGGCGATAAACCACACGCACGCGGCTTACGGGTTGCGCCAACGGCGATTGTCGAAACGCTATCGCATCAACCAAGCGCGTGTCTTTGCGCAACACCAATTTTAGATGCTGCTCGCCCACCACGCGTTGGCTCACCAGATCAAACTCATCACAAAACGTCGGTTCTGGGAAACCGCTGCCCCAAGGACCGGCGTTGAGCAACGCCTGCACGGTTTCAAGGGTCAGTTCCTGCTCGGTTAATCCACCGTCCACAAAACACTTGGCACGCAGCATGTCTGGATTGATCAGTTCACCTACCACCGCGTCAAAGACGCTGCGAAATCGCTCAAAATGTACGCGCTTTAAACTCAGGCCCGCGGCCATAGCATGCCCACCAAACTTGATAAGCAAACCCGGGTAACGGCTCGCGATCGTATCGAGTACGTCGCGGATATTCAGGCCATCAATACTGCGCGCCGAGCCTTTTATTTCACCCGCCATCCCTTCTGTTGAATCAGCAAAAACGATGGCCGGGCGATGCAATCTTTCCCGCAAGCGGCCCGCCACGATGCCCACTACACCTTGATGAAAACGCTCGTTATAAACCGCCACAGCAAAACCGCGATCAACCGCAGGCGCCTGAGCAAGCAGCAATTCAGCATCGGCCACCATGTCCTGCTCGAGCTCGCGCCGATCCTTATTTAGGCCGTCTAACTCCTGTGCCAAGGCCCGAGCGGAACTGACGTCCTCAGCCAGCAAGCAACGGATGCCCACACTCATGTCTTGTAATCTGCCCGCAGCGTTTAAGCGCGGGCCGAGGGCAAAGCCCAGATCCTGAGCACTGAGTTGGCTTAGATCGCGCTTGCCTACCTCGACCAGCGCACGAATACCGGGTCGCGTTTGCCCCTGGCGCATACGCAGCAGCCCTTGATGTACCAATATGCGGTTGTTGTGATCCAGAGGTACGACGTCCGCCACCGTACCTAACGCCACCAAATCCAGAAATTGACCGAGGTTAGGTTCCGCACGTTGGGATGAATCAAACCACCGGCGCTGGCGTAGAGTGTGGCGTACCCAACTGAGCAAGTAGTAAGCAACGCCTACCCCGGCCATGGACTTACTCAAAAAACCACAGTCGCTGCGATTCGGATTTACAACGGCATAAGCAGCAGGTAGATCTGCGCCGGGCAGGTGGTGATCACTCACGATGACCTCAATGCCCGCGGTGTTCGCCGCGGCAACACCCTCTATGCTGGACACGCCATTGTCTACAGTGATCAGTAAGTCGGGCTCCAATTGCGCTGCAACAGCAACGATCGCAGGCGAAAGACCATAGCCAAACTGAAAGCGATCAGGCACAAGAAAGTCAACGGATTCCGCACCCATAGCCGCCAACGCCAGCTTACATAAAGCGACAGATGTGGCCCCGTCGGCATCATAGTCACCAACGATAAGTATTCTCTGACTATCCATGACAGCATCAGCAATCCGCTGTGCAGCCGTTTCGATATCCGTAAGGCCTGCTGGCGACAACAGCGACCCCAAACCTTTATCGGTCTCATCCGCATGCGTAAGGCCACGGCTCAGGAACAAGCGCTCAATGAGCGGATTATCTAGGCCAAGCGCGCCATCGCCGATTGCACGCGTAATGATCTGCATCCGCGCATTCAGTCCTGAGGTGCCACGCGGATACGCATCACCGTATCGGTAACCGATGCCAATGCCTCGAGTTGTGCCAGCGCTTTATTCATATGGGCCTCTTGGGTGTCTTGCGTTAGGAGCACAATATCTACAGATTCGCCCTGATCATGGCCGTCCTTTTGAATCACCGCTTCAATATTTATGTTGTGACTCGAAAGTATCTGCGTGACTTCGGCAAAGACCCCTGGTTCGTCGCGTGTGGGAATGCGCAGATAATAAGCGCTACTGATCTGTGCAACCGGGAGTATGGCCTTGGACGTATCCACAACCGCATCTACCGACGGCCGCTGGGAATTTAGCGCTGTGTCAACAATGTCAGCAACCACAGCAGACGCGGTAGCCGCACCGCCGGCACCGGGACCACTGAACAGAGTTTTGCCGGCCGCATCGGACACCACTTGAACGGCGTTGAGCACACCGCTGACATGCGCAACCAGTTCGCCGTGGGGCACCAGAGTCGGATGCACCCGCGCTTCGATACCATCGGCGTGACCGCGCAATATACCCAAATGTTTTATGCGATAGCCCAACTCTGCCGCATAGTTTATGTCTGTAGGGGTGATCGCACGGATGCCCTCAACATACACTTTGTCAAACTCGAACTGGGTACCAAAAGCCAACGCCATAAGAATAGTAAGCTTGTGTGCAGCATCGATTCCGTCAACATCGAAGGTGGGATCGGCTTCGGCATAGCCTAACGCCTGAGCGCGCTCGAGGATCTCATCAAAGCCGACGCCTTCCTCCTCCATGGCGGAGAGCATGTAGTTGCAGGTGCCATTGATAATGCCGCTGATTGAGCTGAACTGATTGGCCACTAATCCGTACTGCAGCGCTTGGATGATAGGAATCGCTCCTGCCACCGCAGCCTCAAAACGCAGCGCCTGGCGCGGCAGTTCATTGCCATGCAGTGCTATCACAGCTTTGTTCGCCGTGACTACCGCTTTGCCGCTATTCAGGGCGCCCACAATCAATTCTTTTGCCAAACCTTCGCCGCCGATCAACTCAACAATCAGCTCAATTCTTGAATCAGACAGTAAGTCCATGACGTCAGTGGAAAAGTCTGCGCCGTGCAGATCGACACCAGGTTTGGCACTGCGACTGGCAACACGAACCACATGAACACTGACGCCACTGCGCTGTTCGATGAGCGATCGATTTTCCGCGAGCAACGACAACACACCCTGCGCCACCGTACCCAGACCCGCAATTCCGATCGAAATCGTTTTCAAGCTACCACTCCTCACGCCAGCTGCGTTAGGTTACTCACCTAATACAGCCGCCGCCAACCGGTCGGCCGGCAAATAACCGGGCAACAGGCGCCCATCCGCAAGTACGATAGCCGGTGTTCCATTGATGCCTAGCTGCTGTCCCAGCTCGAACTGCTCGGCTACCGGATTTTCGCACGCCTTAGACGCTAAGCTGTCACCTGCCTTGAGCTGCGTGATCGCGACTTGACGATCTTTCGAGCACCATGCGGTAACCATTTTGTCGTAAGTTTCGGAGTCGACCCCAGAGCGCGGATAGGCCAGATAACGAACCTCTATCCCAAGCTCATTAATCTGCGCCATTTCGGCATGTAGTTTTCGACAATAGCCGCAATCCACGTCGGTAAAGACCTGGATAAATCCGCGTGCCGCGCCCACAGCAGGGAAGACAATCATGTCATCAGGCGAATATTGCGCCATCCACTGTTTGCGCTTTTGATCGCGCCTAAGCTCTGACAAATTCAACAGGTCGTCTTGCACGGCAAAAAGGTCACCACTAAAAAAGTGCTGACCGTCCGCCGTACCGTACAAGATCGCACCACCTGTCAGCTCTATTGCATACATACCAGGTATATCGATAGGCATAATCGTCTCAATCGGAATCCCCGGGCGTACCTGCTGTAATTTTTGCGCCAGTATCCGACCCGCTTCTAGCGCCTTTTCTGTCTCTGCAATAGCCGCGGGCACCACGACAAAACCCGTAGTCGCGAGACACAGAGCCCAAGCCATTAATCTTTTAGCCAACATGCACACTATCCTTCAGCTCACCAACCACTCGCGATATGGGCTTGTTAGCCCCGGGGGTGGTGTTTTCTTAATAACGATTGAAGACGCAACTGCGCAACATGAGTGTAGATCTGAGTCGTGGACAAATCACTGTGCCCAAGCATCATCTGCACCGCGCGCAGGTCTGCGCCATTATCCACAAGATGGGTAGCAAATGCATGGCGCAGGGTGTGTGGCGAGATGTCTTTTTGAATTCCTGCCAACCGCGCATACCGCTTGATCGCGTGCCAGAACGTTTGACGCGTCATGTTCCGCCCCAAACGGCTTGGAAATAGAGTGTTGCCACCCGCTGGAATCAATTGCTGGCGGGCCTCGCGGAGATAGCTTTGCAACCAATGTAGCGCGGCGTCGCCGGCAGGAACAATCCGTTCCTTGTTGCCTTTGCCGGTAACCCGCACAACTCCCTGTCGAAGATTTACGCTGCCCAGTTGCAGCGCCACGAGTTCGGATACCCGCAGCCCGCAAGCATACAGTACTTCTAACATCGCTCGATCGCGGAGCCCAATCGCCGTAGTCACATCCGGCGCCGCGAGCAAGTTCTCGACATCTGTCGTCGCCAAACTGCCTGGCAGTGACCTAGCTCCCTTCGGATGCTCAAGAAATTGCGTCGGATCGACTTGCAGTCGTTGCTCTGCCAAAAAATGCCGGAAAAAGCCGCGCACCGAGCTGAGCCAGCGTGCGGCTGAACGACGCGCGATGTTCTGACCATTGCGCATTTCGTTGTACGCCCCAAGGTCATCTGGACTCGCTTGCATCAGCTTGGAGGCCCGATTGGTTTGAACCAACCAGTGCTCCGTGAGGGCAAGGTCACGCCGGTAAGCGGACAGCGTGTTTTCGCTAAGGCCGCGCTGCAACCACAGCGCGTCGAGATATTCTAGGATCTCGGCACTTAAGCTTTGATTCTGCTGGTGTGCAGGCATGCGAACGGCGGCCTCGGATTGCAGCCACCACTATAAACAACCCTTGCAGAGCGTCTACTTTTTGATTTTTTCCTTGATGCGCGCGGAGCGACCTGACCGCTCGCGCAGATAGTAGAGCTTCGCCTGTCGGACATCTCCACGACGTTTAACTTCGATCTGGTTGATCAGCGGACTATGGGTCTGAAACGTTCGCTCGACGCCGACACCGTGAGAAATTTTGCGCACCACAAATGCAGAGTTTATGCCGCGGCTCTTGATGCCGATGACCACACCTTCGAAGGCCTGCAGGCGCTCGCGACTGCCCTCTTTAACTCGCACCTGTACGCTGACTGTATCGCCGGGGCTGAATTCAGGTATCTCCGCCAGTTGGCGGTCTTCAATTTCTTGGATCACTTTATTTCTGCGCATCTTTATCTCCAATACATCGCTTAATCTAGCTGACGGTCGGCAAAAATTTCTAACAGCAACTCTCGGTCTTGTGCACCGAATGTCATACCGGTTAACAATTCGGGCCGGCGATTCAGAGTGCGTTTTAACGCCTCACGGCGTCGGTATCTCGCCACTGCCCCATGATCTCCACTGAGCAGTTGCGGCGGTATTTTTTCCGAATCCAGGGTTTCGGGGCGCGTATAGTGAGGGTAATCGAGCGTCGCATCAAGATAAGATTCATCCAAAGCAGACAGCTGATTACCTAACGTGCCTGGCAGGTGTCGAGCGATCGCGTCCATCACCACCATGGCTGGCAATTCGCCGCCGCTGAGCACGTAGTCGCCAACAGACCATTCAAGATCTACCCAGCGCCGCACGAAGCGTTCATCGACACCCTCGTATCGGCCACAAACTAGAATCAAGCCAGCGCTGTCACGATGCGAACTGACCTCCGCCTGACTGAACGCCTGCCCCTGGGGACTCAACAAAATCACAGGCGTACCCGCGGGAGCTCGGGCTTTAGCCGCCATCACAGCACCCTGCAGTGGCTCCACCTTCATTACCATCCCTGCACCACCACCGTAGGGCCGATCGTCGACCGTGCGGTGACGGTCTGTGGTGTAATCACGCGGGTTATAGAAATCAATATTCACAACCCCGGAGGCCACCGCTCGACCGAATACACCTTCGCGAGTCAGCGCTTCAAACATATCCGGGAACAGCGTAACAATACCTAGCCACATAGCGTCAGTCGTTCCACTCCGAGGGCCACATAACCAAAATTCTCCGATCCGTGAGATTTACCTCGGTTATGAAGGGGTCGGCAAAAGGCACCAGCACGGATTGCCCTTGGCGCATAATCTGCAGCACGTCGTGGGCACCTGTTTCAAGCAAGCCCTTGACCTCACCTAAGGCTTCTCCCTGTTCGTTGATGACCTGACAGCCGATCAGCTGATGCCAGTAAAACTCTCCATCTTCAGTATTGCCAAAGGTCTGCGCGGGCGTACCCAGCAGGCTGCCGCTAAATTGTTGGGCGGCCTCACGCTGTTCGACACCGGCCAGACGGACCAAGTAACCGTCGTTATGATTTTGGATTTCATAACTATCGATAGGCTGCCAATGGTCGCTATTGTGCAAACGCAGAAACCAAGGTTGGTAAGACAACAGATTGTCTTGGGGAGAGGTGAACGACTGTAAATGTTGCCAGCCCTTGACGCCGAACGCCCGTCCCAATCGGCCCACTACGACGTTGTCTTGGGACATATGGAGGCCTGGGCGCTTTTGATAACGCGCATCGACGATGCGCGTGCAGGTTACTCCGCGGGAGCCGCGGCTGCTTCTACGGGCTGTTGCTTGCGCGCCATCGCAATCAGCTGCTTGACCCGGTCACTGGGCTGGGCACCGACGCCGACCCAATAGTCAATACGATCCAGGTCCAGGCGCAACGCCTCGGCCTGACCTTTTGCTACCGGGTTGTAAAACCCTACACGTTCGACGAAGCGGCCGTCACGCGCCCGCGCTTGGTCCGCTACAGTGACGTGATAGAAAGGACTCTTCTTTGCGCCATGACGCGCAAGACGGATCGTTACCATAATGTTCTCTGATTACCAAAGGTCGAAATTCGAAGGCCGCGTATTCTATAGCAACGTCAGGCACATGCAAATGGCTTGGGGTTAACTTGCGTGGGTCACTATTTACGGCGCCAAGCCTTTAATGATCACGCA
>TARA_B100000963_G_scaffold125742_1_pt1 | contig 13215 bp, 9 predicted proteins | sample TARA_B100000963 | Tara Oceans TARA_B100000963 (sample SAMEA2622097) | marine metagenome | biome: marine biome (ENVO:00000447); feature: surface water layer (ENVO:00002042); material: "saline water (ENVO:00002010), including plankton (ENVO:xxxxxxxx)" | depth 5 m | reverse complement strand
ATTAATGCTATTCTTTCAGATTTAAATGTTCCTAGCTACGTACAATTCCCTGATGATGTTGATATTTCTGGGACATTATTAAACTACGGTGCTGAAACGATAGAATCTATGGACATCGTATGGACTGATGGAACAGATACATATACGGATATTATTACCGGTGTATCAATTGCAACTCTACAAACATACGACTTCACCCATTCAGATCAATTGTCCTTCACTGCTTCCGACACAGCCAATATTACGGTTAGTATAGAAAACATTAACTCTGGCACAGATGTTGACTATAGTAACAACAGTCTAAGCTCAGAAATCTATTCGGTAGAATTTGTAGTACAACGCTTACCATTATATGAACATTTTACATCTAATACCTGTGGACCATGTGCTTCTTTCAATCCTGGCTTTCAAACCTTGCTAGATGCTAATGACGTTAATCAAATAGGTAATGCTAAAGTTGCATGTATTAAATATCAAGTTAATTGGCCAGGTATAGGAGACCAATCGTTCAATGATGATGTTGGTACTCGTGTAAGTCATTACGGTGTTCCATCAGTCCCAAGCGCTCATATTGATGGTACTACAACCTCTAGTTCGCAAGACGAAATTGATGAACATAGAAACATGCCGTCCTTTTTAGATATTACAGCTACTGCAGTAGCAACAGATGGTACTAATTTAGCTGTTAATGTGAGTGTAAGTTCATATTATGATTATTCAAATACAACAATACATATTGCAGTTGTTGAAAATTCATATTCCAATACAGCTGGTTCAAATGGCGAAACAGAATTTCATCAGGTAATGAGAAAAATGCTCCCAGATGCAGATGGTACTAGTGCGGACCTTAGTAATGGTAATACAACAACATTTTCCGAAAGCTATACTTTCGCTATGGGTAATGTCACTCAAAATTCATTTAGAATATGGGAAGACTTAAGTAATTGTGTAGTAGTAGTTTTTGTAGAAGATCAAGCTAATAATCAAGTCATAGATTCTAGAATTTTTGAAATTACAGGAAATACTACAGTTACGCCAACTTGGGAATGTCAACCCACAGGTTGTATAGACCCTGGAACTGGTGAGGGTGAATACAGCAATTTAGCAGATTGTGAGGCACAATGCGTCTCTGATATAGACTTTTGGAATGCTATTGACATTAAACTCATGCCTAACCCAGCGCAAAACAATTTCTCAATAGAATTAAATCCATCATCACAAAATGTGTTCGTAAGTATCTATTCTATTACTGGCCAACGAGTCAGCGAATTTAATTATGGCTCACTACAAGGCAAGCAAACCATACCCATGAATATAAGCACTCTCCAATCTGGAATTTACACCATTAAAATTCAATTAGACAATGTAGTGTCCATTCATAAACTGATTAAGAAATAAATCAGATTATCTCTAAAATAAAAAACAGCTCACCATTATGGTGGGCTGTTTTTATTTTATAACTTCTAAAAAGATGTAGATTTGCAAAAAGAAAATTAGTTATTCAACATGTCTTTACACGCTTTAAATGCAATCTCACCAGTAGATGGTCGATACCAATCGAAAACTAAGGAACTAAGCTTATATTATTCAGAAGCAGCTCTTATCAAATATAGACTTAGAGTAGAAGTTGAATATTTTATTTCACTTTGTGAACTACCGCTCCCACAATTAGAAAAATTTGATGCTAAGCTATACGAACCTTTAAGGAAAATTTACCTTGAATTTAGTGATGATGATGCTCAAGAAGTTAAAGAAATAGAGTCCATAACTAATCATGATGTAAAAGCTGTAGAATATTTTTTAAAAGAACGCTTTGATAGTTTGAAAATCAATGAATACAAAGAATTTATTCACTTTGCTCTTACTTCACAAGACATCAACAATACGGCTACACCACTACTCATCAAAGAGTCGGTAGAGAATATTTTTCTACCCAGCTATTTACAAATGATGGAAAAGCTAATTGAACTCAAAGACGAATGGGCAAATATTCCACTACTAGCAAGGACGCACGGTCAAGCTGCCTCGCCAACTCTTTTAGGTAAGGAAATTATGGTATTTATCGAGCGTCTTGAACGTCAAATGGGCTTATTGAATATGTTGCCATTTTCAGCTAAATTTGGTGGTGCAACAGGAAATTTCAACGCTCACCACATTGCCTATCCAGAAGTGGATTGGGTTGCTTTTTCCAATGAGTTTGTGGAGGAAATATTGGGATTAGATCGTTCACAGGTTACTACTCAAATTGAACATTACGATAATTTAGCAGCACTTTTTGACAACTTCAAACGAATCAATACTATTCTTATCGATTTGAGTCGAGATATATGGACATATATATCTATGAATTATTTCAAGCAAAAAATCAATAAGGGCGAAGTAGGTTCATCTGCTATGCCTCACAAGGTTAATCCTATAGATTTTGAAAACGCTGAAGGAAATCTAGGAATTGCAAATGCTATTTATGAGCATCTATCGGCAAAATTACCAATATCAAGATTACAAAGGGATTTGACTGATTCAACAGTACTTAGAAATGTAGGTGTACCTATGGCACATTCTATCTTAGGATTTAAATCGATATTAAAAGGTTTGAATAAACTCATCTTGAACGAAAAAGCCATCCGTGCCGATTTAGATGATAATTGGGCTGTAGTCGCAGAAGCTATTCAAACTATTTTGAGAAAAGAAGGCTACCCAAAACCTTATGAAGCTCTTAAGGCATTAACTAGAACTAACGACTTGATTAATCATCATAAATTAAGTAATTTTATTGATAGTTTACAAGTCAGCGATGAATTAAAATCTTATCTAAAAAATATAACACCATTTAACTACACTGGAATAAAAAAGCTCTAGTCTTCAATTACCTTGTATTTTGAAAGATAATCTGACCAATTCCAAATAAAATTACTCATTAAATCAGTCAATTCTTGTAGAAAAACAGGATTAGGTTCGTTCTGATTCTTGAGAAGTTCACCTTGGTATTGATTTAAATTATACTTAACAAAAATACTTTTTGCCATTGATTTTTCTATTCTATCATCGTCACAGTGTTGTTCTTTAAAAAAGTTTTCATAATCAATAAACATATCTCTTACTACATCTTCTTCCAAATCGAGATATTTTATAAGTTCATTTAAACTATTGTGATGAAGATGATGCACAGTAGAATCCTGAAAGAAATCATATAAATAATGATTATTAGCAGCAAAGACAATCATCAAAAACCAATTGGCATCTTCCATTTTAAGATTAGGTGATTCTTCGAATTTTCTGTTATCATTTACAAATTCAATGATCTCTGAAAAACCTAAGTCGATAACCTCAAAAAGTGTCCTAGAATATACCGAGGCTAAATCCTTAACATTAATTTTTTCTTTCTTACTAAAGCCAAATATTTTTAACATTATTGTTTTGGTAAACTAAAATTTTTCTTTGCGACTGCTTTTACTTCATCCCCAATCGCTAAACAAGCAGTCGCAGCTGGCGAAGGTGCATTCAAAATATGGATACTATTACCTTTACACTCTATTTTAAAGTCGTCAAAAACTTCGCCATCATTTGCTAATGCCATAGCTCGTACTCCGCTTCTGCCTACAATAATATCTTCCATTTTTAACGAAGGTATTAATCTATTTAATTCTTTCAAAAATAATCGCTTAGAAAATGCTCTTTTATATTCATTTAAACCAAAACGCCAATGTTTAAAGAATAATTTCCACGTTCCTTTATACATCAAGGCTTCCAAAGTATCTTTGAGATTAAAGTCAGTTTTACTATAGCCTTCGCGCTTGAAAGTAAATACAGCATTAGGACCACACTCAATTTTACCGTCAACCATTCGGGTAAAATGTACCCCTAAAAAGGGAAATTCTGGATTAGGAACTGGGTATATCAAGTTATTAACTTTAGACTTACCTTTTTCACTTAAATCGTAATAATCGCCCCTAAAACCTACTATACGTACATCTGAATGAACTTTATCTTTTTTAGCTAACCTATCTGAAAATAAACCGCCACAAAAGATTTTTATATCCGACTTGTATTGTCCTTTAGTGGTATTGATAAGTCCACCATCATCAAAAGATTTGACTTCACAGGAATAGATGATTTGACTTTTTGGGTTTATTTCTGTTATAAGTTCTGCTAGTTTATTGGTCACACCGACAAAATCAATAATACCAGATTCGGGCACCCATAAGGCAGCAATACCTTCAACATAAGGCTCTATTTCTTTCAAGCGAACAGCATCTATCTTCTCTATACCTTCTAAGCCGTTAGCCTTTCCCGTTTCATAAATTTTATTTAATCGTTCTTCTTCAGCTCGATTTACGGCAACGACTACTTTTCCACAAACATCGTGTTTGATATTGTATTTTTTAGCAAATTCAACTAATTGCTTTCTACCATTAACGCAGTTTTTAGCTCGAAAAGAACCGGGTCTATAATATAAACCTGAATGAATAACGCCTGAATTTCTACCTGTTTGATGAGTAGCTAAGCTTTGTTCTTTTTCAAAGATCACAATATTGAGTTGTGGATATTCGACTTGAAGTTTGAAGGCGCAAGACAAACCTACTATACCACCTCCTACTATTGCAAAGTCAAAACTATTGGATGTTTTTAACATGAAAATACTCTTGAAATATTAAACCCAAAGTAGATATATCCTTCTAGCCATTGGCCATTAGTTTGTGTTAAAAAAGCATGTTCGTTTATAGCCGAAATATTTTCTATAGGTGGTTCAGAAAAGAAACTGACTTTTCCTTTTTTAGTATAATATTGTTGAGCTATAAGCTGAGTGCTGAACAGTAAACAAATCAAGATTAATAGCATTCAACAAAGATAGTAATTTAGTGGGGTTTAGATACGCATCATCAACTTGTATCCTACGAAGAATAAAATAAAAATTACGATAAGTCCAGCTTGTTGTGTTTCAAAATAACGTGTTGCCAAACCAAACAAAAAAGGCCCTACAAAAGCTGTCATTTTGCCTGAAAATGCATAAAATCCAAAAAATTCATTTCTTTTTTTTGCCGGAGTAAGACGAGCCATGTAGGTTCTACTTGCCGATTGATTAGGTCCTGAAAACAGTCCGATTAGAATGGCTGCCACCCAAAATAAATTTTTAGTTTTGAACCAATTGGGAATAGCATTACCTCCAAAAATAAATTGAAATAAGCCAGGCAGTTCTGGAGCTAAAAAGGCTATAATACAAGCTATCATAAGAAAAATGATACTCAATAAAATCACTTTTTCACTACCTTTACCATCATCTAAATAACCAAAAACAAAAGCTCCAGTGCCTGCCATTACATTAAGTACTATGCCTAAAATAATGATTTCTTCAAAGCTAAAACCTATGCTTGTAGCGGCATAGATACCTCCAAAAGCAAAAATGGTTATAAGAGCATCATTATATACTAGACGAGCCAACAAAAAATGAAATATTTTTCTGTATGAAGAAAGTTTTTTAAATGTGGTTTTAAGATTATCAAAAGAATTCTTAACTACTAGTGACAAAGGCTTCTTATCTTTATTGTGCTTATCCTTAATCCAAATAAAAATAGGTAAACTAAAAATCAAAAACCATAATGCTACAAGTAAATTGGTAGCTCTTATATTTTCTCCGTTTTCAGTACCAATGCCCAAAATAGGCTGTTCTGTTTGCACAAAAAACACTAAAGCTAATACTAAAGCCAATAAGCCCCCTATATACCCTAGTCCCCATGCCATTCCAGAAACTTTACCTATTCGTTCCTCTGAGCTCAATTCTGCCAAGTAAGCATTACAAAATACAGTTCCTATTTCAAAAGCAATATTTGCAATAATGAAAAGGGTAAGTGCAAAAAGAACTTGTCCTTGTTGAGGAAAAAATAAAAGAGCAGTCGCTGCAACACATACCAAAGTACTCACCAACATAATTCTTTTTCTTGATCCCCAGTTATCAGCAATAGCCCCTAAAATTGGAGAACACAATGCAACTACGATAGCCGTAAAAGAAATAGCCCAGGACCAGTATTGTGTACCTAAAATTTCATTATTTGCTATAGATTTTGTGAAAAAAGTACCGTAGATAAAAGTCACTACCAAAGTGGTGAAAGCAGAGTTTGCAAAGTCGTAAATGGCCCAGGACCAAATTTGACGTTTATCGTCTTTTTGAATCATAAAAATTTATATAATAAACTATTAAATTTTCTGTTATTCAAAGTATTAAAAAAAAAATCAATATTTTTATGCATTAATGAATAAATTACATGTTAAATCTATTGAAAATCAACATAACTTTTTTTTTAAAAAAAACCTAAACTTTTATGAGTTTATTTGAAAAATATCTTTTAGAAAATAAAGAAAGAAAAATACTTGGTCTTGATCCAAAACCAATAGATGAAAAAGATTTATTAGACGAAATAATTGATCAAATTAAAACAATAAATCACGAGTACAGAAATATTTCTCTAGATTTTTTTATTTATAACGTACTACCCGGCACTACTGAGGCAGCTAAATCAAAATCCAACTTTCTTAAAGAAATAATACTTTCAAATGTTCAAATAAAAGAAATATCAATAGACTTTGCCTTTGAATTATTATCACACATGAAGGGAGGTCCATCTGTTCAAGTTCTTTTAGATATTGCACTAGAAGAGAAAATACAAATTGCTAAAAAAGCTGCATCAGTGTTAAAAAAGCAAGTTTTTCTTTACGAAGCTGATATGTTTAGACTTGAAAAAGCTCTGAAAGAAAAAAATGATATAGCAATTGATATTTTAACAAGTTATTCTAAAGCTGAATTTTACACAACATTACCCGAAATCCCAGAAGAAATTAAAATAGTTACATTCGTTGCTGGAGTTGGTGACATTTCTACAGATTTATTATCACCTGGAAGCGATGCTCATTCCAGATCTGACAGACAACTTCATGGACAATGTATGTTCGAACATAACAAAGAAAAACAAAACGCTTTAATCAAATTACAAAAAGAACATCCAGACAAAAGAATAATGCTTGTTGCAGAAAAAGGGACAATGGGTGTTGGTTCATCTAGAATGTCTGGAGTAAATAATGTTGCATTATGGATAGGTGAAAAATCTAGTGATTATATTCCATTTATAAATGTAGCTCCTATAGTTGCAGGAACTAACGGTATATCTCCAATTTTTTTAACAACGGTTGGTGTTACAGGAGGTATAGGAATTGATTTAAAAAATTGGAAGAAAAAACATGACTCAAATGGGAATTTAATTACTGATAATAATGGAGACCCAGTTTTAGAGCAAATTTATTCAGTTGAAACGGGAACGACATTTACGATAAATACAAAAAAGAAAAAGCTATATCAAAATGACAAAGAAATAATGGATATTTCTGAATCATTTACTCCTCAAAAATTAGAATTTATGAAAGCAGGAGGTTCATATGCAATTGTTTTTGGCAAAAAACTACAGTCTTTCTCTTGTAAACTTTTAGGAATCAAAATACCTCAGGTTTACCAAAAATCTAAAGAAATATATATTGAAGGACAAGGTTTAACCGCTGTTGAAAAAATATTCAATAAAAATGTAGTTGGTAATTCTAAAAACACTTTACACGCTGGATCCTACACACGAGTAAAAGTAAATATTGTTGGCTCACAAGATACTACTGGCCTTATGACATCACAAGAACTTGAAATGATGGCAGCAACTACTATATCTCCTGTTCTTGATGCAGGCTATCAATCAGGATGTCATACAGCATCTGTTTGGGATCTAAAATCTCAAGAAAATATACCTAAACTTATGAAGTTTATGTTTGATTTTGGACTTATAACAGCGAGACATCCCAACAATAAATATCCTCCAATGACAGACGTTATTCACAAAGTACTTAATGATATTACAATTGATGATTGGTCAATTATAATTGGAGGAGACTCACATACAAGAATGTCAAAAGGTGTTGCGTTTGGAGCTGATTCTGGAACTGTAGCCCTTGCTCTTGCAACAGGAGAAGCCTCAATGCCTATTCCAGAATCTGTAAAGGTTACCTTTAAAGGTAAAATGAAAAATCATCTTGATTTTAGAGATGTAGTTCATGCAACTCAATCTCAAATGCTAAAAAAATTCAAAGGTGAAAATGTTTTTCAAGGTAGAATTATTGAAGTTCATATTGGGACACTTTTAGCAGATCAAGCATTTACATTTACTGATTGGACTGCTGAGATGAAAGCAAAAGCATCAATATGCATTTCAGAAAAAGATACTTTGATTAATTCGTTAAAGATAGCAAAAGGTCGAATCGAAAATATGATAGCAAAAAAAATGGATAATGAGAAGCAAGTTTTAGCTGGCTTAATTGATAAAGTTAATTTTCGAATTGAAGAACTGAATTCTGACAAAAAATCACCACTAAAACCTGATTCTAATGCAAAATATTATGCTGAGTTTGAAGTCAATTTAGATAATATAGATGAGCCAATGATAGCTGATCCTGATGTAAATAATGAAGATATCTCAAAGCGATATACTCACGATACAATTCGTAAACTATCGTTCTACAAAGCATCAAAAAAAATCGATTTAGGTTTTGTTGGTTCGTGTATGGTTCATAAAGGAGATATTAAAATTGTTGCCAAAATGTTAAAGAATTTAGAAGAAAAAACTAAATGTGTAAAATTTAATGCTCCATTAGTTTTAACTGCCCCCACCTATAATATAATTGACGAACTAAAAAGTGAAGGGGACTGGGAGATTCTTCAAAAATATTCAAGTTTTGAATTTGACGATTCTGCACCTAAAAATATTGCAAGAACTAAGTATGAAAATGTTTTATATCTTGAAAGACCTGGGTGTAATTTATGCATGGGAAATCAAGAAAAAGCAGAGAAAGGTGATAGTGTAATGTCAACATCTACAAGATTATTTCAAGGACGAGTTGTGAAAGATTCAGATAGGAAAAAAGGTGAGTCTTTACTTGCATCAACTCCTGTTGTAGTTTTATCTGCTATTTTAGGAAGAACACCTTCACTTAATGAATATAAACATGCTGTTAAAGGCATAAAACTTACTCGATTTTCTCCGCCTTTACAACAAATGACATCTAGGCCTAATCACCTGCTTTCATATTAGATGTGAGTAAATTGACAAAAAATATTTGAAATTATTTATATTAAATATAAAAATTGCTCTTGAGTCAATTAGAACAAATTTACTTAGAACTATACTTACTATTTTTATAATTGCTGTAGGAATTTCTGCTCTTGTTGGTATTCAAATAGCTATTGAATCCATAAAATCTTCTATTGATGAAAACTTCACTAGTATGGGAGCTAATACATTTAATATTAGAAATAAAAGCTCGTCCATCAAAATAGGTAAAAAAGGTACCAAGCCAAAACGCTATGCTTCCATTAGCTATTCTGAAGCTAAAAGATTTAAAAATGAATTTTACAGTACTTCCTCAATATCATCTTGGGCAAGCTCTACAGCTACTATTTCATATAAATCAAAAAATAGCGAACCTAATATAAATATTACTGGTACTGATGAAAACCATTTACTAACTGCAGGCTATAAAATAGCTGAAGGGAGGAATTTTACATTTGATGAAGTTAAACAAGGAAAGCATGTAATTATTATTGGTGAAGATATCAAAAAGAATGTATTTGAAAAATCAAAGGCAATTGGTAAAATTATTTCTTTAGGTGGAAATAAGTATAAAGTCATAGGTGTCCTTAAAAAAAAAGGAGCTAGTATGAGTTTTGGTGGAGACAAAACTTGTCTTATCCCACTAACTAATGCTAGACAATATTTTGGCTTTCCAAATCAATCATTTACAATCAGTATATTATCATCTAACGCTGAAAAATTAAATGCTACTATTGGTGAAGCCGTTGCAGTGATGCGTATTGTAAGAAAGTTAAAGCCTATTGAAGAAGATAATTTCGAAATTATAAGAAGCGATAATTTAACACAAGTGATGCTCGAAAATATAAAATATGTGACAATTGCATCTTTATTAATTGGTACCATTACATTGTTTGGGTCTGCTGTAGGTTTAATGAACATAATGTTGGTATCAGTTACAGAGCGTACCAAAGAAATTGGTATACGTAAAGCACTAGGTGCCACAGCGAAAGTAATTCAATGGCAATTTCTAGTAGAAGCTATTGTTATATGTCAAATCGGTGGAATAATTGGTATTATTTTGGGAATAATAATAGGAAATCTAACTTCCTTAGTTATAGGTAGTAATCTAGTCATACCATGGATGTGGATGATTTCTGGTGTTGCTTTATGTATTGTTGTAGGTTTGTGCTCAGGGATTTTTCCAGCAGTCAAAGCTGCTAAACTTGATCCAATTGAGGCATTAAGGCACGAATAAAAACTTCAAGTCTTTAAAGTTTATTGTTGTTTGTCAACAAAATATTTACTGAGAAACAACCTCAACATTAACAGAGGCGTTAACTTCTCTGTGTAAACGAACTTCAGCAGAATATAATCCTATAGTTTTGATGTTGTTTAACTTGATAAATTTACGATCTACAGTGTGACCTAATTTTTCTAACTCGTCTGCTAAGTGGTTAGAGGTCACCGAACCAAACAATTGCTTACCACCTTCAATAGTTTTAGCAGCAATAGTCACTGTTAAACCATTAATACTGTCGGCAATTTTATTAGCATCTTCAATAATCTTATTTTCTTTGTTAGCTCTTTGTCGTAAATTTTCAGATAGAATTTTACGAGCAGATTCTGTAGCTAATATAGCATGACCACGAGGTATTAAATAGTTGCGACCAAAACCGTTTTTTACATTCACAATTTCGTCTTTAAAGCCTAATTTCTCGACATCTTCTAATAATATCAATTCCATAGTTGTAAATTATTTTAGCATATCGCCAACATATGGCATTAATGCCAAATGACGGCACCTTTTGATAGCTTGTGAAACTTTTCTTTGGTACTTTAATGAGGTTCCTGTAATTCTTCTTGGAAGAATTTTACCTTGCTCATTGACGAATCTCATAAGGAAGTCAGGGTCCTTGTAGTCAATGTATTTAATTCCAGACTTTTTAAATCTACAGTATTTTTTAGTATTTCTGTTATTTACATCAACGGGTGATAAGTATCTAATATCATCTGCCATAACTATGCTTGTTCTTTGTTAGTATTTAATCTTTTTCTTCTGCTTTCAGCATACAAAATAGCGTGCTTGTCGAGCTTAACAGTTAACCAACGCATTAAACGCTCATCACGTTTGTAAGCTAGTTCAAGTTTGTCATTAATATCTTTTTTATCAGAGGTAAATTCAATGAGATAATAAAAACCAGTTTTTTTGTTTTGGATGCTATAGGCCATCTTTTTTAGACCCCAATGCTCCTCGGCAATAATTTTTGCCTTACTTTCTTTCAAAAGCTTGGTAAACTTTTGAACCGTCTCCTTCATCTGATTTTCAGACAAAACGGGATTCAAAATGAAAACGGTTTCGTAATGGTTCATAATGTTAAATTTTAATTTTATTCTTTTTTTTTAAAAGGGTTGCAAATGTAGAATAATTTTTAAAATAAACAAAGTATAATTATCAGCAAAACAACAAATTTAAGTAATTCAAAAAAGAACTATTTTCTCAAAAAAAATCTTAAAAATATATGTTTAAATAATCACTAAAAACAATTTATTTAAAGTCATTAGGAACATTATATTATATTTGTTTAACTTAATGTTCGATATGGAAAACTTTGTTGTTTCAGCACGTAAATACCGTCCTTCTAGCTTCAAAACTGTTGTTGGTCAGCAATCTATTACCAAAACACTAAAAAACGCTATTAAAAACAACCATCTGGCTCACGCATTTTTATTCTGCGGTCCTCGTGGAGTTGGTAAAACATCATGTGCACGTATTTTGGCTAAAACCATAAATTGTATAAATCTCAATAAAGAATTAGAAGCTTGTAATGAATGTGAATCCTGTCATGGCTTTAATAACAACCATTCATTCAATATTCACGAATTAGACGCAGCATCAAACAATGGTGTAGATAAAATTCGTGAATTAGTAGATCAGGTACGATTTGCACCTCAGGTAGGAAAATACAATATTTATATAATAGACGAAGTACACATGTTATCTCAAGCAGCATTTAACGCTTTTCTCAAGACCCTTGAAGAGCCTCCTTCTCATGCTTTGTTTATTCTTGCTACCACTGAAAAACATAAAATTATTCCTACTATTTTATCACGCTGTCAAATATTTGATTTTAAGCGTATAGAAATTTCAGATATTGTAAATCATCTGTCATATGTAGCTGAAAACGAAAAAATAGAAGCTGAGCAAGAAGCTTTACACATAATTGCTCAAAAAGCCGATGGTGCGTTAAGGGACGCCTTGTCTATTTTTGATCAAATTATTAGTTTTAGTGGCGATAGACTAACTTATCAAATGGTTACACAAAACCTCAACATACTTGATAATGACTATTACTTTAGAGTAAGCGATGCTTTACATAATTCGGATATTCCTTCAGTACTTAATGAATTCAACGAAATTCTATGTAATGGTTTTGACGGCCATCATTTCATCAACGGTCTAGGAAGGCACTTCAGAAACTTATTAGTTACGAAAGATAAAGATACTATTAGTCTATTGGAAGTAGGAGACAGTATTAAACAACGATACTTAGAACAAAGCCAAACTTGGCATCAAAAACATTTATTACAAGCTCTTGAACTTTGCAATAAAGTGGACTTGAACTACAAAATAAGTAATAATAAGCGTCTATTAGTTGAAATTACACTAATGCAAATTTGTGGCGTTAAAGAAGATATTAACACAGCAGAAAAAAAAACTTTCGTAGTTACACAAAACAAATCAGAAAATAATGTAAAAAAGGAAAATAAAGACAAAAGTGAAGTTTTAACTTCAACAATTTCTACAAACTTTGAAGAAAATAAAAATTTAGAAATTGACCTACCCCAGCAGTCCAAAAAAGCAATTAAGATTGTCAATTTTAAAGAGGAAATTAAAAAAACTACTATTTCTATTAATCCTAATTCTGAAGTAAAAAAAGAAAATGAAAATAAGGATGAAAGTGTAGAACATCAAAAAAAATATGAAGAAAAAGCGTTTTTACAAGAAGATCTCAACGAGAAATGGGAACAATACGCCAATGAAAAAGAGAATTTTGGCAAACATAATTTACTTTCTATAATAAAAGATAAAAAAGCCATA
>TARA_B100000963_G_scaffold315382_1_pt1 | contig 13222 bp, 12 predicted proteins | sample TARA_B100000963 | Tara Oceans TARA_B100000963 (sample SAMEA2622097) | marine metagenome | biome: marine biome (ENVO:00000447); feature: surface water layer (ENVO:00002042); material: "saline water (ENVO:00002010), including plankton (ENVO:xxxxxxxx)" | depth 5 m | reverse complement strand
ACGGGTGAAGGTAAGACGCTTACTGCTACCTTGCCAACTTACCTTAACGCCTTGTCAGGCAAAGGGGTTCACGTTGTGACCGTGAACGACTACCTTGCCCGCCGTGACGCTGAGTGGAGTAACCAGTTATTTACTTACCTGGGCATGCGCGTTGGCTGTAACGTGCCTGGCATGTCGCCACAGCAAAAACGTGAAGCTTACCAAGCAGACGTAACCTATGGTACGAACAACGAATTTGGTTTTGACTACCTTCGTGACAATATGGCGTTTAGCCCGCAAGATCGCGTTCAGCGTCCGCTAAACTACGCCGTAGTGGACGAAGTTGACTCAATTCTTATCGACGAAGCCCGTACACCACTTATTATTTCTGGTCAGGCTGAAGATAGCTCAGAGCTATATCGCCGTATCAACACCATTATTCCTAAGCTTGTTCAGCAAGAAAAAGAAGATGAAGAAGGCCAAGAGGGCGATGGTGATTACACGATTGACCTTAAAGCCAAACAAATCCACCTTACCGAGCGCGGTCAAATTCACGTTGAAGAAATCCTTCAGCAAGAAGGTATGTTACCTGAAGGTGAGTCTTTGTTTGCCGCTGGCAATATTTCACTGCTTCACCATATTAACGCTGCACTTCGTGCGCACAAGTTGTTTGCCAAAGACGTAGACTACATTGTAAAAGACGACCAAATTGTAATTGTTGACGAGCACACCGGCCGTACGATGGAAGGCCGTCGCTGGTCTGAAGGTCTGCACCAAGCTGTAGAAGCGAAAGAAGGGGTTCGTATTCAAAACGAAAACCAAACCCTTGCGTCAATTACCTTCCAGAACTACTTCCGCTTGTATAACAAACTTGCGGGTATGACAGGTACAGCAGATACAGAAGCCTTCGAATTTAACCATATTTACGGCCTGGAAACGGTAGTTATCCCAACTAACCGTCCTATGCAGCGTAAAGACATGGCTGATCTCATCTACCTAACGGCAGAAGAAAAGTACGAAGCCATTGTTGAAGATATTAAAGATTGCGTAAAACGCGGTCAGCCTACCCTTGTAGGTACGGTTTCTATCGAGAACTCAGAGCTCATCTCTCGCATTCTTAAGAAATCGAAGATTCCTCACAAGGTACTAAACGCCAAGTTCCACGAACACGAGGCTGATATCGTTGCTCAGGCAGGTAAACCTGGTGCCGTAACGATTGCAACTAACATGGCGGGTCGTGGTACTGATATCGTGCTAGGCGGCAACTGGCAGGCAGAAGTTGAGAAGCTCGAAAATCCAACTGAAGAGCAAATTAAAAAGATTAAGGCTGAGTGGAAAGAAAGACACGATGCCGTGCTTGCATCAGGTGGCTTACATATTATTGGTACAGAGCGTCACGAGTCTCGCCGAATTGATAACCAGCTTCGCGGTCGTTCAGGCCGTCAGGGTGACCCGGGTTCAAGCCGTTTCTACCTGTCATTAGACGATGCACTTATGCGTATCTTTGCCTCTGAAAAAATGGGCAACATGATGAAGCGTTTAGGTATGGAGCGCGGTGAAGCCATTGAGCATCCGTGGGTGACTCGCGCCATCGAGAATGCACAGCGCAAAGTAGAAGGTCGTAACTTCGACATTCGTAAGCAGTTGCTTGAATACGATGATGTGGCCAACGACCAGCGTAAAGTTATCTACGAACAGCGTAATGAGCTTCTTGATGAAGGTGATATTAGCGAGACTATCGCGGCCATTCGTGAAGATGTTATTTCAAGTGTTGTGGATGAGTATATTCCGCCACAATCTCTTGAAGAAATGTGGGACGTTAATGGGCTTGAAGAGCGTATGCGTGCAGACTTTGCCGTAGACCTGCCGATAAAAACCTGGCTTGAAAATGACGACAAGCTTTACGAAGAGAAGCTTCGCGAGCGCATTCTTGGTGAAGTAGTGGATGCCTATAAGCAAAAAGAAGCGGTAGTGGGCGAGCAGGTATTACGCCAGTTTGAAAAAGCGGTAATGCTACAAAACTTAGACAGCCACTGGAAAGAGCATTTGGCAGCGATGGACCATCTGCGCCAAGGTATTCATTTACGCGGCTATGCGCAGAAGAATCCTAAGCAAGAATACAAGCGTGAGTCTTTTGCCTTGTTCTCACAAATGCTAGAAGCGCTTAAAGTTGAAGTGATCACCATTCTTGCGCGTGTAAAAGTACAAGCTGAAGAAGACGTGCAAAAAGTAGAAGAGCAACGTCGTCAAGCTGACGATGTGCCTAAGAACTTCGAGCACGAAGAAGCGAGTGCAACACCAGAAGAAGCTAGCGACAGAGTGCGTACGCAAGTGCGCGAAGGCGCGAAAGTAGGCCGTAACGACCCATGTCCATGTGGTTCGGGTAAAAAGTATAAGCAATGTCACGGTAAACTTAAGTAATGAAAGTGGTACATGTTGCTGTGGGCGTCATCGCCCGCGGCGATGAGATATTTATTACGCTTCGCCCCGACGACGTCCATCAAGGCGGGAAATGGGAATTTCCCGGCGGTAAAGTGGAAGAGGGTGAAACCGTACTTCAGGCGTTAAGGCGAGAGCTTGCTGAAGAAGTGGGAATTACCGTTAATCACAGCGAGCCGGTGATTGTCATTACCCACGATTACGGCGACAAGCAAGTTAAGCTAGATGTACACCGTGTGAAAGATTTCGCTGGTGAGCCCCATGGCAAAGAAGGACAGGCATCGCGCTGGGTTAATGTGAAGTCACTCAACGCCAATGACTTTCCCGAAGCGAATGTACCCATCATTAGCGCTTTACAAGAATAATAAAAATGGCCACATCTTAATGTGGCCGTTTTTTTTAGAGCATTTTTATATCCTAAAGCGGCTTTTTCAATTTGCCCGAATCTGGCAACTTCTGGTCGTTTAAGGTATCTCTTTTTGGAGTAACACTTACAAGGTTATTCGCTCAGCCGTGGCAAACGCTACATCTAATTTGAAATAAGCAGCTTCATTAATGAAATGAGGGTAGGTTTCGGTGTCGCCATCCCACACAATGTCTTTGCCATCAAACGTCCTAAACATGGGCATGCCAGGCATGAGAGGCTTAAAATCATTGTCTTGTAGTGAATGATGAATCATGGCGGTACGTTTTCCATTAGCATCCAGCGGAAAAGACACGTTATCACCTAATTGAAAAGCCTCGCAGGCGGGCAATGCCTCGGTACTGATCTCGCCTTTGTTATACGCTGCACAAAAATCCAATATAGCTTCGGCCATGGTTTGCGTTAGAAGATAAACATCTTCTCGTAGCACGCCCTGTGGCTGCCCACCCACTTCTATCATTACCCCTTTTTTACCCGTTGTGCACAGGTAACCATGTTCAAGGTAGGGCTTTTCGTCCTCTACCAAAATGTTGGCTTCTGGCATTTGCTGCTTTACGTATCGGGCCATTTGAATATGAAATTCATCTGCTTCTAGAATGATAAGCGTGGCACCCATTTCACTGGTGGTGTTGTGGATATCAATCACCAAATCTGTGTTCGAATCACCCTTAGGCCCTAACTGTTGGTTAAGAGCCTTAGCAAGCTCAGCTTCTTTCGCAGAATTGTTATTCGATAAACGTTCAAAGGTAAACTGACGGTTTAAGTCTTCGTCTACGAAACGAACGTTTGCCGCAATGGCCGCTTCATTGGCGATGCTTAACGAAACATTTAGCTCATTAAATCGCGAAGGTAGCCCAAACTGTTGCCAGTTTCGAATAAGCTGAATACCACTGGTTTCATTTCCATGAGTACCACCAACAAGCGCGATAGAATTAAACATTCATATTCCTTTTTGTATAGGTTGAGGAGGAGGAAGGCTGCGCAGCGATCTATTGAGTAATATTGTGATGAATTAATACGTTCGCTGTTTGCGCATCTACCCACGACTTGGAGATCAAGTAAACCGATACTACACTACTGCGCTTTGTACGAGAATACGTCTTAGTGGAATTTACCTAAATACTGGTGTTTGCCAAATTGTGGGGAAAGACAGCGCGTATTAGTGCTTAAAGAAGTCATCTGTTTGCTGTGCTAGCATCGCCTCTATCTCTTCAACATCGATATGCTTGGGCGTTGCGTCTTCTGCAGGCTTGCCTGCTATTTTTCTGTCTTCAGCGGCCCATTCACCTAAATCGATAAGTTGGCATTTTTTACTGCAAAAAGGGCGATATTCGCTTGTTGGTGCCCAAACAACCTGCTTGGCACAAATAGGACATTTCACTTCCATTATTTACTCCAGTGAAATACGTCTAAACGGCGAAGTTTGCGATTTGCTTACACTACCGCAGACGGGAAATAACAAATTAAAGACTAAGGCCTGCTGATCTTTGCGGTACATCACACGTCAGCAGGTCTTAAGTTTAACAGGCAGCTAAACGAAACTGAATACTGGTTTCCACTGCGCCAGATTGGCCCTCTTGAGGAGAAAATAGCATGAAGCGGAGTGCGTAACGGTATTTATTGCCGCTAAGCGTAGGGTAATACCCTTCATCAACGCTACATTTAACGCGAATTAACTCGTTTTTATCTTCTGCAGCGCCTTGGTAAAAACCGTTGTCAGCAACCACATTGACAAATTGACCTCGTTCGCGAATGAACGACAGGCTAACAGCAATAGCATCATCGAGTAAGGCTAACGTTTCAAGCCATTGCGCTATTTCAGCGAGGCGTTGTTCAAGGGGTTGTTGTAACCAAAAATGAAGATTGGGCAAATCGAAGCTACACGCGCCACCTGGAATGGCAAAGCGCTGCCTGATTGCGCTTAGCAGTTTATCTTCTTTCAAAGCACTACCAAAACGGCGGTCCGTTTTTAGCTTTTGTTTTAGGGTAAGCACGGTTTTTAGCGCTTGCTCTAAGGCGGCGCTGTCAATTTTCGGGTGCTTAGACCAATAAACCAAGTTCTTTTCATGGGCTTCGAGGTCTTTGGTAAGATCGGAGCGAAGATCCAGTCTTTCAATGAGATCAAGTAACTCGAAAAGCTGTTCAAAGAACACCAGCTGCAGATGAGTATGTTCTGATTTAGCCGTAATTTTAAGTTGTCCAAGCAGCTGCTCAACACGTAAATAGTTACGTACTTTTTCCTTTAGTGGAAATTCGAAAACAGCGTGACCCATGGAACCCCTTAAAACACATAGACTTAGAGAAATGTCGCTAAAAATTTAGCTGAACAGTGAAAGGCAACAAGCCTAAAGCATCAAAGCGTTTAAGCCAAGTATACTTGTTCGCCAAATCTTTACTTTGACGTTAATTGGTCAAAAAAGTTTCAAAAATCAACTTCTAACACAGTGACCGCTCATTTGGTAGGGCAGGAGGCTGTGTTCAGGTTGTGGCTTTACGTCAATCTCAATATTTACAATATTGCGTCAGACAGCCCGAGTAATTTGTTATGCAAGGCTTTAACTTGCGAGGAAAGGGCATTTAAGCTGGTACTGTTGTCTAGTACATCGTCTGCGGCACTAAGGCGTTCTTCACGAGTGGCTTGTGACGCCATAATACTTTTAATCGTAGCTTCAGAGCTGCCGTCTCGCTTTAGAGCGCGTTCAAGTTGCAGTGATTCAGGGCAATCGACCACCACCACATGATTGCACATTACCGTAAGTTTGTTTTCAACCAATAATGGTACAGACAAAATGCAATAAGGGGAGGTGGCTTCGCTAATAAGCTGCTGCATACGAGTGCGTATAAGCGGGTGAAGTAAACCGTTTAGCCAGTGTTTCTCTTCAGGGTTGGCAAATACCTTTTCGCGAAGTGCGGCGCGATCTAGGCTACCGTCTTCAAGTAAAATACGCTCGCCAAAGTGTTCAGCTATTTGCTGTAACCCTTCTGAACCTACGGCGACCACATCTCTTGCGACCTCGTCGGCGTCCACAATGTCTATACCTAACGACGCAAAAATATCAGTGGCAGCAGATTTACCGCTACCTATCCCGCCAGTAAGGCCTACTACAAAGGGAGTCTGCTTATTCATAATGCCGGCACCTTCTAACTAAAGTATGTAATCAAGATAGGTGGTAATAATGGCATCTTTAAAAAGCAGTGTCAGCCAACCCGCCACTGCGAGATAGGGACCAAAAGGAATTGCCAGCGACTTACCTTTGTTTTGAATCACCATTATGAGTATGCCTGCAATTGCACCAACAAACGAAGAGAGCAAAATAATAATGGGCAAACCTTGCCAGCCCGTATAAGCGCCAAGTGCGGCGAGCAGCTTGAAATCGCCATAGCCCATACCTTCTTTGCCAGTGGCAAGTTTAAATAGCCAATAAACAGACCATAAACTTAAATAACCCGCCGCTGCGCCAATAATAGCGTCGGTGGTGCCGACAAAAATGTGTTGCGTGCTCAACAGTAACCCCAACCACAGTAGAGGCAGTGTCAACTGGTCAGGTAATAGCATCTTATCTAAGTCAATAAACAGCAGAGCAACGAGTATGTAGGTAAACAATACGGCCCATAGTGCTTGCGATGTGACACCAAATTGATAGGCCGCAAACGTACAGGCTAAAGCAGTAAACAATTCAACCAGCGGGTAACGAACTGATATTCCAACTTTGCACTTAGCGCATTTACCTTTAAGGAACAGGTAGCTAATAACAGGAACATTTTCCCATGCGCGAATTTTGTGGCCGCAGCTAGGGCATGTGCTGTCTGGTTTTACAAGGTTAAATACTTCTTCTGACGCTGATGAGTTTTTATCGTGAGGTGTCGGCGCACCCTCGCTAAAATAGCTTTGGTACTCTTGCTGCCAGCTGCGTTCCATCATAATAGGCAAGCGGTAAATCACCACGTTCAAGAAACTGCCAACCATTAAGCTTACAAAAAAGACTAGGGAATAGAATACAGCGGGGTAAAGCTGACTAAGCGTAATTATCGCGTCCATGGTATGTGGTTCTTATGATTGTTGATTTTCGTTCTTTTGGTGCTGAGCCACGTTATACCACGTTACCCATCTGGAATATAGGGAGGTACATAGCCACAATCAAGCCGCCGATTACCACGCCAAGTACGGCCATGATCATAGGTTCAAGTAGGCTGGTTAAACCGTCTACCATATCATCGACTTCAGCTTCATATATGGTGGCAATTTTGCTGAGCATTTCATCAACCGCGCCCGACTCCTCACCAATGGCAATCATCTGCGTCACCATATCAGGGAATACTTGTGTAGCGCGCATCGCAACATGCATTGGCATACCGCCCGCCACTTCTTTCCGCATGTATAAAATAGCTTCGCGGTATACTGCGTTGCCCGATGCACCTGCGGCGGATTCAAGTGCGCCAATAAGCGGCACACCTGCTGCAAAGGTTGTGGCTAAGGTTCGGGTAAAGCGCGCAATGCTGGCTTTTTTTAGTATCTCGCCGATAACGGGAATTTTTAAAATGTTGCGGTCTACCGTGTCCCGTAGCTTCTGGCTTCGCTTATAGGTGCGCATAAACATAAACCCAGCACCACCAATACCTATGGCGATAAAAATACCGTAGTCTTGTACAAATCGGGAAATAGCCAATACGAACTGGGTGAAGGCAGGGAGTTCTGCGCCAAAGCTGCTGAAAATCTCTTCAAACTGCGGCACAACAAATATAAGAAGGATGGTCGTAACAATAAAAGCAACAACCAAAACTGCGATAGGGTAAAACATCGCTTTTTTGATTTTTGATTTTAGTGCTTCGGCCTTTTCTTTATAAGTCGCAATTCTGTCGTAAATGGTTTCAAGTGCACCCGATTGTTCACCGGTGTAAACCAAGTCGCAATATAAATCATCGAAGTAAAGGGGGTGCTTTCTAAGGGCTGATGAAAGTGGATTACCTGCTTTCACTTCTTCGGTTATTTCTCCAAGAAGCTTTCGCATACTGGCCTTTGCATGGCCTTGGGCGATCATTTCTAGGGATTGAATAAGCGTCACGCCAGCGGCAAGCATGGTAGCGATTTGACGAGAGGTGACAGAAATGTCCGCTGGAGTGATTTTTTGTCCCCCCGTACCAAACAATGGGGTACTTAATTTTTTTACTTTGTTAGCAGAGATACCTTGACGACGCAGCATATTTTTAGCATCCGCAATCGACGCTGCTGAAATTTCGCCTTTTCTAGCTTGACCATTTCTGTCTTTGCCTTGCCAAGTGAATGTTGTGACTGCTCTTGCCATACTTATCTCTCTTTTACGTCAGCGCCAACGTACCTCTCCAACAAAAAAGGCCCAGAAAATCCGGGCCTTTTCGTCATACTAAAATTTTAGCATACAGTTGTTGGGTCACACGTTTTTGTCCATTTAACGTTACCGTCAGTTACGTCAGGAGTAAGCTTAAACGTTGCTGGACCAGAGTCTGCTGCATTTTTAAGGCCTGAGCCAGTAGTAGCTGTAGCTGTAATAACACCGTCAGCTGTAGATACACCAACAGTGTCAGCATCGCCTGTGATGTCTTTTGGAATACCATTAGTCTCAGAATCACATGCGGTGATGTCCGCAGTTGAAGCAAAACAAATCTCAACTGCAGTCTTCGCAGCTGCCGTAGCATTGGTCACTTCAGTAAACTTCGCTTTCTGCGTGTAGTTTTGGTAAGCAGGAAGTGCGATTGCTGCAAGAATACCGATAATGGCAACAACAATCATTAGTTCGATAAGGGTGAAACCTTTTTGGTTTTTAGTATTTATGTTCATCATGGTTTTTCTCCGGGACGTGTATAACACGCTAAGTTTAAATCTAATTCAAATTGACGTTTATACCCGAGTCGTCCATTTAACGCCCCTGGTACTTGATACTCAGTATAGAATTTTATTTGTTGCTGACAAGTATAGGCGAATATACCTATGTCTAGCTTTTTCAGTATGACACGGTTCGCCATGCCTTGGCAGGCGTATTCACTTGAACTTTCGTATAAAAGTTAATGACTTAAGTGCGTATGCCTATCTATACACAAAAAACATTATCGAGAAATGACTGAACAGAAGGGGACGTAATCGTATGGCAAATCATACATCTACTTAGCGCTTTCAAATCACTATATTACCCAGCGTAAGCGGGTTACAGCGAACAAATTGTAGACTAGCGTTTAACTACGATCACCGTGTGATGAATTTCATCAAAGTCTGACAACCTTCTAATTTAAAAGTGATGTGACCCTATGGAATAACAAGACAGTTGCCAATCTAGTGCTCACACCACCGTTAACGTTTTTAATAGCGCTCTATCGCTTTCTTGCTTGGCTAGGACAAATTAATGCGCAGAGACAAATCAATAGCCTGAACGTGTTTAGTTAAGGCACCAGATGAAATGTAATCTACGCCTAATTTCGAGAGCGAAGCCAGTCGTTCATCAGTAATGTTTCCTGATACTTCCAGTTTACATTGACCTTTATTTAGCGCTACTGCCTGTTGGATCTGTTCGTTAGAAAAGTTATCCAGCATTACAATATCTGCACCTGCACGAAGGGCTTGTTCAAGTTCCGTTAGGTCTTCTACTTCTACTTCAACAGGCTTACCTGGCATCATCGCCTTTGCTCGGCTGACTGCCTTTTCTATATTTCCGCAAGAAAAAATGTGGTTTTCTTTAATTAAGAAAGCGTCGAACAAACCCACGCGGTGGTTTTGCCCGCCGCCGCATCGCACCGCATATTTCTGCGCATAGCGAAGACCTGGTAATGTTTTGCGGGTATCTAAAATTTTGGTGTTAGAGCCATCCAAAAACTTAGCGTAAAAAGCGGTAATAGTTGCAGTTGCCGACAGAGTTTGCAGGAAATTAAGGGCTGTACGCTCAGCAGTTAATATAGCACGAGCAGAACCTTCCAAACTAACCAGAACGGTGTTGGCGTCAACCTTGTCGCCATCTGTCACATGCCAAGTTAGTGACACTGACTCGTCAATAAGCGCAAACGCTTGGTTTGCCCATGCGATTCCGCAAACCACGCAAGGCTCTCGCGTAATTATTGTGGCTTTTGCATTAACGTTTTCATCTATCAGGTTTGCGGTAATGTCGTTTGCGGCATTTAATTCGCCGCCAAGATCTTCAATAAGCGCGTTAGATACTTGCTCTCGAATTGCTTGCATGTCTTGTGATGTCATCTTCATCGCTATGATCTATGCTATCTGTGTATTTAAAGGGTACGCAATATTAACCATTCTCCGCGCTGAGTAAACTCTAATTGGCGAAGAACACTCATTCCAAGCAATATGTGGTCATCTTGCATACTGGGATTTAAGTTTGCTTTTACATCGCGCACTACAATTTCACCAATTCGCAGAGTATCTATGGTCGATTCAGCAACTCTCACTACACCGTTTGCCGTGCTAGCAAGTCCTTGTCGGCCAGCTCTAAGTTGTAATCTATTTGCTAAATGGGCTGGCACGGCCACGTCAGTCGCGCCAGTATCTACAAGGAATACCACTTCTTCACCATTGATATAGCCAGTGGTGACATAATGACCTTGGCGATTTTGCTTAAGACGCACTTCGGTTTGTGAGCCGATCCGCTCAGATGCAGGCTCACTATTGGGGTTAATCTGCTTTTCGAGCAAATCCGAAAAAACAAAAACCAGTAGCCCAAAGCCACAAATCCATGCAAGCGCCACCATCCATTTGCCCGTTGATGTTGTCGGGTCTTGTTGTTCACTCATACATTTACCTTTTCTATAACAACGGTGGCCATTGCTTTTTCTCAGCCTAATTTCTTAGAATCTGAAATTAAACAGTTCGCCTTGTGCAGCGCAATACGTATAGCCCTATACACTTATATCCATATACAATGTAGGCTATAACGCAGAAAATCAATTATCGAAGCAAATACTATGGTGCTTTACAATCACGCGAGCTACACGGCAAGTCCGCATTATGATGCTCGCCCTGACAGCACAGACATCAGCCTGTTAGTAATACACAATATCTCACTTCCACCTTCACAGTTTGGTACGCTAGGCATTCGCCAATTGTTTACCGGCACACTTAACCCTGATGAACATCCTTTCTACAAAGAAATTGCTGGGTTACGAGTTTCCGCTCATTGTGTGATTTATCGAACTGGTGAAGTAGAGCAATTTGTACCCTTCGAACAGCGCGCATGGCACGCAGGATTGTCTTCGTTTCAAGGGCGCAGCCGCTGTAACGATTATGCCATTGGTATAGAACTTGAGGGCACTGATACTTTGCCATATACCGATGAACAGTATAAAGCGCTCGGCGAACTCACTGATTTTATTACAAGACGCTATCCTCGGATCACTTTAGGGCGTATCGTAGGCCATAATGATATAGCGCCGGGGCGAAAAGCTGACCCAGGTGTTGCTTTCGACTGGGCAAGGTACAGAATGCGCGTCGCTGGGTTTAAGTCATTTTAATTAACCTCGGCCGCTGATAAAAAGGAAACCCAATACCTATGATGTTAATGAGCCTGCTGTTAGTTCTCAGCCTAGAACGGTTGATGACAAAAACACCTAATTGGCATGTAGAAAAGTATGCTGGCCAATATCGCGCTTTCCTTAAAGATATGGGCTTAATTAATCTTTACGAAGAGAAGGGAAGTGAAGATGCGCGTAAGAAAGCGTCGTCCGCTGCGCTTTATTTTTACCTTCTGCTTCCCGCAATATTACTCGGTCTAATTGAATACTGGGTGCTTGGCGCATTTCTAACTTTTATAGAGCAAAGTATTGTACTGTTCGTTTGTATAGGCTGCCCCTCATTACGCGCTGTTTACAAGAACTTTCTTAATGCCGCAGACCGAGGTGACCTTCAGGCGTGTAGCATGTACACTGATCAGTTAGGTCACTGCGCCAGTCAATCAGACAGCGATGGCAGTGCCGGTGCAGAAGGCAAAACCTTTGGCCAGCACCTTACTTGGCTTAACTATCAACACTATGCCGCTGTGATGCTGTGGTTTATTGCTTTTGGTGCACCTGGCGCGCTGTTTTATAGCTTGAGCCGAAGCACAACCGAGGCATTGTGTGATGCAAATCATCCTTTAAAAGGGGCTGCGGGCAGATTAATGTTTGCCCTTGATTATATCCCTGTTCGTGTGACAGCCTTCGGTATGTTGATGATGGGACATTTCTCTCGCGCGTTACCTGAGTGGATAAAATATGCGCTCCAGTTTGATGTCTCAGCATATGATGTGCTTACTGAAATCTCCTCCAAAGCCGAGGTATTAACCCCTGATGAGCAGCAGCTTCAGGCTGAAAATGCAGCAGTAGAGCCAAAAGTGCTTGTAAAGTTAGCAAAACGTAATGTTATTTTTCTGCTTGTAATCACATCGGCACTTACGCTTGTAGGCAGCTTGGCATAATCATTATTTTTAACATTTACTATCCAGTAAAAATTGGGAAAGCGTTTGGTCTATTTATTAATTGTATGTAGATCAGACGCTTTGATGACTACCGTGTGTCCCTTCCTCCTCATCAGACCAGTTTGCTGCTTCTGATTTTTCTTAACAATTTCAACAATAAAGCTTAACACCCAGCAAATCGCACAGGCTTTGCTATGCTTGGGAGTATTTACCTCGAAATCGATCTGCCTTAAACTAGATAGGTAAAATGGTATTACCAATTTTGGGTGCGATTAAATTTTCTACGATTATTTTTTACATTCACCGCTGTTATAACGCCGCTATTGTTATAAAGCATGGTTTAGTTAGAAGGATATGTAGAGCGCATGCGTCAGCAGCGAAAAAAACTCTCTGATGTAATTACAGAACAACTCGAGTCGATGATACTCGACGGCACGCTGTTGGCTGGACAAAAGTTACCACCAGAGAGAGAGCTTGCACTTGAATTTGACGTATCGAGACCTTCACTTAGGGAAGCTATTGGAAATCTGCAGGCTCGCGGGCTGGTAGAGCGTAAGCAAGGTGGTGGTACGTTTGTAAACCGCAACCTTAACTCAGCCATGACAGACCCAATAATGGATTTAGTCAGTCAACGTCCTGAAACTCAATTTGATTTGCTTGAATTTCGTCATGCTCTTGAAGGGATGGCGGCGTACTACGCGGCACTTCGCGGTCAACCAGAAGACTACGAAGCATTGAAGCAAGCATTAAATGACGTACCTACACCTAAAGCGCACGAAAGCAAACGTGCCCAAGCTGAGGCGTTAGGACAGTTTTATATCATTATGGCAAGAGCATCACACAACATGGTGTTGTTGCACGTAATGAGCACCATGCAAAGCATGCTGGTGGACAATATTGAACGAAACTTTGACATGCTGGCAGCGCACCCTGAAGCGGTGGAAGACATTGCTAA
>TARA_B100000963_G_scaffold129416_1_pt1 | contig 13231 bp, 10 predicted proteins | sample TARA_B100000963 | Tara Oceans TARA_B100000963 (sample SAMEA2622097) | marine metagenome | biome: marine biome (ENVO:00000447); feature: surface water layer (ENVO:00002042); material: "saline water (ENVO:00002010), including plankton (ENVO:xxxxxxxx)" | depth 5 m | reverse complement strand
CTTGGTAAGGAAAAGGTCCCGAGTTCAACTCTCGGCATTGGCTCAATAAAGTTTCTTTAAGTAATAATTCGTTGTTTTTAATAAGATTAAAATAAAAAATATCTCAAAACATTTTTATAATAGAAATTAAAGTATAGATTTGCTGAAAATTAAATTAAATGACAGGTACTGTAAAATTTTTTAACGTTTCCAAAGGCTTCGGATTCATTACAAATGATGAAAGTGGTGAGGATATTTTTGTTCATGCAACTGCTCTAGATGGTGTAGAGATTAAGGATGGGGATAAAGTCAACTACGAAGAGGGTGAAGGGAGAAAAGGAAAAGCTGCTACGAACGTTACACTAGCTTAACCCTATAAGAGTTATATCACAATTTTATTTATTGGTTCAATTTTTGTTCACAAATCATTAGTGCATAGATTAACTATCATTATACTATTAATATCAATAATTTCTTGTGAAGCTGAAAAAATTGATGATAACCCAACTGATGTTCCATTAGCTTTGTGTATTGATGGTTATGCCAAATTCACTTCAAATGGTGTCTCTTATGAATTTGAATGTGATGGATATGATCTAATGAGTTACATTTCATTGAACGAAATGAATGCCGATTCTGGAAATGATTGTTGGGGTTGGACAGATTCTCAAACCGGTAAGGAGTATGCACTAATGGGGCTTGATAATGGAACTGCCATCGTTGATATAAGTATACCAACAGCACCGAAATATTTAGGTAAAATTCCTACATCTACCCAGTCGAGCTCTTGGAGAGATTTAAAAGTTTATAATGACCATGTTTTTATTGTTAGTGAGGCGAGTGACCATGGAATGCAAGTTTTTGATTTACGGCGTTTAAGGGGAATTAGTAATAAACAAATTTTTAACCCAGATTATGTTTACCAAGGTTATGGTCAGGCACACAACATAGCAATTAATACAGAAACTGGTTATGCTTACACTGCCGGTTCAGGACTTGATATAAATGGTAGACCAGGTTTTGGAATACATGCTTTAAACATATCGAATCCACTATCACCCTCACTAGAAACGCAATTTTCTGATTATGGCTATACCCATGATGCTCAAATAATAATTTATAAAGGTCCAGACACCGAACACATAGGTAAAGAAATTTTCATAGGTAGTAATGAAAACAAAGTTGTATTTGTTGATGTAACTGACAAATCAAATCCTAATTTAATTAGCGAGTTTTTTTATGACGATGAATATACTCACCAATCATGGTTAACCGAGGATCACAGGTATGCTCTACTTGGTGACGAATTGGATGAGTTGGACACGACAACTCGACCATGGAAATTGAAATCCGAAGCAAAAACTAGAACTATTGTTGTTGATATTACTGACCTAGATAATCCAATTTTACATTTTAATTATTTTGGTAATACTAAATCAATAGATCACAACGGATATATTGTTGGTAATAATTATTTTTTAGCAAGTTACACGTCTGGTTTAAGAGTTATAAATATCAAAAATATCGATGATAAAAATTTTATTGAAGTTGGTTTTTTTGATACTCACACAGACACCCACAATCACAACCTTGTTAGGAAAACATCGACAAGAAATTTTGATCCTGGCGATCATACTGGAAAAAAGGGTCAAGAAATAGATGGCTTCAATGGTGCTTGGAGTGTTTACCCTTTTTTTTCAAGTGAAAACATAATAATAAGTGATATCAATTCGGGCCTATTTATCGTTAGAAAAAGTTTTGACTAAGCCACTCAATGTCTGCTCTGTAAAAAAAAAATAAATAAAGTGTATTAATAATGATAAAATCGTTATATTTGCGCGCATTAAAAATCAAAAATTATGGCTAAGGAAACATTTGACCGTTCAAAACCACATTTAAATATTGGTACTATTGGACACGTTGACCACGGTAAAACAACATTAACGGCAGCAATTACTAAGGTACTTGCTGAACAAGGACTTTCTGAACTCAAGAGTTTTGATCAAATTGACAACGCTCCTGAAGAAAAAGAAAGAGGTATAACTATTAACACATCACATGTAGAATATCAAACTGCAACCAGACACTACGCTCACGTAGATTGTCCTGGACACGCGGATTATGTCAAAAATATGGTAACTGGTGCTGCTCAGATGGACGGTGCAATTTTAGTTGTTGCTGCAACTGATGGCCCAATGCCTCAAACTAGAGAACATATTCTTCTTGGAAGACAAGTTGGTATTCCTCGAATTGTCGTTTTCTTAAATAAAGCTGACCAAGTAGATGATGCTGAGTTACTTGAGCTAGTTGAGATGGAGGTCAGAGATTTACTTAACTTTTACAAATACGATGGAGACAACACGCCTGTGGTTTTAGGATCCGCTTTAGGAGCGCTGAATGGTGAAGCAAAATGGGTAGAAACAGTTTCAAAATTAATGGAATCAGTTGATTCTTGGATTGAACTGCCACAGAGAGAAGTTGACAAAGATTTTTTAATGCCAATTGAGGATGTTTTCTCAATCACTGGTAGAGGTACAGTTGCAACTGGAAGGATTGAAACAGGTGTAGCAAACACTGGTGACGCAGTTGATATCATTGGAATGGGTGCTGAAAAATTATCTTCTACTGTTACTGGAGTTGAAATGTTTAGAAAAATATTAGACAGGGGTGAAGCTGGTGATAATGTTGGAATTCTTTTAAGGGGTATTGAAAAAACTGATATAAGTCGAGGAATGGTTATTTGTAAGCCTGGTTCAGTTAAGCCACACAAAAAATTCAAGGCTGAGGTTTATATTCTTAAAAAAGAAGAAGGTGGTAGACATACTCCTTTTCATAATAATTACCGACCTCAGTTCTATGTTAGAACTACTGATGTAACTGGAAATATTGAACTTCCTAGTGGAGTTGAGATGGTAATGCCTGGTGACAACCTTACAATTACTGTTGATTTGATTCAGCCTATTGCTTGTAGTGTTGGATTAAGATTTGCTATAAGAGAAGGTGGAAGAACAGTTGGTGCAGGACAGGTAACTGAAATATTGGAATAAATTAATACTGATTTAACAAGATTTTTAAAAATTTTGTTAATAGGTTGTAGATTTATACTCTCAACACACGGGTTTAGCTCAGTTGGTAGAGCACTGGTCTCCAAAACCAGGTGTCGGGAGTTCGAGTCTCTCAACCCGTGCAAATAAAATTAAATGGGTGAATTTGTAGGTTATATTAAAGAATCATTCGTACAACTTAAAGATCATGTCAGTTGGACGCCTGTTAGTGAATTACAAAAAAAGACCGTAGTTGTTTTTGTATTCTCAGTTATTTTTGCATTAATTATATGGCTTGCTGATACTGCCCTTTCTCAAATCTTTGAATTTTATTTTAAACTAGTTTAATGGTTGAAAAGTCTGAAAATAAATGGTACGTGGTCAGAGCAATAAGCGGCCAAGAAAATAAAATCAAAAATTTCATGGAAAATGAAATTAAAAGATTAAATATTAACTCTTACGTTGAAGATATTATTGTTCCTACGCAAAAGGTTATCCAAATCAGAAATGGAAAAAAAGTTAGTAAGGAAAAAGTTTATTTCCCTGGCTACATTATGATAAAAGCTAATCTTGTTGGTGAAATTCCTCACATAATTAGATCTTTTCCTAATATTTTAGGTTTTTTAGGTGAAACAAAAGGTGGAGATCCTATACCACTAAGAAATCATGAAGTTGGGAGAATGTTAGGAAAGGTTGATGAGTTATCAATGGATTCTGAGACCATCTCAATCCCATTCAATGTGGGTGAAAACATAAAAGTAATTGATGGTCCATTTAATGGTTTTAATGGAAATATTGAAAAGGTAAATGAGGATAAAAGAAAATTGGAAGTTATGGTAAAGATCTTTGGGAGGAAAACTCCTTTAGAGCTATCATACATGCAAGTTGAAAAGATTTAAATGGAGAAATATTTTGTTTTTAATATTGACAAATTATTTAGATTAATATAAACATGGCAAAAGAAGTTCAAAAAGTTCTGAAATTACAAATTAGAGGAGGAGCTGCTAACCCATCTCCACCTGTTGGTCCTGCACTTGGTGCAGCAGGTGTTAATATTATGGAATTTTGTAAACAGTTTAATGCAAGAACCCAAGACAAACCTGGAAAGGTAGTACCCGTAGTCATTTCAGTGTTTGCTGATAAATCTTTTGAGTTTGTAATAAAGACACCACCTGCAGCGGCTCAGTTGCTTGAGTTTGCTAAAGTTAAAAAAGGATCTGGTGAACCAAACCGTGTAAAAGTAGCATCAGTCACATGGGAACAAATTAAATCTATTGCAGAGGATAAAATGGTTGATTTGAATGCATTTACTATAGAATCTGCTATGAAAATGGTAGCGGGTACAGCAAGATCTATGGGTTTAAACGTTAAAGGACCTTCACCATTCTAAAAATTATGGCAAGATTAACAAAAAATAGGAAAAAATCAATTGAAAATTATGATGCTGAAAAGTATTACTCACTTGAGGATGCTTCTAAAATCGTCAAAAAATTTTCAAAATTAAAATTTGACTCCTCAGTTGATCTAGCAGTAAATCTTAATGTTGATCCGAAAAAAGCTGATCAAAATATTAGGGGTGTGGTTAGTCTTCCAAATGGCACTGGAAAAGATGTGAAAATTCTAGCATTAGTTACACCTGACAAAGAGGAAGAAGCTAAAAAGGCTGGTGCTGATCTAGTAGGTCTTGAAGAATATATAACTAAAATTAAAGAAGGATGGACAGATGTTGATGTAATAATTACAATGCCAAGTGTAATGGGTAAACTTGGTCCGTTAGGTAAGATTTTAGGTCCTAGAGGTTTGATGCCGAATCCCAAGACTGGAACCGTTACAATGAATATTGGAAAAGCTGTTGAGGAAGTTAAGTCAGGTAAAATTGACTTCAAAGTAGATAAAAATGGAATTGTACATGTTTCGGTTGGCAAAATATCATTTGATGAAAATAAAATTTATGAAAATTCAAAAGAGGTATTATCCCATATTTTAAAGTTGAAACCTTCATCATCTAAAGGAAATTATTTACAAAGCATTTCAATGTCAAGTACTATGAGTCCAAGTATTAAAGTGGATATTAACTTTTAACGATATGACAAAAGAAGAAAAAATTAATATGATAAATTCAATCAAGTCTCAACTTGATAGTAATCAAAACATATATTTGACTGACTGTTCTGGATTGAATGCTGATTCCACTTCAAAATTAAGACGTGCTTGCTTTAAATCTAATATTAAATTGTCTGTTGTAAAAAACACCTTACTAGAAAAGGCTATGGAACAAGTTGATAAGGATTTTGGCGATTTAAAATCTGTTTTGAAAGGTAATACAGCAATAATGTTTTCGGAAGTTGGTAATGCTCCAGCCAAGGTTATTAAAACTTTTAGAAAAAAAGCTGAAAAACCGATTTTAAAGGGAGCGTTTATTGAAGAATCTATTTACTTAGGTGATGACATGCTAGATTCACTTGTTGAAATAAAATCAAAAGAAGAATTAATTGGTGAAATAATTTCATTATTACAATCACCAGCAAAAAATCTAATTTCCGCTTTGAAATCAAGTGGTAGTACAATCAGTGGTGTTTTAAAATCACTTTCTGATAAAAATGATGGTAATTAATATAAAATAAATTTAATAAAATGGCAGATTTAAAAAATTTTGCAGAAAAATTAGTAAACTTAACAGTAAAAGAAGTCAGTGAATTAGCTGATATACTCAAAGAAGAATATGGTATCGAACCAGCTGCTGCAGCACCTGTTGCTGTTGCGGGTTCAGCGGCCGCATCTCCTGGGGGTGATCAAGCTGACGAAAAAACTGAATTCACTGTTGTATTAAAAGCAGCTGGTGGTTCTAAATTAGCTGTTGTTAAATTAGTTAAAGAACTTACAGGTTTGGGTCTCAAAGAGGCTAAAGAACTTGTTGACAATGCACCAAGTAATATTAAGGAAGATGTTACTAAAGATGAAGCTGAAGGGATGAAGTCATCTTTAGAAGAAGCAGGAGCTGAGGTTGAGTTAAAGTAAATTTACCTCTAAATTTTACAGTTTTACTGTTGGTCAATTATTGTTCTTTTAACTAAATATATATAAATGAGTTTATCAAATAGAGTAAATTTTGCAACGTCAAGTGACATACCAAATTATCCTGATTTTCTTGATATTCAAGTAAAATCATTTAAAGATTTTTTTCAATTAGAAACTAAATCAAATGAAAGAAGCGATGAAGGTTTGTATAAAACCTTTTTAGAAAACTTTCCGATTTCAGATGCTAGAAACCAGTTTGTTTTAGAATTTTTAGATTATTTTGTTGATCCACCTCGCTATTCCGTTCATGAGTGTATTGAACGTGGACTTACTTACAGTGTTCCGCTTAAAGCACGTTTAAAGTTATATTGTACCGATCCTGAGCATGAAGATTTTGAAACTATAGTTCAGGACGTATACTTGGGTGTTATACCATATATGACCAAGAGTGGTACTTTTATAATTAATGGTGCCGAGAGAGTTGTTGTTTCACAGCTTCATCGCTCACCAGGGGTATTTTTTGGCCAGTCTTTCCACGCGAATGGCACTAAATTATATTCAGCAAGAGTAATTCCATTTAAAGGATCATGGATTGAATTTTCCTCTGATATTAATGGTGTAATGTACGCCTACATTGATAGAAAGAAAAAATTACCAGTTACAACACTTTTAAGAACCATTGGTTTTGAAAGAGATAAAGATATTCTTGAAATATTTGATCTTGCTGAAGAGGTTAAAGTATCTAAAACTTCATTGAAAAAAATAATCGGTAGAAAACTAGCAGCTAGAGTTTTAAATTCATGGTATGAGGACTTTGTTGATGAGGATACGGGTGAAGTTATTTCTATTGAAAGAAACGAGGTTTTACTTGACCGTGATACAATTATTGATAATGAAAATATTCCTAAAATCCTTGAATCGAATACCAAGTCTGTTTTGATTGACAAGTTGGATGGTGATAAGTCTGAGTACGCAATTATTCATAACACTCTTCAAAAAGATCCCACAAATTCTGAAAAAGAAGCAGTTGAACATGTTTATCGTCAATTAAGAAATGCTGAACCACCTGATGAAGAAACTGCTAGGGGAATCATTGATAAATTATTCTTTTCTGAACAAAGATATAATTTAGGAGAAGTCGGAAGATACAGAATGAATAAAAAACTGGGTCTTGATATTGATATGGAAAACCTTGTTTTAACGAAACAAGATATTATAACTATTATTAAATTCTTGATTGAGTTAATCAATTCAAAAACTGAAATCGATGATATTGATCACCTATCTAACAGACGAGTCAGAACTGTTGGCGAACAACTCTCAGGTCAATTTGGAGTTGGATTATCAAGGATGGCAAGAACCATTCGAGAAAGAATGAATGTAAGAGATAATGAAGTTTTTACTCCTATTGATTTAATTAATGCTAAAACTTTATCATCTGTCATAAACACATTTTTCGGAACAAATCAATTATCCCAGTTCATGGATCAAACTAATCCTCTAGCAGAATTAACTCACAAAAGAAGATTATCTGCTCTGGGTCCCGGTGGTTTATCAAGAGAAAGAGCCGGTTTTGAAGTTAGAGATGTTCACTATACTCACTATGGAAGGCTGTGTCCAATTGAAACACCTGAGGGTCCAAATATTGGACTAATATCATCATTAAGTGTTTTTGCTAAGGTTAATAACTTAGGGTTTATTGAAACTCCCTACAGAGAGGTAAATGAAGGAAAAATTGATTTAAAGAATGTCAAATATTTGTCTGCAGAAGAAGAAGAAGGTAAATACATAACTCAAGCTAATATTAATCGAGATAAGAATGGTAAAATTTTAGATCCAAAAGTAATTGCAAGGTTAGAAGCAGACTACCCCGTAATAGAACCTAAGGATGTTAATTATGTTGATGTCGCTCCAAATCAAATTGCTTCAATTTCTGCTTCTTTGATTCCATTCTTAGAGCATGATGACGCCAATAGGGCACTTATGGGCTCAAACATGATGAGACAATCTGTTCCACTAATGAATCCCGAATCGCCAATTGTTGGTACTGGATTGGAAAACCAAGTAGCATCTGATTCCAGAGTTTTAATTAATGCTGACATGGATGGAAAAGTTACATATGTTGATTCTGAAAAAATTACTGTTAAATATGAAATGACTGAGGATGAAAAACTCACAAGTTTTGATTCTGATGAAAAAACTTACAACCTTGTTAAATTTAGAAAAACTAACCAGGGAACGTGTATTAATTTAAAACCAATTGTCCGAAAGGGTGAAAAAGTTAGAAAAGGACAAGTTTTGTGTGAAGGCTATGCAACTAAACAAGGAGAGCTAGCCCTTGGTAGAAATTTACGAGTTGCATTCATGCCATGGAAAGGTTACAATTTTGAGGATGCAATAGTTATCTCAGAAAAAGTTGTTAGAGATGATTATTTTACTTCAATTCACATCGACGAATATTCATTAGATGTTCGAGATACCAAACTTGGAATGGAAGAACTTACAAGCGACATTCCTAATATTAGCGAAGAAGCTACGAGCGAATTAGATGAAAATGGTATGATAAGGATAGGTGCTGAGGTTAAGCCTGGGGATATTCTAATTGGAAAAATTACACCTAAAGGTGAATCCGATCCCACACCTGAAGAAAAGTTATTAAGAGCTATATTTGGGGATAAAGCAGGTGATGTAAAAGATGCTTCACTTAAGGCACCACCTTCACTTAATGGTGTAGTTATTGATAAAAAGTTATTTACTAGAACAATTAAAGATAAGAGAAAAAGAACAGAGGATAAGGAGGCACTAAAAAAATTAGACCTCGAATTTGATAAAATTTTTGGTGAGTTGAAAGCCAAAATGGTTGAGAAATTATATTCTATAGTAAATGGTAAAACATGTCAAGGAATCTTTAACGATCTAGGTGAGGAATTAATACCCAAAGGAAAAAAGTATACATTGAAAGTACTCAATGAAATTGATGATTACACTCATCTTGGTGATTCTTTATGGAGTATTGATAAAACCACTAATAAACTCGTCTCTTCTCTTCTTCATAATTATAAAATCAAAGAAAATGATTTGCAAGGAACTCTTCGTAGAGAAAAATTCACAATTTCCGTTGGAGATGAATTACCTGCAGGAATAATGAAGCTTGCCAAAGTATATGTCGCTAAAAAAAGAAAGTTAAAAGTTGGTGATAAAATGGCAGGTAGACATGGTAATAAAGGTATTGTGGCAAGGATAGTGAGACAAGAAGATATGCCGTTTTTAGAAGATGGAACACCTGTTGATATAGTATTGAATCCACTTGGTGTTCCCTCTAGGATGAATATTGGACAGATTTACGAAACCGTACTAGGCTGGGCTGGATTAAAATTAGGAAAAAAGTTCTCAACCCCAATTTTTGATGGAGCTACTATTGAAGAAATAAACTCTCACACTGAGCAGGCAGGTATTCCAAAATTTGGAAATACTTATTTGTATGATGGTGGAACTGGAGAAAGATTTGATCAAAAAGCAACTGTTGGTGTAATTTACATGCTTAAGCTTGGTCACATGGTTGAGGACAAGATGCACTCAAGGTCAATTGGACCATACTCTTTAATCACTCAACAACCATTGGGAGGAAAAGCTCAATTTGGTGGACAAAGATTTGGAGAAATGGAAGTTTGGGCACTCGAGGCTTATGGTGCATCAAGTACTCTACAAGAAATATTAACCATTAAATCTGATGATGTTTTGGGTAGAGCTAAAGCTTACGAATCAATTGTTAAAGGTGACAGGATGCCTGATGCTGGATTGCCTGAATCATTTAACGTTTTAATGCATGAGTTAAAGGGTCTAGGATTAGATATCAGACTAGAGGAATAATAATTATTTTTTATGGAATTAAATAAAACAAAAAAATTTAACAAAATATCAATCGGTTTAGCATCTCCTGAAACAATTTTAGCTGCTTCTAGAGGAGAAGTTCTTAAGCCAGAAACTATAAATTATCGAACTCACAAGCCTGAAAGAGATGGGCTTTTTTGTGAAAGAATTTTTGGACCTGTCAAAGATTATGAATGTGCATGTGGAAAATACAAACGTATTAGATACAAGGGAATTGTTTGTGATAGATGTGGTGTTGAAGTTACTGAAAAAAAGGTAAGACGCGACAGAGTTGGACATATTAACTTAGTTGTCCCAGTTGCTCACATATGGTATTTTCGATCCTTACCAAATAAAATTGGGTATCTACTTGGACTCCCATCTAAGAAATTAGATATGATAATTTATTATGAGCGATATGTCGTTGTTCAGCCAGGATGCTCAGTTAATGCTGATGGTGAGCCAACCAAAAAAATGGATTTTTTAACTGAAGAAGAATATTTAAATATCCTAGAGCAATTACCACCTGAAAATCAATTTCTCGAAGACAATGACCCAAACAAGTTCATTGCCAAAATGGGTGCCGAATGTTTAATTGAGCTTCTTTCTAGAATAGACTTAGATGAACTGTCATATGAATTACGTCATAAAGCAAATACTGAAACATCTAAACAAAGAAAAACTGAGGCCCTTAAAAGATTACAAGTTGTTGAATCATTTAGAGAAGCCAATACTAACAAAGAAAATAAACCTGAATGGATGATTTTAAAGGCAATTCCGGTAATACCACCTGAACTGCGTCCATTAGTCCCACTAGATGGCGGAAGATTTGCCACCTCTGATTTAAATGACCTTTATAGAAGGGTTATCATAAGAAATAATAGGTTGAAAAGACTTGTTGAGATAAAAGCTCCTGAGGTGATATTGAGAAATGAGAAGAGAATGCTTCAAGAATCAGTTGACTCTCTTTTTGATAATACTAGAAAATCTTCAGCCGTGAAAACAGAGGCAAACAGACCCCTTAAATCATTATCAGATTCACTAAAAGGTAAGCAGGGCAGGTTTAGACAAAATCTTCTTGGTAAAAGAGTTGATTATTCAGCGAGATCTGTTATTGTTGGAGGTCCAACTTTAAAATTATATGAGTGTGGTCTGCCAAAGGACATGGCTGCAGAACTGTACAAGCCATTTATAGTAAAAAAGTTGATTGAAAGAGGAATAGTAAAGACGGTAAAGTCAGCTAAAAAAATTATTGACAAAAGAGAACCTCTAGTTTGGGACATATTGGAGAATGTTTTGAAAGGCCACCCTGTACTACTTAATAGAGCTCCTACTTTACACCGCTTAGGTATTCAAGCTTTCCAACCAACTTTGATTGAGGGAAAGGCTATTCAAGTTCATCCTCTCGTTTGCACAGCCTTTAATGCAGATTTTGATGGAGATCAAATGGCTGTTCATCTCCCACTTGGACCAGAAGCAATTTTAGAGTCCCAACTTCTTATGCTAGCTTCTCACAATATTTTAAATCCTGCAAATGGTTCCCCAATAACAGTTCCATCACAGGACATGGTTTTAGGTTTGTATTATATGACAAAAGAAAAAAAATCTACATCCCAACTTAACGTTAAGGGTGAGGGTTTAATATTTTATTCACCTGATGAAGTAAAAATAGCTTATAACGAAAATAAGTTAGACCTAAATGCCGCAATAAAGGTCAGAGTAAAAGATTTAGATGTTAATAATGATTTAAAGTTAGTATTAAAAGAAACAACAGTCGGTAGAGTTTTATTTAATGAGGTTGTTCCTGAAAAAGCTGGTTATATCAATCAAGTACTTACAAAAAAATCTTTAAGAGATATAATAGGTAGAATCTTAAAAATAACTAATGTTCCAGAAACTGCTGAATTTCTAGATAAAATCAAAGAAATGGGATTCACATTTGCATTCAAAGGCGGATTATCATTCAGTTTAGGAGATATTATTATTCCTGACGAAAAGCATGAAATGATCGGTACTGCTAACAAAGAAGTTGATGCTATTATTTCTAATTATAATATGGGTTTAATAACTAACAATGAAAGATATAATCAAGTTATTGACGTGTGGACTTCATCCAATGCTTCTTTAACTGAACTGGCCATGAAAAGAATTAGTGAAGATCAGCAAGGATTTAACTCTGTTTACATGATGTTGGATTCTGGGGCTAGAGGTTCAAAAGAGCAAATTAGACAGTTAACAGGTATGAGAGGATTGATGGCAAAACCAAAGAAAGCTAGTTCTGGAGGTGGAGAGATAATTGAAAATCCAATTTTATCAAATTTTAAAGAAGGACTATCAATATTAGAATATTTTATTTCAACTCACGGTGCAAGAAAAGGTTTGGCTGATACAGCTCTGAAAACAGCTGATGCTGGATATTTAACCAGAAGACTTGTTGATGTAGCTCAAGATGTAATTATTAGCCAAGAGGATTGTAATACACTCAGAGGGATAACGGTCGAAGCTTTAAAGAAAAATGAAGAGGTTGTTGAAACTCTTGGTGAAAGAATTTTAGGACGAGTATCTCTGCATGATGTTTATGATCCTTTAAGTAATAAGATTATTATAAATGCTGGTCAGGAAATAAATGAAGAGTTAGTTCAAATTATTGAAAAATTACCAATAGAAAAGATTGATGTACGATCTGCACTCACCTGCGAAGCTAAAAGAGGATTGTGTGTTAAGTGTTACGGCAGAAATTTAGCTACTGGAAAAATGGTTCAAAATGGAGAAGCTGTTGGCGTTGTTGCTGCTCAGTCAATTGGTGAGCCAGGCACCCAGTTAACTCTAAGAACATTTCACGTTGGTGGAATTGCTGGAAATATTTCTGAACAAAATCAACTTATTTCCAAATTTAATGGTTATGCCGAAATTGATGATTTGAAGACAATTAAAACTGAAGATAGTGATGGTAAGAAAATAGAGTTGGTTATTTCAAGAACCTGTGAAGTCAAAGTAGTTGATGAAAACTCTAAAGTTGTTTTAAGTTCCAATATCATACCATATGGTTCAACTATTTATATTAAAAATGGAAAAAAATTAAAAAAAGATGATCTAATTTGTTCATGGGATCCTTACAATGGAGTTATTATTTCTGAGTATAGTGGAACTGTTGAATATGAAAATATTGAACAGGGTTTAACTTATCAAGTTGAAATTGATGAACAGACAGGTTTTAGAGAAAAAGTTATCTCTGAAAGCAGAGATAAAAAATTAATTCCAACAATATCAATTAAGGATTCAAAAGGAATTAATGTTAGAACCTACAACTTACCAGTGGG
>TARA_B100000963_G_scaffold347947_1_pt1 | contig 13244 bp, 16 predicted proteins | sample TARA_B100000963 | Tara Oceans TARA_B100000963 (sample SAMEA2622097) | marine metagenome | biome: marine biome (ENVO:00000447); feature: surface water layer (ENVO:00002042); material: "saline water (ENVO:00002010), including plankton (ENVO:xxxxxxxx)" | depth 5 m | reverse complement strand
ATTCTATTCTTCCTTAATTTTCCAGCTGTGTGAGCTAAAATTTCATGATTGTTTTCAAGTTTTACCCTAAACATAGCGTTAGGTAATAATTCAGTGACTTTTCCTTTAAATTCTAAAGTTTCTTGTTTTGCCAAGTATCAGTTCCTTATTTAGTTGTTTAATGCTATTAAAATTTTCCTTTTGCTAGATTTATAACTAAAGAGCTTAATCTTTCAATCTATATTTTACAAGTTTCTATATTTTAAAATAAACCCAAATTTTACAATACTTTGTGTTTTGGCTTATTTTTTGTATCCCATGGTTCGCCCTGGTCATCCAATGTGACTTCTATTATTTCAGTAACTATTCTAATAATTGAATCACCAGAAAATATAAGTTTTAGTTCAAAGTTTTTATCTGGCATTATTTGACATTCTATAGCTAGAAAGTCTAAAAATTTATCTTTGCTTTTTTGAGAAATATTCTTTGAGCTTACCTCTAAAACATTGTCAAACTTTAAAACAGTTCTAATTCTCTTATTTTTTCTGAAAACTCCCTTTTCAACGTCCTCCCACATAAACCTATTTAGTTCCATTAAAAAAATTTTATTTTTTTTAAGATTTGCAATATTTTCTGTGGAAGCAATAGAATCTTGTAAATGAGCTGAGATTACTCTTAAGTCCTCATCTGTTTTTGCAATTAATTTTAGATTTTTAGCTTTCATTTTAAACTCTTTTTATTTTTGCTTTGCAACTTGTTAATTTTTTCTCAAGAAATTCATAGCCTCTATCTAGATGATAAATTCTGTTAATTATTGTCCTGTTATCAGCAACTAAACCTGCTAGAACCAGGCTTACTGATGCTCTTAAATCCGTAGCCATCACTTCTGCGCCGGTGAGTTTTGAAGGACCTTTTATAATTGCGGTTTGATTGTTAATTTTGATATTAGCGCCCATCCTTTTTAACTCAGGAACATGCATAAATCTATTTTCAAATATATTTTCACGGATTTTTGATATTCCTTTTGCTTGAGTCATCAAAACCATTATCTGTGCTTGAAGATCCGTAGGAAAACCAGGATAAGGCTTTGTTATTAAATTTATTTTTTTTATATTTTTACTTTTATATACTTTTATTTCAGACCCTTTTATTTTTAAATTGACTCCCATCTTTTTCAAAATTTTTATTTCATAATTTATTATCTTGGGATTAATATTTTTTATAACAACTTTATTTCCTGTTAGGGCTGCTGCAATTATGTAGGTTCCTAGTTCAATTCGATCAAAAATAATTTTGTGATTAATCTTTCTTTTAATTTTATTAACTCCTAAAATAGTTATTCTTCTTCCTTTACAATTTACATTTCCACCTAACTTATTTAAGAATAGAATTAGATCTAAAATTTCCGGTTCAATTGCGCAGTTGTTTAAAGTAGTTTTTCCCTCTGCTTTAAAGGCTGCTAAAATTGCATTTTCAGTTGCTCCAACTGAGATTGTTGGGAAAGTGATACTAGCCCCCTTTAATCCATTTTTTGCCTCGGCTATAATAAAACCATTTTTGATTTTGATTTTCGCACCAAGTTTTTTTAAAGCATGAAGATGAAGATCAACAGGCCTAGTGCCTATAGCACAACCACCTGGAAGTGAAATTTTAGCTTTTTTAAACTTAGCAAGTAATGGACCAAGCACTAAAACCCCTGCTCGCATTGTTTTTACTAATTTGTAAGGAGCTACAGTATTTATGTGTTTGTCATTATTAATGACCTCAATTTTATTTTGACTCTTTAAAATTTTTACTTTCAGACCAATAAATTTTAACAGGTCTGTCATTGTAAAAATATCTTTAACAAGAGGGATATTATTCAAACTAGTTTGATTAGATAATATGGTTGCTGCTAAAATTGGTAAAGTCGCATTTTTTGAACCTGATATCTTAAGTTTGCCAGATAATTCTTTTTTTCCATTAATGATTAATTTTTGCATTAAAGATATTAAATCTTAGGAAGTGTTACACCTTTTTGTTTCATGTATTTACCTTTTCTATTAGCATAGGTAATATTAGGTTTTTCGTTTCCTTTAATAAATACAAATTGTGCAACACCCTCATTTGCATAAATTTTTGCAGGTAAAGGGGTTGTGTTAGAAAATTCTAGAGTGACATGGCCTTCCCACCCGGGTTCCAAAGGAGTTACGTTCACAATAATTCCGCACCTTGCGTAAGTAGATTTTCCTAAACAAATCACTAGCACGTTCTCAGGGATTTTAAAGTATTCAACTGTTGTAGCTAAAGCAAAAGAGTTTGGCGGGATTATGCACTCTTTACCTCGTTTTGTAATAAAGCTCTCTTTTTTGAATTGTTTTGGATCTACGATACCTGAGTTAACATTTGTAAATATTTTAAACTCTTGGGAAACTCTAGCGTCATAACCATAAGAGGAAAGACCAAATGAAATTTTTCCTTTTCTAACTTGCTTATTTACGAAAGGTTTTATCATACCTTTTATTGCTGCTTGTTTGATCCATCTATCTGATAAAACTGTCATTTTTTTTTGTTTTTATTTTTATTTTAAATTTTTTTCTTTTTTTTATGTTTTTTTTTAACGAAATTTCACGATTTTTAAACCTAGAGTCTTTCGAGGCAAAAGATCTCATGGTAAAATTAATTCTTATCTGGGTTTGTTAAATCTTCGAGCGTAATAGGTTTGTCAATATCATGCATTTGACTTTCTTTTGTTGGTCTAGGAGAGTTGTTTAATCTTTTTGCTCTTCTTTGTTCAATCCTTGCTTTGCGCTTAGCTTCTTTCTTCATTGCTTTATCGCCTCTAGTGGATTTATAATCGTAATGAATTCCCATTTTAAGCGCACCTCCATTAATTCTTATTTTTACTTCTTGGATCAAATTTATGCAAGCCTCTTAATAGCATTATTAAATAATTATAAACAATAGAGACAAAAATACGGCATGAGGCTTAAAAAAGGTTCAAAAAAGTACCTACAAAATAATTAATTTAAACACTTTTTTACAACCTGGCTCTGTAAAATTTTTTTTATATTTTTAAGTAAATATTTTTTTCTTAATTAAAGATGACAGAGCTATTATTACACCAAATGAAATTATAGGTAAGTAGATTTCTTTATTAAGTAATAAGCCTAAAAAACTGAAATTATCAGCCTGTTTGATATATTCATTTAACCCTGAGCCAATCGTATTCCAAATAAAAAAAACTGGAACAAATCCAAGTAGACTAGCAAAAAAGTAATTAATTTTTTTTATATCGAAAATTACAGGTAAAATATTTTGTGGCCCAAAAGGAATGCCTAATCCCCCTGCAAGACGGAACATTAAAAAATAATAAAATTCATTTTTTTTAAAAAAGTGAATATATTTATAAAATTTCTTTTCTAATAAGCTTTTTACTAAATCTTTAAAGAAAAAATTAGCTATCATGTATAAAAATAAAGCCCCTATTGAGATAGACAAAACAGAAATAGCTGTGCCTATCCATTTTCCAAATAAAATACCAGAAACAATTAAAAGTGGGGACCCAAAGCCCATTAGTGAAACCCAAATTACAGAAAATATAAAAAAAATTAAAATATTTATTAATAAATTGGTTGTAATTAATTTTTCTAAGTCAAACTGTAATTGTTTGTAGTATGAAAAATCATTTAATCTTGTTATGTCAATATATGAAAATAAAAAGTATAGAAAAACTACTAATATTAGCACATAAAAAATTCCTAAAAATAGTTTAAGACTTTTACTCATAATTTATCTGTACAATAGCCTACAATTAAAATATATACCTTTAAATATTTATGAAAAGAACTTATCAACCAAGTAATCTTGTAAGGAAAAGACGCCACGGATTTAGAGCAAGAATGTCTACAAAGGCTGGAAGGCAACTAATAGCTAGAAGAAGAGCTAAAGGCAGAAAATCAATATCAACCTAATTGAAATAAATGGTTAAGCTTGAAAGTCTAAAAAAAAGCAACCAATTCAAGAAAGTACTTAAAGAAAAAAAAATTCATACTGAATACTATTCAATTTTCGCTGCTAAAAATTTTGTCAAACCTAAGCTTAGAACAGATTTATTAATAAGTTTCATTATGAAAAAAAAAATCGGAAATGCTGTAAAAAGAAACAGAATAAGAAGAAAATTAAAAGCCATTGTTCATAAATTATTAAAAAAAAGAGGTGCAATTAATAAAGATTACACTTATATAGTTTTCGGTAAGTCTAATGCTTATGCTCAAAAACAAAAAGTGCTTTTGTTATCAATGGAGAAAAGTTTTAGTAAATTAAAAAAATAAGATGAAAAAAATATTAGTTTTTGTAATTAAATTATATCAATATCTAATTTCCCCTTTGCTTGGAAATAGATGTAGATTTTTACCTACCTGCTCCTCATATTTTATTGAAGCTCTTGAAACTCACGGTCTCATTAAAGGATGTTATTTAGGCACAAGAAGAATTTTAAAATGTCATCCATTTAAAAAATTAGGTGCTAGCAGTGGAATAGATTTTGTGCCTATCCCAAAAAATACATCTAGGAAAGAAAGACTTAGAGTAATTGTGGATGGTTTACAAAAAGCTGGGTTGAAACTGGAAGATAAGGGAAGCAAAAATGGATAACAAAAATGTATTTGTAGCGATAGCACTTTCAATGTCTGTTCTGCTTTTTTGGGCGGCTTTTTTTGAAACACCTAGACCTTCAAATAAGCAAAGCTCTGAACAAAAAAAAACAAATAATGAAAATATTATAACCCCAACTATAAATGAAACTATTCCATTAAAAAAAATTACAAGAAAAGAGTCAATTAGCAAATCAAAAAGAATATTAATTGAAAATGACAATATTATTGGTTCTCTTTTATTAAAAGGAGGTTTAATTGATGATATTTCTTTTAAAAATCACAAGCAAAATTTAGAAAATAATAAAAATATTGAATTTTTAAATCCTGCAGAAATAGATGACGGGTTTTATATTGAAACTGGTTGGACAAGTATAAACAACGAAATTAAAGTCCCAACAAAAAATACAGTCTGGAGTCTCAAAGGGAACACAGCTTTGAGTGATGATCAGCCTATAGTTTTAGAATGGAATAATGGTGAAGGCATTATTTTTAAAAGAAAAATTAATCTTGATGATAAATATTTATTTAAAATTTCCCAACAAGTTCAAAATAATACTGGAAAAACAATTGAAATATATCCATACGCTCAAATAACTAGAAACAAAGTTCCTGATGACATACAAAACTTTTATATTTCTCATGAGGGATTTATAGGTGTCTTTGACGAAGAACTTAAAGAAGATGACTACGATGATATAAAAGAAAAAAAAATAGTAAGAGAAGCTAATGAGGGGTGGTTAGGTATTACTGATAAATACTGGATGACGGCAGTTGTGCCTTCCGAAGGTAAAAATTTTAAATCCACTTTTTTATACAAAGATGGGTATAAAGCGAATTATATTTTAAACACCCCAACTATAATAAACCCTTCCTCTCAAAATGAAAATGAAGTTAGATTATTTGTTGCTGCAAAAGAAGTAGACACTATAGATGCTTATGCTAAAAATCAAAATATAGATAAATTTGATCTTGTCATTGATTGGGGTTGGTTTTATTTTTTTACAAAACCTCTTTTTTTTATAATTGATTATCTATTCAAATATTTTGGTAATTTTGGAATAGCAATTGTTATAATTACAATTGGTATAAGGCTTTTATTTTTTCCTCTTGCAAATTACTCGTTTAGATCGATGGCGAAAATGAAAGCAGTACAACCTGAAATGATGAGATTAAAAGAGCTTTATAAAGAGGACAAAGTAAAGCTTCAGCAAGAAATGATGGCACTTTATAGAAAAGAGAAAATAAATCCAGCATCTGGATGTTTGCCAATTTTAATTCAAATACCTTTCTTTTTTGCAATATATAAGATGCTTTTTATATCTTTAGAAATGAGACATCAGCCTTTCTTTGGTTGGATAAAAGATTTGTCAGATAAAGATCCAACTACAATTTTTAACTTGTTTGGATTAATTCCTTGGGATCCACCAAGTTTTTTAATTATAGGAATTTGGCCAATTTTAATGGGCTTATCTATGTGGGTTCAACAAAAACTGAATCCTGCTCCAGCTGATCCTATTCAAGCAAAAATTTTTGCTTTCTTCCCGCTTTTTTTAACTATTATTTTAGCATCTTTTCCATCAGGATTAGTTGTTTATTGGACAATAAATAATATCCTCACAATTGCTCAGCAGTGGGTAATTATGAGACAAACAAAAGTTAAGACAAATTAAATGCTACAAAAATTTTCTCTTGATGAGATTAAAAAATTTTGGCCTGAAAAAGCTCCAAATATTAATACAGTTCAGAAATACATTTCAAAATATGAAAAAGAAAAAATTGTTATTAAGTATGGCGGAAATGTACTTATAGACAGAAAAGTTTTTAATAATTTTATTGCAGATATAAATCTCCTTCACAAATTAGGTCTTTCCATAATCGTGGTTCATGGAGGTGGTCCAAGAATTAAAAGAGAATTAGACAGAAAAAAGATTGATTCAAAATTTATCGATGGTCTTAGAGTAACAAACCAAAATATAATTGATATTGTTGAAGAAGTATTAATAGATCTTAATAAAGACATAGTGAACTCACTGAAAAAATTAGGTTCTGAAGCAGTTTCTTTTCATTCTAAAAATGACAATATTATAGAAGTGGAACCAAGCAGAAAAGAGTTAGGTTTTGTTGGAATTCCAAAAATAATAAATATAAATTTAATCGAAAATGCGCTTAATAATAATAAAATTCCAATTATTGCTCCTTTGGGCCAAGATGCAGATAAAAAAACTTTTAATATTAATGGGGATACTGCTGCTAGTGCTATAGCTAAAAAATTGAAATCTAGAAGATTGATACTTATGACAAATGTTGAAGGTGTCTATGACGATAAAAAAAATCTTATTACTGAAATAAAACCATTAGATCTTGAAAACTTAATAAAGTGGAAGATTGTTAAGGGAGGAATGATACCAAAAATTGAAAATTGTGTAGATGCTGTTGAAAACGGTGTTAGAGGTGTTGTCATACTTGACGGGAGAAAACCTCATTCAATACTTCACGAAATATTTTCCGATATTGGATCTGGGACATTAATTAGAAAATGAGAGATCTAAATAAAATTAAATATTGGCTATTTGACTTAGATAACACATTATACGACGGAGCTACAAAAGTTTTCGAGCAAGTTGATAAAAAGATGACTAAGTTCATTGCAGAAAAATTAAATATAAGCAATGTAGAGGCAAAAAAAATTCAAAAAAATTATTTTGAAGAATATAATACTACTTTAAACGGAATGATAAAAAATCATAAAATTGATGCTGATGAATTCTTAGAGTTTGTGCACGATGTTGATCTCAATTTTTTAAATAAAGATGAAAATTTAGAGAAAGAAATTAAGAGACTAGAGGGAAAAAAAATTATCTTTACCAATGGTTCAAGGGCTCATGCACAAAACGTGACAAGAAGAATTGGTATAGATAAGCTTTTTGATGGTATATTTGACATCAAAGACTCGGAATTTATTCCCAAACCTTCTATAGAACCTTATAAAAAGATAGTAGAAGATTACAAAATTGAGCCACAATATTGTATATTCTTTGAAGATATAGCAAGAAATTTAAAGCCGGCTTTTGAAATGGGAATGAAAACCGTTTGGATAAAAAATGACGAACCCTGGGCTGCAAAATTTTCTGATGCTAATTTTATAAATTATAAAACTGATAAACTTGCAAAATTTTTAAAGGAGATAAATGAAACCAAATGAACTTGAAAAAATAATAAACGAGGCTTTTGAAAATAAAAATAAAATTTCTGAAAATTCAGAAAAAAATATTTTGAATGCGATTTCTGAAACTATTGAATTAACTGACAAAGGTGTGGTCAGAGTTGCAGAAAAGAGAGCGGGGAAATGGTATGTAAATCAATGGGTAAAAAAAGCAATTCTTTTAAGTTTTAGAGTTAATAAAATGACAATGTCAAAAGGTCCTTACACCACTTGGTATGATAAGGTTCCTGGTAAATCTGTTTCGTGGAATGAAGATGATTGGAAAAAAGCTGGTTATAGACACGTTCCTAATGGAGTAGTAAGAAAGGGATCTTTTATTGCAAAAGGCGTTGTCCTGATGCCGTGTTTTGTAAATCTTGGAGCATATGTTGATGAGGGAACAATGATTGATACGTGGGCATCTGTTGGATCGTGTGCTCAAGTAGGAAAAAATTGTCATGTTTCAGGTGGTGCAGGAATCGGAGGTGTTCTTGAACCGTTGCAAGCTGGTCCTGTAATTATTGAAGATAATTGTTTTATAGGTGCAAGATCTGAAATTGCAGAGGGTGTTCTTGTAGAACAAGGCGCAGTTATTTCAATGGGTGTTTATATTGGCGCTTCCACAAAAATTGTTGATAGAACCTCAGGTGAAATTACCTATGGTAAAGTCCCAGCCTACTCAGTCGTTGTTCCTGGATCTATGCCCAACAAAAAAAATCCCGATGGTCCCTCTTTATATTGTGCTGTTATAGTTAAAAAAGTTGATGAAAAAACTAGAAGCAAAACATCAATCAATGAATTATTAAGAGATTAATGCAAAGTATTAACGAATTACAATTAGCAAAAGAGCTTATACGATTTCGAAGCATAACGCCTATCGATAACGGTGCGATTGGATTTTTAAGTAAAAAACTTAAGTCGCTTGGTTTTAAGTGTAAAGTGCTAGAATTCAAAGATAAAAAAAGTAAGCCTATAAAAAACTTGTACGCTAGATTAGGGACTAAACAACCTAATCTTTGTTATGCAGGGCATACGGATGTAGTGCCACCTGGAAACATTAAAGATTGGACAGTTGACCCATTTAAGCCGATTGTAAAAAATAATTATTTAATTGGCAGAGGTGCTAATGATATGAAAAGTTCTATTGCATGTTTTGTTGCCGCTGTAAGTTTATTTTTAAAAAATAAAAAAAAATTTGGCGGATCTATTAGTTTTTTAATTACAGGTGATGAAGAAGGGTTAGCAATAAATGGGACGAAGAAAGTAGTAGAATACATAAAAAAAAGGAAAGAAAAAATTAATTTTTGTATTGTAGGAGAACCGACGAACCCAAATAAATTAGGTGAAATGATTAAAATAGGAAGAAGAGGTAGTTTAACTGGTTTTATCAAAGTAACGGGTATCCAAGGCCATGTAGCATATCCGCAGCTTTTGAATAATCCGATAAATACTCTTGTTAAAATATGCAATAAACTTAAAGATACAAAGTTGGATAAGGGAAATAAAAATTTTCAACCATCAAATTTAGAATTTACTGGAGTCTATGTAAATAATAAAGCGCACAATATAATTCCAGCTGAGGCAAGTGCACAATTCAATATCAGATATAATGACTTTCACACAGCTTCATCGTTAAAAAAGAAGATAAATAAAATAATCAAAAATTTGAGTATAAAAAATAAATGTAAGTACAAAGTTAAATATATATACAATGGTGACGCTTTTCTAACAAAACCGAACAAAACGATTTTAATGTCAAAAAAAATTATAAAGAAAATTACTAAGGTAAACACCAAATTTTCGACAACAGGAGGAACTTCTGATGCAAGATTTATAAGAAAAATTTCTCCTTGTCTCGAATTTGGCTTAGTGAATAAAACTATGCATAAAGTGGACGAATGTGTTTCTGTTTCTGACCTAAAAAAACTTACAAATATTTATAAAAATATTTTGATAGAGTATTTCAAGTGAAATTATATAGAGTAAAAAAGTCTAATATTGATAAAAGAGGCTTGTATGCAAACAAGAATATTAAAAAAGGTACAAAGATCATAGAATATCGAGGAAAAATTATTACTAGGAAACAGGCAGAAGAAAATCCAAAATTTGACAATGACAAAGCTATCTATTTATTTAATTTAAATAAAAAATATGATCTGGATGGAGATTTTAAATTTAATACTGCTCGTTTGATTAACCATTCTTGTGATCCTAACTGTGAAGTGACAGGCTTTGGTCTTAAAATATGGGTCTACGCAATAAAAAATATTAAGAAAGGTGAGGAGCTATCATATGATTATGGTTTTAGTTTTGATAAAGATTTTAAAGACTATCCTTGTAGATGTGGATCAAAAAATTGCGTAGGTTACATTGTAAAATCTGAGTCTAGATGGCGTATAAAAAAATCAAAATTTTATAAATCTCATAGAGAATGAAAAAAAAAATTCTTTTTATAAGCACAAGGAATCCTTATTCTGGAAGACTTTCAGGGGATGTCATTAGATCTTTAAAAATTATAAACATATTAAAGAAAAAGAACAAAATAGATGTCTTGTACTTAAGTAAAAAAATACAAAACAAAACTCCACAAAAAGGGACTGGTTTTAAATACCCAAATTTTTTATCTAAAATAATTTTTTGTTTGATTTCTTTATTAAGACTTAAGCCAATGCAATTTGGATTATTTTATTCTTCAGAATTGAAAGAGTACATTGCGGAAAATGCTGATCAATATGACTTGTTATTTTTTTATCACATCAGATCGGCTCAATACTATCCAAAGAACTTTAGAGGAAAAACAATTCTCGAAATGGGTGATCTCTATTCAAAGAATTACCGTCAAACTTATAAAAATTTAAATATTTTTAATCCATTGGCTTATATTTACTTGCTTGAAAGTTTTTTGATAAAGAGAACTGAAGGAGAATTATTTACTGATTTTGACAAAATAATTTTATTTTCAAAAAAAGAAATTGAAGAAATAAATAAAGAATATAAAAGAAATATTTTTTTTATACCAGAATCAGTTAATAAAATTCAGCGTGCTTTTAAGTTTTCCAAAAATAATTTTAAAATTTTATTCGTAGGTAATTTAAATTATCTACCCAACAAATTAGCTTGCTATGACTTCGTAAAAAATATTTTTCCTAAAATTTTAAAGATAAATCCAGAAATTGAATTTCACATTGTTGGAAAAACAAGTAAGTTAGACAAATTTTTGTTATCTTTGCATTCAAAAGTTAAAGTATTAGGTCAAAAAAAGAATTTAAAAAATTATATTAAAAATGCAATATGCGGTTTAGCTAATTTAAAAGTAGCAACTGGTGTACAAGGTAAGGTGTTGACTTATATGTCTTTTGGACTTCCAGTCATCTGCAGCGATGAAACACAACACAATTTTGATAAAAGTACACTTAACTATAAACACAAAAATCAATTAATAAAAAACATTTTAGACTTGAAAAAAAATAAATCAAAAAGTCTCAAGTACTCAAAAAAGTCTTGGAGTTTTATTAATAAGTATAAGTCGAATAAAATAAACCTAAAGTACTTAGAGATTATTTAAATTAATAATAAACTTTCTTTAAATATAAACCTTCTGGTGGGGCTGGTGGAGCACAAAATTTTCTTTTTTTTGATTTAAATACATTTTTAAACTTTTTTATATCCCATTTGTTTTCTCCTACATATTTTAGACAACCAACCATTGATCTTACCTGTTGTTGTAAAAATGATTTTGAAACAAAATTTATAATTATTTTTTTACCATGAATATTAATTTTAGCACTTTGTATTGTTCTTAACGGACTTTTTGCTGAACAAGATGAAGATCTAAATGTTGAAAAATCATGTGAACCTACAAGAAGTTTGATGGCTTCCTTCATATTCTTAATATTTAATTTTTTTTTAATTAACCAGGCTCTATCTTTAAATATAGATAATTTTGTGCTTCCGTTTATTATTATATATTCGTAATTCCTTTTTTTTGCATCAAACCTTGAATTAAAATTTTTTTTTCTTCTTTTTAGATCAACAATCGAAATATTATTTTTTTTTAAAAAAAAATTTAATGCTGCTAAAAATTTAAATTTATCATTAATTTTTTGTTCTAAAAAAAAGTTTGCTGACTGTCCCCATGCGTTAACACCAGCATCTGTTCTTCCGGCACCAATAATTTTAATTTTTTTTTTAAATATTTTGGTAATAGCTTTTTGTATTTCACCTTGTATAGATCTACCTTTTTTCTGTACTTGCCACCCTACATATGAAACTCCCAGATATTCAATTATGATTTGATAATTATGTTTCAATTTAAAATTTCGCTCTTTTTTATTCTATAGCCAGATAAAAATTCTTTTGTATTTAAAATTTTTTTTCCTTCTTTTTGAATAAATTTAATCTTTAATGAATTTTTTAAACAGCCAATCGTCAGTTCATCATCTAAAACCTTGCCTACTTCTCCTTGTAAATCTGAAACTACTGCTTTCAAAATTTTAATTCTATTTCCATTGTGATAAAAATGAGCTCCGGGGTGAGGGTTTAAAGCTTTTATTTTAGCTAATATTTTTTCAGCATCTAAATCCCATTTAATTTCAGCATCAGATTTTTTAATTTTTTTTGCGTACGTAGCATCTTTTTCATTCTGTTCTTTAAATACAGCTTTACCTGACTCAAGCAGGTTAATAGAGTCTATTATCATTTTTGATCCCAGATTAGAAAGTTTTATGCTTAAAGTTGAAAAATCATCTTCTTTTTCAATTTTAATTTTTTCTTGTAGCATAAATGGTCCTGCGTCTAATTTATGTATTATCTTCATTATTGATATGCCTGTTTCATAATGCATATCTAAAATTGATCTTTGAATTGGCGCCGCACCTCTAAGTTTAGGAAGCAATGAGGCATGAACATTAATAAATTTTGTTTTGGTGTTTTCAAGAATGCTCTGAGGTAATATTTGCCCATAAGCTGCAACTACAACTATTTCAGGAGAAGTATTTTTTATAAAATTGAGTTCTTTAGGATTATTGTTTAAATCATAAGGAGTTCTCACCTCAATATTTAATTTCTTTGCAATCGTTTGGACGGGGGACTCCATAATTTTTTGTCCTCTCAATTTTTTTTTTGGTGGTTGAGTGTAAACAGATATTATTTTGTGTTTAGAATTATAAATTGATTTAAAAATTGGCACAGCGAATTCAGGAGTACCCATAAAGATAATTTTCATTAGTAAGACTCTAAACTATTATTCTGCTTATTTCTTTCTTATGTTTAACAAGTTTTTTAATTATCATATCTTTTTTTAATTTTGAGAGATAATCAATAAATAAAATTCCATTTAAGTGATCAACTTCATGTTGAATGCAAGTTGCTAATAGACCTTCAGCTTTTAATTCCTTTTCTTTGCCATGGTAATCTATATATTTGAG
>TARA_B100000963_G_scaffold340176_1_pt1 | contig 13280 bp, 9 predicted proteins | sample TARA_B100000963 | Tara Oceans TARA_B100000963 (sample SAMEA2622097) | marine metagenome | biome: marine biome (ENVO:00000447); feature: surface water layer (ENVO:00002042); material: "saline water (ENVO:00002010), including plankton (ENVO:xxxxxxxx)" | depth 5 m | reverse complement strand
TTTTTTCAAAAGGAGAGGCATTTTTATTTTCACCTAGATTTTTTTAATTATGAACAGAAAGTTAGTCGTATTTTTAGTTTTCAATTTTTTCAACCTATTTGTTTTTTCCCAATCCATAAAAGTACAAAACGATAGTTTAATTAATCTTTGGGGTGATTACTATTTTTTGAATCACATCTATGAGAAATCTATTGAAAAATATAAAATATTTGAGGGTAGTTTATCAATTGATCGCTTAAGGAATTTAGCCAATTCTTATATTATGACAAATAATTTAGAAGAAGCTAAAGTTATTTACGAAAAAATAACGAAATCTAATGAAGCTAATGTATTAGATTATTATAAATATGCGAATCTTTTACCAACAGGTAGTAACCTAGCCAAAGAATACAGGGATAAATCAATAAAGTTACCATTAATAACCACAAACAATATTGATGTTGACAACAAGCTCTTGCCTGGTAAATATGTTATTGAAAATGCTATAGGGAATAGTGAGAAAGGTGATCATGGTCTAATTTTTATTGATGACAAAATCGTTAGTAAAGTACTTTTCTTAAGTGAGCAATCAAATTCTAAAAAAATTAAAACAAGGTCTAAAAAGGTTAAATCAAAATATCCAATTTATAATTTTTATGAAGGTAATTTTGACACAGAAAAATTCAACATTAAACGCACAAAAAATAAACTAAAAAATTTAAATTCTGAATTTCAAGAGGGTTTCGGAAGTTATAATCCAGTTAATAAAACCCTGTATTTCACAAGGAGTGAGTCACGCTTGGATTTTAATGATAGCATTCAATTAAATATTTATAGTACTATTATAAATAAAACAAATATTATAAAACCAATCCTTGAAAGGACCAAAAAATACTCTAATCTTCATCCAAGCATTAATTCAAAATCTAATCGTCTTTATTTTTCAAGCAATAGGCCAGGCGGCTACGGTGGAATGGATATTTATTATGTGGATTTAAAAGATGAAAAGCTTTCCGAACCAATGAATTTGGGACCAGACATAAACTCAGAGTATAATGAATCTTTTCCATATTCATATAATGATTCAATTTTGTTCTATTCATCAGATAAAGTTAACAAAGGAGGTAAGTTTGATATTTATATTGCCACCAAAGTGATTACCAATCGTTGGATAGTTGATATTTTAAAGGATAGTATAAATTCTAAAGGTGACGATTTTTCATTTGGAATAAATCAGAAATTAAAAATTGGATTTTTCTCATCAGATAGAAAAGACGGTATCGGAGAGGATGATATTTATGCTTTCAAATTTAATCCTAGATTAGCTGGTATTGAAGATTTTTATGAATATAATTTTTCAGATACTTTAATTGTTGCAAAAAATAGTGTCATCTCTAATGATCTTGAATTTATTCATTTAATTGATCCATTACAAAAGCTTTACAAAAAACAAACGAAACTAAAATCTCCTCCAAAAAATGGGAAGATTATTTTCAATAAAAATGGAACATTTTTATATAAAAGCGAAGTTGATTCTATTTATAAAGATTCGTTTAGTTATGTTATAAAATCTGAATCAAAGTTCTCAAAACCCATAATGGTTTATTTAAGTACTTCTAAAAACCAAGTAAATCAAATTGAATTGAAACAGTTCGAACCTATATTTTTTGAATTTGATAAAAGTGACATTCTTTTAAAATATAAAGTAAGGCTTGACAAGGTGGTCAAGTTCCTCAACCAATACCCTCAAGTTAGACTTGAATTGAGTTCATACACTGATTGTAGAGGAGCTGATTCTTATAACCTAGAATTATCCAACCGAAGAAATAAAAGTGTGGTTGATTATATTAGAAAGAGAGTTATAAATCCAGAAAGAGTTTCCGGGAAAGGTTATGGAGAAAAAAGTAGTATGGGTGGAGATTCTTGTCATAAAATAAGTGAAACAGAACACATAAAAAACAGAAGAACAGATTTTAAATTAAGATTTTAATTCCTCCGAAAAAAATTCTACCCGGCGCAGCTTCGTAATACCTTTTTCCAAAAGCGTTAATTCGGATATTATCAGGGAACAGTTCGTCAAAAATATTGTTGCATCCCAGAAAAAAATCAAAATTATTTTTCCCAACTTTTAAAGGAATAGATAAACTAATATCATCCCTCCAAATGGAACTAATTTTTTCTGTATTTTCGTTATTAGCATATAAAACCCCTCTATAGTTCCGTGAATAAATAATACTCAGTTTTTTCGAATTTTTGTATTCTAATTCGAGGTTACCGAATCTAGTTGGGATTCCTGGTAAATAATTCCCTTTTAAATTTAATTCACCTGATAAGTACTCATTATACTTAAAATTAGTATAGTTGTATGTAAGATTTGTCGAGAAATTTTTATTTAAGCGATAATTAAAGTCAATTTCAATACCTTTCCTAAGAGTTTTACCTGCATTTTGATAAAATATCCTACCAGGAAATTCCTCTAATTCGTAAGGAACTAAGTCATTTTTTGTGTTAACCACAAACCCAACGATTGAAAAACGAGTTGATTCAGATTTGAATTTTAAACCAAAATCAAAATTTTTAGCTTTTTGAACACTCAACAAATCATTAAAACCTCCTCCGCTCGGATTTGCTGATAATTCACTTAAAGTTGGGGTTTCATAGCTTTCTGATAAATTAACAAACAAATATGATTTTCCTAGTATTTTGTATGATAAGCCAATTTCATTGCTCCAAGCATAAAGTTTTATATTACCTGAATCGTCTCCATTTGAAATGAAATTATCGACAACTTTTAGCAAGTTATTATCCCATCGAATTCCCCCATTTAATTTTAATTTTCCAAAAGATACATTTTCTATAAAATAAATTCCAAAACTTTGAAAACTTTCAACTTGCCCTAGAGTTTTATCTCCTTTGTTACCTTTATTATTCTTATATCTTTTTCTTTTGTCTGATTGGCTTGCGATATCATACCCAATCTGTGTTGTAAGTTGTGTTTTGTTTGCTTTACTCTTTATTGTCAAATACGATCCATGGCCGTAATAATTTCTATTTAGACTTACAATACCGCCAAAATTGAAAGGTAATTTTGCATTAAATGTTCTATTTGAAATGAAATTATAACTTTTAAATAAAAAATTTCCACTTCCATAATTAATGCTCATTGCACTTTTAATATGATTTATTCTTTCACCTGATTTGAATAAAACATTTCTATCTCTAGCTTTTGAAGGAGAGTTTTGAAAATCTTCGAGATTTTGTCCACCAGGGTCCTGCCCTAAAGGACTATTTGTTGAATTGAATTGAAGTCCTAATTTCATTTTCTTCGATAGAAAATAATTCCCCCTCACATTAAACTGAGTTGTCTGGAATCTACTGTTTTCTCTATATCCATCTCCGTCTTGATGATTTAAATGGAGTAACCATTCGGACTTTTCAAATTTTAAACCAGAAGTATAATAGGTTTGTTTGTAATTGTTTTGTGCACCTCTTAATCCTAACTCATGAAAATTATTTTCTACTTTATTAATAGTTTCTAGATAGATAACTCCTCCAGCAGCATTTCCATATCTAAGAGAACTAGATCCTCTTACAACTTCTATATTTTCAATTAGCTGGAGAGGAAGATTATCTAGTTGACCTTGTCCGTCAGGTGTAGTCTCAGGTATGCCATCAATAACAACTTTAATACCCCTTATACCGAAAGCTGATCTTGAACCAAAACCTCTAATTGATATCCTTAAATCTTGGGCAAAATTATTTGCATTGAAGGTCACTATACCCGGAATAGAACTAACATACTCTTGTAAAGACAGTTGTTGTTTAGACCAAAGTTCAGGCACCTTTATCTTTGTAATAGATAATGGAACCGATTCAAAAATAGAACTTGATTTAATTGATTTGATTTCAATTTCATCTAACTTTACAACTTTAAGAGAATCTTTTTGAGCAATCAAAAAATTTGACACGAATGTTAAAATAATTATTTTTTTCATTTTGATATTGAAAACAAAAAAGCCCTCAGTCACTTAACTGAGGACTCTTTCTAACCATAAACCAATTCATTTCAGTAAGAATTGTAGCGTTAAATTAGTGGAATTATATTTAAACTTCGTAAAAAATACTGGAAAAATAAATAATTAATGAACAATATATTAACAATTCCTATTTTTTATTCTCTATAAAACCATGGTTACCAGAGCATTAAAAAAAAAATGATTCAAAGAAGCTATATTTTACTAATTTTTTTATCTATTTTTTGCGACTTTCCTTTAAAAGCTCAGCAAGATTTTATCAATAATAGGCCTCAATTATCTGCAAAATTTATTAATTCCAATATTAGGATCGATGGAAAAATAAGTTCTGATGCAGTTTGGCGAAACATTAAACCAATTACATCATTGTTCCAAATGACGCCAAATTTTGGTTCACCGATAAGTGAGAATACTGAAATTAGGGTGGCATACAATAGCTTCTATTTTTATGTATCGGTTATTTGCTTTGATTCGTCACCTGATAAAATACAAGTTGGTAATTCAAGAAGAGACGCATCATTAACAGATGAAGACAGTTTTTTATTTATAATTGATACTTTTAACGACCAGCAAAATGGTTTTTTATTTGGAACAAATTCAGATGGTAAAGAGTTTGATGCTCAAATTAATAATGAAGGAGTCGGTAATAGAAGTTCAAATAGGCAGCAGGGTGGTGTAATTGGAGGAACAAATATAAACTGGGATGCATCTTGGGATGTTTCAGTCGATAAGGGTTCATATGGATGGAGTGCTGAATTTGCTATTCCGTTAAGGTCAATCAGATTTGCTCCTGGAAAAAATAAAACTTGGGGAATCAATTTCCAGAGAAATATTTCTAAAAACACTGAAATTGCTTTTTGGGCACCTCTTCCTTTAACTTTTGATATCAAAAGGCTTTCAATAGCAGGAAAACTCAATAATCTAAACCTCAAAAATCCAAAAAACTTAAAACTTATTCCTTACGTAATAGGACAATCCGTCAGTAAAAAAACCCTGTCTACTTCAAGTATTTCTCAAAATGGCGATGTTGGTACGGACATTAAATATAGTTTAACACCCGGACTTACAATGGATCTTACCTACAACACAGATTTTGCGCAAGTTGAAGTGGACGAACAGCAAATTAATATAGATAGAGTGAATTTATTTTTTCCTGAAAAAAGAGCTTTTTTTCTAGAAAATGCTGGTCAGTTCTCAGTTGGTATACCAGGAGAGATAGATTTATTTTTCACAAGAAGAATTGGTTTAGAAAACGATGGTTCAATTGTTCCAATTATAGGAGGAGGTAGATTATCTGGGAAGGTAGGCCAAACAAATATTGGGTTATTAAATATGTCTACAGAGGGTAGTAATGATTCCTCAATGAGTAAAAACAATTTTTCTGTGGTTAGGGTAAACCATGACTTTTCAAAAAGTCGATCATCTTTTGGTGGAATTTTTGTAAATAAATTTGGATTAGGTGAAAATGATAATTATAATAAAGTTTTCGCCTTAGACGGGAAATTAGGTATCGGAAAAAAAGCTCAACTCTCTGGCTTTCTATCCAAAAGTAAATCACCAAATATAAAAGAAAACGATTACGCATTCGCAGCAAAGGCAGAATATAATTGGGATGGATGGAGATTAAATGCGTCATTTAGTCAGGTGGGGGAAGGATTTAATCCTGAAGTCGGATTTTTACAAAGAAATGCATATTATAAACCAGAGTTTTTAATTTGGAAAACAATTCGTACGGGTAGAAAAGGACCTTTATTTGAAATAAGACCTCACATTTATAGAAGAACTTTTTTCAAATCAAATAATCAACTATTTTCAGATTATCTTCATGTTGATAACCACTGGGTTTGGCCATCTGGATTTGAAATTCATACTGGTATAAACTTTACTCGCGAGGTAGTTTACTCTCCTTTCAAGATATCAAATATAGAAATTGGAAATGGTGATTACTCTCATAGTGAGCTTCAATTTGTCGCTCAAACTAATCCAAACAAAAATTTTTTTTTGTACAATAAAACATATATCGGTGGATATTATGGGGGTAAAAGAACTCAATTTATAAATTCAATGAATTTAAGTTTAGGAAATAGATTTAACGCGGATTTAAATTACAACTACACTAGACTTGTTTTTAACGACAATGAAAATTTAAATTCAATTATTGCAGGTCTTAGATTGAGTTATCAATTTACCCCAAAAATTTTTATTCAATCACTGTTTCAAAGAAATAACATAACTAACGTAAATTCAATAAATGCTAGATTTGGATGGTTACAAACCGCAAATACAGGATTGTTTATAGTTTACAATATCATAAGAGATTTGGATTTGTTTGATGAGATTGATGATACAATTTTTTCAATAAAGTATACCTATCAATTTGACGTTTTATAATTATTATATAGTGTTTAATTTGAAAAATTTAAATTAGCTGCTTAATTTTAGAGCTCTTAAATTTAATATGGCAGAAACAATTATAAATTATTTCGATACTATCCCACCTCTTCATAGGGCTTTAATATTAGTTGGGGGAATTACTTTTTTTTGGATGTTGGAAGGGTCAATTCCATTATTTAGATTTAATTACAATAAATTAAAGCATGCAATACCTAACTTTTTCTTCACATTCACAACTATTGTCATAAATTTTAGTTTAGCTTTCCTTCTTTTAAAGTCTTCAGATTGGGTTTCAAATAATAAATTTGGACTTATACATTTATATGATTTCCCTTTATGGATTAAAGTCATATTCGGAATATTGTTACTGGATTTGATTGGTGCGTACTTAGCTCACTATGTAGAACACAATGTAAAGCCTCTTTGGATGATTCATCTTGTACACCACAGTGATCATAAGGTTGATACAACAACTGCAAATCGACATCATCCTTTGGAAAGTATGATAAGATTTTCATTTACTTTATTAGGTGTTTTTGTTTCAGGTGCCCCCATTGGTGTAGTAATGTTATATCAATCTTTATCAATAATTTCTACCCAGTTTACTCATGCTAATATTATGCTTTCAAAGAAGCTAGACAAATTTATTAGTTACATTTTTGTATCCCCTGATATGCACAAAATACACCATCACTACAGATTACCCTATACAGATAAGAATTATGGTAATATTTTTTCAATTTGGGATAGAATTTTTGGAACTTTTATATATTATGAAAGAGAAAAAATAAAATATGGAGTTGATGTTTTTCCAGACGAAAATAAAAATGGCAATATTAAGGACCTATTGGCTCAACCATTTCAAAAATATCAAAAGCCTACTCTTGGGAAGGAAAAAGATAGTGATTAACTATTTGCTTGAATTTTTTCTCATCGAATGTTTATCAAACCAAGCATTGATATAACCATGTGTTCTTAAAAAATTTGAAGGTTTCCTACTTGTTCCGTGGTATTCCTCATTGAACCTTATCATTATAGTTGGTACCTTGTTCATTTTTAGGGCTTGATAATACTCTTCAGTTTGAGAAATTGGAGTTCGTAAATCATCTTCTCCACACATAAGCATGGTTGGTGTTTTCACATTTTCAACGTACATTAATGGAGATCTTTTGATGTGTTCACTTGGATCTTCCCATGGATATTTCTCAAAATTAAAATACCACCCTGCACCATCTGTTGTTCCTACAAAAGAAAACCAATTTGTAACTGGATAATTAACCGAAGCAGCTGCAAACCTGTCTGTTTTCCCAACAATCCAACTCGTCAATACACCCCCACCACTTCCACCATACACATACATTTTGTTATCATCAATGTACCCTCTCGAAACAACTTCGTCAACACCCGCCATGATGTCGTCATAATCATTTCCTGGGTAAGCATTTTGAATTGCATTTGCAAAATCATAACCGTATCCAGTAGAACCTCTAGGGTTCGTGTACAATACCACTTGGTCTTGTGCTGCATGTAATTGAAAATTATAATTGAAACCTACATGATACATACTATGAGGTCCACCGTGAATTCGAAGTACTAGAGGGTATTTTTTACTTGAATCGAAGTGAGGTGGTTTTACAATCCATCCTTGTATCATTTTCTCATCCACAGATTTGTAGGTTATCTCTTCCACCTTTCCAAATTCTACATTGTAGAATATATCTTTATTTACATTAGTTAAACGCCTCATCTTATCTGAATTTTCAATATTAAAATATAATATATCCACAGGATTTGAAGGGTCAGTCCAGGTTGCAACGGCATTTTTACCCACCAAATCGTTCATAGTAAGCATATGATTTCCATTGGTAATTTTATTTACCTTACCTCTAAGATCTGCAAAGTAAACATTGCTTTGTCCAAATTCTCTAACATTGAAATAAACACCAGAATTATTGCTGGCCCATATTGGATCGATTGGTATTTGATCTAAATTGGATGTCAAACACTTTAAGTTTGAGCCATCAGAGTCCATAACGTACATTTTGCGATCATTAAAGAAATTTTTAGACCAAGTTGATCCAACAAACGCAATTTTGGATCCATCTGGAGATGAACGAGGTGAATATTCTGTCCCGTCGCGAGTTGTGAGTTCTGCTAATTCTAATGAGTTTATATCTACAGAGTAAAGATTTGAATGTCCTCTTGCGTATTCTGCTTCAGGCCTCTGAAAGCTGCTAAATATAATTTTTTTACTATCCCTAGACCATGAAATTCCAGATGAAACGTCGTCAAATTCCCCAAATGTTATTTGCCTTGATGTACCACCCTCAGAAGGCACAATGAACAGTTGAAGATAACCTCTTTGAAGAAAACCAACCCTGTCTTGACTGTAATCTACCTGATCAATTACCTCAGGTGATTTGGTCCAAGAAGCTCCATCTGGTTTATCTGGAATCCCTTTTGGTTCTAATGCAGGTTTTGAAGACACATGCATTATAAAAGCGATATATTTTCCGTCTGGTGACCATTCCATACTAGAGGGTGACTTCTCCAATTTTGTAATTTGAGTTGGTTCACCTTCTATTCCCAAGTATTTAACAAAAATCTGTGTACCGTTAGGTTTACCTTTTTTAGTAAATGCAACTCTTTTTCCATCAGGAGACCACTTTCCATTTGATCCATTTAAGAAAAACCTGTTGGATGAACCATCGCTATTGATGATCCACAAATCAGTTTCTCTTTTATCATCAACTAGATTAATCCAAGTTTTAGAATAAATAATATGCTCCCCGTTTGGAGAAAGTTTGGGATTTGAAGTCCATTCATAGTCTTTATAATGATCCAATGAAAGCCTAGTCTTTTTTTGACCATAAGCATTGATTATAAACAAAAAAGTAATAAAAGTTAATATAAGGTTCACAATTTTTTATTTTACTATATACTTTGTAAGTTACAATTTTGATTTTGTTATTTGGACCTGCTAAAAACTTTTTATTTTTTTAAAAAAGAAGAGCTATAACTATAATAGTGAAGCGTTATATTTTACACTAAAGGGAGATGTTTTAGAATACAAAAATGAGATGCTAATTTTGGGAAAATTTATATGTCAAATTTAATAAAAGTGAAAAGATAATATTGTTGATAAATAATTATCTAAGAAATGTGATGAATTTTTTGTGTATTAAACACACTATTTTTTGTATTTGATGAATTGTAATATTATTAATTTAAATCAATCAATTGAAAATTGTCCCGTCGCAAATTTTAGAATACTCACGATCAGTCCTAGAATAATTATAGGTTTCTTTTTCACCTAAAGTTTCTTGGACAAGAGTTAAATTATATCCTTGAGAGTCTATAGTAAATTCAACAATAGCAGTTATGCCTATAATTGTGGATTCAATTTTCAGAGTTGAAGAGTTATTCTCAATTATCTCTACAGTTGATTCTCCCAAAAAAGTATCGTTTGTTCCCTCGCTAATTTCTTGGCAATCATATTCTTCAAGAAATTCATCATAAACTGGATTTTTAATAAAAACACTACTATCATAAAAAAAGAAGTAAGATGGATATTGTGTATTATTCTCGATAAAACCAACGTTATCTAATCTTTGTAAAAAAGTTTCTTCTGATCCAGAGTCATCCTTTGAACAACTGAATGAAATAGTTAATAGAAATAATAAAACAATTTTCCTCATACTTTAAATTTTAATGAACAAAAACTAGAGAGTTTAATAAAAATCAGCATACAATTTTAATGTGCTAAATAACAAATTTGTAGCGGGAGCAGGACTCGAACCTGCGACCTTTGGGTTATGAGCCCAACGAGCTACCGACTGCTCTATCCCGCGATTGTTAACGAAAGTACTAAAATTAAACAGAAACAACAAGTATAAAAGTATTAGTAGTTAACTTTGTTATATGTCAAAAAAACATAAAGCAGGTTTTGTATCAATAATAGGTAATCCAAATGTTGGTAAATCAACTTTTTTGAACTCGTGGATTGGAGAAGACGTATCTATCGTAACCCCAAAATCTCAAACAACAAGACACAGAATTAGATTTATCATTAATTCTGAAGATTACCAAATTGTTTTGTCGGATACTCCAGGACTTATTGAGCCAAAATATCAATTACAAAATTCAATGATGAAGTTCTTAAAAGACACTCTAATTGATTCAGATATTTTATTATTAATGACCACGGTTAGAGACAAAATAATAGAAAATGATGACTTCATAAACAAAATCAAGAGGAGTAAAAAAAAGAGTTTTTTGATAATAAATAAAATAGATTTAATAAATCAGCAAATCCTTGAAAATGAAGTTAATTTATGGGAAATGAAATTACCAGGTATCAAAATTCTTCCAATTTCTGCTCTGAATAATTTCAATATAGAAAATGTTTCGAAGCTTATTTTAGAGAATTTACCCCATTCCCCACCTTTCTTCCCTAAAGACCAATTTGCGGATAAATCCAAGCGTTTTTTTGTTAATGAATTTATTAGAGAACAGGTATTTCATAAATTCAACAAAGAAGTCCCGTATTCTACAGAAGTTGTTACTGAAGTTTTTGATACTAGTAAGGAAAATATTATTAAAATTGAATCCTCAATCATTGTGGAAAGAGAGACTCAAAAGGGAATTTTAATAGGTAAAAATGGATTTGCTCTAAAAAAAGTTGGTATTGATGCAAGAAAAAAAATAGAAGACTTTTTTAAGATTAAAGTACATCTTAAGTTATTTGTTAAGGTAAATAAAAAATGGAGAACTAATCCTAGGAAACTAAAAGATTTTGGTTACAATTAATAAAAATTAATAATGGACTCTATCGTAGCAATTGTTGGTAGACCAAATGTTGGAAAATCAACTCTATTTAATAGACTTATAAAACAAAAGAAAGCTATAACTGATTCCGAAAGTGGGGTTACAAGGGATCGTCACTATGGTAAAGGAGAGTGGAATGGCAAACAATTTTCACTGATTGATACAGGGGGATATATAATAGGTGGAGATGATGTTTTCGAAAAGGAAATTGATCATCAAGTTGAATTGGCAATTGAAGAGGCAGATTTAATTATTTTTTTGGTAGATATTCAAACAGGTGTTACAAATGAAGATCTGAAGATTAATAAACTACTGAAAAAATCAAAAAAGAAAGTTTTTTTGTTGATAAATAAGGTTGACAATTCCTCCTTCCAAGGACTTGAGGCAGAGTTTTTCAAACTTGGGTTCAAAAATATTTATTCAATATCTGCAACTAATGGTCTAGGGTCTGGAGATTTTATGGATATTCTCGCTGAGAACTTGTCTAATTCTTCTGAGGTTTCAAATGAAGAATTACCCCAATTTTCCGTTGTTGGAAGACCAAATGCTGGCAAATCTTCGTTTATAAACTCAATCGTTGATCGTAATAGGCATATAGTTAGTGAAATTCCAGGGACTACAAGAGACAGTACCGATTCATACGTTAATAAATACGGATTTAATTTCAAAATTATTGATACAGCAGGTATTAGGCGCAAAAAAAAAGTCAAAGAGGATTTGGAATTTTTTTCTGTTTTAAGGGCAGTCAGATCTATTGAAAGAAGTAATGTTGTTTTACTTTTAGTTGATGCAACAAGAGGTTTTGACACCCAAGTACAAAAAATATTTTGGCTTGCTCACCGAAATAATAAGGGAATATTAATTTTAATCAATAAATGGGATTTGATTGAAAAAGATAAATTAGATATTAAAGAGTATGAGGAAAAAATTAAAAGTAAAATAGCTCCTTTTAAAGATGTTCCTATTTTGTTTATATCTGTTCTTAAAAAGCAAAGAGTTTTAAAAGCTCTGGATGTGGCTATTAAAATTTTTGAGTCTAGAAATCTAAAAATCAAAACTAGTGAATTAAATAGATTTATTTTACCAATTGTAAATAAAAATCCACCCCCGACTAAAAAGGGGAAAACTATTAAAATAAAATTTTGTACACAATTGCCAACAAAATTTCCTCAGTTTGTTCTGTTTTGTAACCTACCTCAATACATTAAGGAACCATACAAAAGATTTATTGAAAATAAATTAAGAGGCAAATATAAACTTTCCGGAGTTCCCTTAAATATCTATTTTAGAAAAAAATAGTTATATGTTGTTTTTCAGAAATAACAACTCTGATTTGACTTTTTCAAGTTTATTACGAATAGATATTAAAATTTTGTCTTTGTTTTTATTCTGTTCCAAATATCTTTTTGCTCCATCAATAGTCATTCTCTTTTCCTTCAATAAACTATATATTACTTGAAGGATTTCAACATCAGGTTTAGTGAATTTCCTGACACCTGATTTTTTTTTCTTTGGACTAATTTGATTGAATTCTTTCTCCCAGAACCGAATTAATGAAGTGTTAACTTCTAAAAAATCAGCTACTTCGCCGATGGAATAATATTTTTTGTCAGACAAAATATTTTTCATTTTAAAAAAATCTAATCAAGAGATAGATTTTCTTGGCTCGCTTGAATTAGAATTGCATTATACTCGTCAGAGGTTAGATTACCTATATAAAAATTTAAGGGATTTATTTTTTTACCATCCTTAATAATTTCATAATGTAAGTGGGGTGCAACAGATCTTCCTGTACTCCCTACGTAGCCAATAATATCTCCTCTATTAACTTTTTGCCCTCTTTTGACGTTGTATTTGTTTAAATGAGCATAGACTGTCACATATCCAAAGCCATGGTCTATTCTAATATGGCGTCCATAACCAGAAGATCTGCTGTCAGCTCTTTTTACTACCCCGTTACCGGGTGCATAAATTGGTGTTCCTCTGTTAGCAGAAAAATCCATTCCATAGTGACGTTTCCTAGTTTTCGTGAACGGATCTATTCTC
>TARA_B100000963_G_scaffold180784_1_pt1 | contig 13298 bp, 7 predicted proteins | sample TARA_B100000963 | Tara Oceans TARA_B100000963 (sample SAMEA2622097) | marine metagenome | biome: marine biome (ENVO:00000447); feature: surface water layer (ENVO:00002042); material: "saline water (ENVO:00002010), including plankton (ENVO:xxxxxxxx)" | depth 5 m | reverse complement strand
ATGGGAGAAGGAAATCCGATTAACATGGATCTACTCAAGGAAATCTTACTGGAGATGGAGATGACGAATTCTTGGGAAGAAGCCAAACGAAGATACGGCTGAACCCTCTTCAAATTTCCAATTTTCTTGCTACAGGCTAAAATAAGGACAGAATTGGAAGATTTTTCAAATGACGTTAGTATTAAATTTTGGATTACCAAAGGGTAGCTTGGAAGAAGCCACTATCAAGCTTTTCGGGCGGGCGGGATTTTTCATTTCCAAAAGTTCTCGTTCTTACAAGCCATGCTGGGATGATCCGGAACTTGACGGACGATTTGTCCGTGCTCAGGAAATGAGCCGATACGTGGAAGACGGATTTTTTGATTGTGGTTTGACTGGCAGAGATTGGGTCAGGGAGAATCGCTCGGATGTGGAAATTGTTGCAGATTTAATTTACAGCCGGGCTTCGAACCGCATTTCGAAATGGGTGCTTGCCGTACCTGAGCAATCTGATGTTCAGACGGTGAAGGATCTTGAGGGAAAATCAATTGCAACGGAATTGGTTCAAGTAACGCGAGATTATCTGAAGGAAAACGAGGTTGAGGCAGAAGTTGAGTTCTCATGGGGCGCTACCGAGGTGAAGGTGCCTGAGCTGGTGGATGCAATTGTGGATCTGACTGAAACGGGCAGTTCACTTCGGGCGAACAATCTTCGGGTGGTTGATGTTCTAATGGAAACGAACACCGTGCTGATTGCAAATAAGAGAAGCCTGCAGGATCCGGATAAAAAAGCGAAGGTTGAAAATATTGCATTGATGTTGCAGGCAGCTTTGCATGCCGATGATAAAGTAGGTCTTAAGCTTAATATAGAAAAAGCGAAACTCGGTGAAATTATTGAGCAAATGCCTGCGCTTCGTAGGCCCACGGTTTCTTCTCTTACCGATGATTCGTGGGTTGCCATTGAAACCGTAATTGAAAAAAAAGTTTCTCGAGAACTTATTCCTGCCTTAAAAAGAAGAGGTGCTGAGGGAATTGTAGAATATCCACTCAATAAGATTGTTCCGTAGAATTTTCCTTTCAGCTTAAATCTTTTATCTTGCTCACTACAATGAATTGCGATTTTTTAAATTCTTTGTTCTTTTTCATCTAATCTATAAAACCCTTAACCCGATTAACCTTGGTTGTTCGCATTTTTGCGATTTGTATGCACCTCGTTAATCGGCCATACAACATAAATAATTTAGCATGAGCGCAGTCATGGAAGAATTGCTCGCAGAGAGCAAAATCGAACTACTTAAAGAAGGTTCCGTCATTTCGGGCACCATAATGGAAATCCGTCCCACGGAAGTCGTCATTGATTTTGGAGGAAAGGCTGAAGGCACTATTCCGGCCCATGAGTTCTTGGATTTGGGCGAACTGGAGATTGGTTCCGATCTGGAAATTTTTCTTGAGCGTTTAGAAGACCGTGACGGAAACCCTCAATTGTCTTTTGACAAGGCTGAGCAAAAGAAGAATTGGGAAAAAATAGTTAATACTTGTGAAGAGGGATCCGTCATCACTGGCCGAGTTAGATCCAAGGTAAAGGGTGGTCTTGTGGTAAATATAGGTGTCGATGCCTTTCTTCCCTCTTCGCAGGTCGACATACAAGCACCTAAGAACCTTGATCAGTTTGTTGGCCAAACCTTTGATTTCAAGGTAGTTAAAATCAATCGAGAGCGAAAGAACATTGTGGTTTCGCGCCGTGAATTGATTGAAGAGCGCAGACAAGACAAAAAACGCGAAATTCTTTCCAAGATCAAACCTGGTGAAACTCGTCGTGGGATGGTTAAGAACATTACCGATTACGGAGCATTTATTGATTTGGATGGTTTGGATGGCTTGCTTCACATCACTGACATGAGTTGGGGACGGGTCTCGCATCCAAGTGAAATGGTCAAAACCGGAGAGGAAATCACCGTTTGCATTATCGACATCGATCAGAATCGTGAACGAGTCTCTCTGGGATTGAAGCAACTTTCTTCCAATCCATGGGATGATATTGAGAAGAAATTTCCCATTAATGCAAAAGTTCGTGGTAAAGTCGTTAATCTTGTTCCATATGGAGCCTTCATTGAATTGGAAGAGGGAGTTGAAGGCTTGGTCCATGTTACGGAAATGTCTTGGACCAAAAGGATCACCAAGCCTGGAGAAGTCTTGAACGTGGGCGATGAGGTCGATGCTGTGGTTCTTGGCATTCAAAAGGATGATCAGAAGATATCCCTCGGTTTGCGACAGCTTGAAGTGAATCCTTGGGATATGGCCACTCACAACTATCCACCTGGCGCTCGTGTACGTGGCAAGGTAAGAAACCTGACTTCCTATGGCGCCTTTGTTGAGCTTGAAGAGGGAATAGACGGAATGGTTCATGTCTCCGATATGAGTTGGACCCGTAAGATTAATCATCCGAGTGAAATGGTGAAAAAGGGGGATGAAGTGGATGCGATCGTCGTGGAGGTGGACGTTGAAAACCAACGGATTAGCCTAGGCATGAAGCAACTTACCCAAGACCCGTGGGAAGATATCGATCGACTTTATCGCATGGGAGACGTCATCAAAGGTAAAGTGGCCCGTGTGGCCGGCTACGGAGCGTTCATTGAGTTGGAGCACGATATCGACGGACTCGTTCATATCAGTCAAATCAGCGAGGAGCGAGTTGAGAAGATCAAGGATCATCTGAACGAAGGCGATGAAGTCACTGCTCGTGTAATAAAGATCGACAAGGAGGAACGCCGGATCGGATTAAGCGTCAAGGCCGCCGACTATGATGAGGATGCCTTGGCAAAGGAAGTGGCTGCATATGATGAAGCTGGTGAGGACTTGACGACTTCACTTGGCGATTTGTTGGACGAAGCAACTTCTTCGGAAGATTCGGAAGAGACTCAATAGGTGGCTTTGCCGGCACTTCCCTTCAAGAATAATTCTAAATCTTGAAGGAACGTAAAGAAGGGACTATTGATTTGCGTGAGCTTCTTCGAGAATTCCCTGCAAAAACTTGGCTCTTTCCTTAATTCTAGCATCCTCCTTGATTTCTTCTGCAGTTCTTTGCCTTTCCATTTTGGCCATATTCTTTCGGAGTTGCCTTAATGCTTGCTCCTGTAACTGCCTTACCCGTTCTCTGGTCACGCCAATTTTTTCACCGACTTCCTCCAAGGTCAGCGGATCCCTTCCTTCAAGTCCGAAACGCAGGCGAATGATATCGGCTTCGCGCGGGTCCAATTCATTTAACACTCGATTGACGTCACCGACCACACTTTTGGATTGTAAGGATTCGAGAGGGTCGGTTGCTTTCTCATCGGCAACGATCTCACCTAAAGTGGAGCCATCTTCCTCTCCAATGGGAGAATCCAAGGATGCGGGCTTTTTGCTTACGGACTTCAAGTGAGTGACTCGCGCAACGGGGAGGTTCATTTCGGAGGCCAACTCCTCATCGGTGGCATCTCTTCCTAGCTTTTCCGCAAGTTCGGATGAAATTCTTCGCATTTGCGTGACCCGATCAACCATATGAACTGGAAGGCGAATGGTTTTACTTTGGTTTGCTAAGGCTCTTTTGATCGATTGCTTGATCCACCACGAGGCGTAGGTGCTGAGCTTGCCTCCTTTGGAAGGGTCGAATCTTTCCACGGCTTTCATCAAACCTATGTTTCCTTCATTAATGAGGTCAAGAAGCGCCAAGCCAATATTAGAATATTCCTGAGCGATCTTCACGACCAATCGAAGGTTTGCCGTAATCATTATCTCTCTTGCTTTTTCATCCCCTTTACTGATTCTCTTGGCCAAATCGATTTCATCTTGGACGGAAATCAAAGGAATTTTTGAGATTTGCCGGATGTAGATGTCCAGCGATTCTTTTTCTTGGGATTGCATCTAGGTTTCAGTTTTTAGAGCGGGGGAGGATAGTCAAATAGTTTACGCTTCCTCCGTTTCACTAATGCGCTCCGCAAAGGCAATGGCCTTTAACATGCCTTGAGCCTTGTTGATCGTTTCCTGATATTCGTTTTCAGGAACGGAATCCGCCACAATTCCTGCGCCGGCTTGCAAGTGAAGGGTATTTTGGGAGATCATTGCCGTTCGAATGGCAATGCAAGAGTCATGATTGCCTTCGAAACCAAAATATCCAAGAGCCCCGGCATAGACGTTTCGATGCAACTTTTCGAACTCGGAGATTATTTGCATAGCTCGCACCTTTGGAGCCCCACTTACGGTTCCTGCTGGAAAAGTCGCCCGCATCAAATCAAAAGCATTTTCATCGGGGCGCAGGGTTCCGACGACCTGGGAAACGATGTGCATAACGTGAGAATAGCGTTCGATCGTCATATATTCCGCAGCTCGAACGGTTCCTGGTTGGCAAACGCGACCAATGTCATTTCGAGCTAAGTCAACCAGCATGAGATGTTCGGCTCTTTCCTTCTCATCGGCGAGTAACTCATCGGCAAGATCCGAATCTTCAACTTTATTCTTTCCTCGTGGTCGTGTGCCGGCGATGGGGCGGATCAAAACTTCATCACCGATTAACCTTACGTGCACTTCGGGGGAAGCTCCGACAATGGCAAAATCGTCTCCTTCCATGAGGAACATATAAGGGGATGGATTGATCGCTCTGATTGCCCGATAAAGGTTGATGGGAGGGTGTTTGAACGGAACTGCGAATCTTTGAGAGAGAACGGTTTGGATCACGTCACCCGAGCGCACAAACTCCTTTGCTTGTTCGACTAGCGCTTCAAATTCCTGCTTCGAGAAGTTTCCAGCCTTAAGATCGAATGGATCAGGATCAAGCAGCGGTGCGGGTTTGAGAGTACTTGACTGAGAAAGAATTTCTCGAGTTTGTTGGATTTTATCGCATGCCCGTTGGTAGGCTTGTTCGGGTTCTCCTTCAATTCGTGCGTTCGCGCAGACGGTCAGAGTTTGTCTTGCGTGGTCAAAGATTACAAGCACATCGGTAAGCATGAAAAAGAGCAGTGGGATTTCCAGTTCGTTCTTCTCCGGCAAAGGCACCGTTTCTTCAATTCGGTTCGCATATTCGTAGCCTATGAAACCAACGGCTCCTCCTGAAAATCGATGTTCTTCAAGTCCGTGATAGCGGATTTCAGAGAGCTCGTCTTCAATGAGTTGAAGCGGGTCCGCAGGGGTTGGAGTTTTTTTAGCCTCACCCTTTTCATTGGCAATAGTTGTCATCTCGTGACCACAGGAAATGGTTTTATAAGGAGAGCTGCCAACGAATGAATATCTGCTTACTTGTTCTCCTCCAACCACTGATTCGAAGAGAAAGGCAGGTTTGCTTGCAGCCAACTTAGCATAGGCGGAAAGTGGGGTTTCCGCATCTGTGGTAAACTCAGCTCGAACGGCAATTACATTGTATTCGCCTGCCAATTGTTTGAATTTCTTGATGTTGGGGGTGAAAGTCATGTCTTACGATAAAAATTCAATGTAATGAAATGCAACGAATGGGAAAAGATTTTGAAAAAAAGAAATGCGTGGGATTTTTTGTGATTGCGAGAATTTTGTTTTGGCCTCCACATACTAGTGAAACGAAAAAATTCAACAAGCGAGCAAGACTAATCGAGGAGTAAACATGAAGAGGAAAGTACATTGTGTAATCATGGGAGGAGGAAGGGGTACCCGGCTTTATCCTCTCACGAAGTTGCGGTGCAAGCCTGCGGTCCCTCTTGCAGGGAAATACAGGTTGGTCGACATACCCATTAGTAACTGCATAAATTCGGGTTATAACAGAATTTATCTGCTCAGTCAGTTCAATACTGCTTCCTTGCACAGGCATGTACAAGATGCCTATCGATTTGACCGCTTCGGTAAGGGCTTCGTGGAAATTCTTTCAGCTGAACAAACCGAGCATGGAGACGATTGGTATCAAGGAACCGCTGATGCAGTGCGAAGGAATCTTATACATTTCGGAGCTGACCCGAATGATGTCTTCGTCATACTTTCGGGTGATCAGCTTTACAGGATGGACTTCTCGAAAATGGTGAAAGACCACTTGAAGAGGGGAGCTGAGGTAACCGTTGCCGCTAAACCCGTTCCCTTGAGCGAAGCGTCCGGTTTGGGTTTGTTGCGAATTGGGGAAGACTCCAGAATCATAGATTTCGTTGAAAAGCCTTCGGATCCGGAAGTGATTGGCCGATTAGTCCCGCCCGAACTCAAATCTTCCGGCCAAGAGGAAGATCGTTGTTTGGCGTCCATGGGAATTTATGTTTTCGGAGGAGCTTCCATGTTTGATGCCCTTGAGGGAGATGCGGCGGATTTCGGCAAGGAAATCATTCCTTCTTTGGTCGAGAAAAAGGACATCCGTTGTCATGTCTTTGATGACTACTGGGAAGATATTGGAACAGTTCGATCCTTTTTTGAGGCCAACCTGCAGCTTACGGATGATTTTCCAGCTTTTGATTTCTATGAAGAAGGGCATCCGATATACAACTACCCCGATCTTTTGCCTACTGCGAAATTGGGTGATTGCTCCTTGAATCGAACTACCATTGCAAGTGGTTGTATGGTAGGAGATTCCAATTTCAATAGGTGTATGCTAGGAGTCAGGTCAATTGTTGGGAATGGATGCTCTTTCGATGATGTGGTTATGATGGGAGCCGATTGCTATGAATCGCCGGAGCCAAAATCCAAGGGGAAAAGCACTGGCTTAGTTCCGATAGGAGTTGGGGACGGCACTCGGGTCGAAGAAGCCATCATCGACAAGAATGCACGAATTGGCAGGAACGTCATTCTTTCCCCCAAAGGCTTGTCCGATGGTTGGGCGGATGAAGGACAAAACGTTTACGTTCGTGATGGAATCGTGGTCGTGGTCAAAAACGCATTGGTTGAGGATGGCACAAAAATTGGGCATTCCTAGACCTTTTTTCTTGCGACAGTCCTTCGTTTTCTCAATTTGATTTCAAAATGAGTACAGTACCCGAAGATTTGCTTTACACGAAAGAGCACGAATGGATCAAGGAACTCGATGACGGTTCCTGCTTGGTTGGCATTACTCATCACGCTCAAGACAGCTTGGGCGACGTGACCTTCGTCGAGCTTCCTTCTCCGGGTACGCTTTATGAGGGAAATGCAGTTTTTGGGGTAGTTGAGTCCGTCAAAGCCGCTTCCGATCTTTACATGCCAATCACGGGTGAGGTTCTCGAGGTCAACGAAGCCTTGAATGACGCTCCTGAGCAAGTCAATGATGATCCTTATGGAGCAGGCTGGATGATTAAAATCCAACCATCCTCACCACCTCGTTCCTCCGGTTTGCTCGACTCCTCAAGTTACTCCGGCGAAATAGCGGAATAACTCGCATTTTCTTTTAGCGGAAAAATCTCTTGCGACCATGCTGGAGAGTGCGTTACACTCTATGTGCAATGCATTTGTTTGCCCAGGTTCGACCAGCGCATTTTTTTCTGTCCCGAAACAAGATTAGTCTGTTTCGCTTTTTGATTTTATTTTCATTGCCCTTACTTTCCTTCGGTACACCCAAGATCAAGCCATCCGTTATCTTAGCCTCCATTGAAGGCGAGGCTCATTCTCTGTCTTTGAACGAAGAGTTCAAGGTGACTTTGGACCAAAGTTCGGTCGGTAAGAAAATATCCGAGAAAACCATTCTGGTCACTGGAAAAGATGGGAAGGCTCAACTTCTTTTCTCCAATGGTGCGTTGATCACCATTAAGCCAGGCAGCCGTTTCTATTTGCGTAAATATGATCAAAAAATCGTTTCCTCCGAAAACGTGCCCGAGCCCTCGAAAATCGAGGAGGAGCCCAGTCAGTCGAATTTACTGGCTCATTTGGATTTTGGCGAACTGATCGTGAAGGCACCCAAGTTAAAAAAAGGATCGACTATGACTCTGACGAGTCCTCTTGGTACTGCTGGTGTTCGAGGAACCATGTTTCAAATGATGGCCGTTCGAAATCCAGTCACCGGCGATATTTCGGGAGGCATCAACTTGATTTCCGGTGATATTGAATTTTCCGGAATCGATGGAAACGAAGTTAGCTTGGTTTCCGGTCAATCGATTCAAATGGCCTCTTCAAAATTGGGTGATGCAATGGCTTCCGAGACCGGCGGACTGATTGATTTGACATCCACTTACGGGCCTGCCCTTACAGGAAATTCGCTGCCACCTACCATTGATCAGATCTTTCCTGGATTTCAGGAAGACGGTGATGGCGAATCGAGTTCGGTTTCGAGTCTATCATCCCTTTCCTCTCTTGGTGATGGGGACAATTGGGAGCTCGTTCACGAATTGGCGACCGACATCTTCTTTTCGATTGAAGAGGCGGAGACCGCTTCCTCGAAATTTTCATTCGAAAATATCTCAAACGCGGTTACGGTTGACGTTCCCGAACCCGCTTTGTCTCCTCCCTCCGTTCCAGCGATTTTGGCTGGCGGACCGAATTCTTCAAAGCCACTGGAGCCATTTGTCGGTGGGCATCCCACGGCTTCCATAGTTGGGGATGATCTGATAGTCATTGAGATGACTCCTCAGCCTTTTTCCGATTTTGATCCATGGATCGAGGCCAAGGATTTCCTGAGTAACGACATTGCCTCATCCGCCAAACTTTTGAATCCACCCAATCTCTTAGTTCCGGGCAACTACGATATTATTTATGAAGTTACTGATCTGAGAGGTTTGTCGACTTCGGTTGCCCGCACCGTTGAAGTCATTGCAACTCCTCCCGCACTGTCAGTAACGCCAAGTAAGTATGGGTCGACCATTTCAAATGGCAATAATGTGCTTTTTTATCAAGTGATGAGGAAAAACTTGTCCTATCCGGTCGCAGATGAAGGTCCTTTCCAAATTCTTTCCCAACCGTCTTCCGATTTCCCCAATTACCTGGCACAGTACTATGATGGGTCGGACTTGACCGATCACGTAAAAGTGATCAATGCCGAAAAAGTTGATTACTCGCTTTTGAATCAGGAAACCACCTTGAATCTTTCAGTGGGGGATTTTGCTCTTCGCCAAGCTAATCTTCCCTCGGGAGAGCCCGTTTCCACAAGCGTTAACCTTGTAGTCAAAGTGGTGGACAGCTTGCCACCAATCCTTTCCGTTTACGATGGGTTCGAGCAAGATTCCCCTATGAGGGTGGAAGGTGTGAAATACAATGTTTCGGGTATCAGTCTGGTGCCTGCGAATGGGGTGGATTTTGCCAGAGACTTAGACCCGGGGGTAATCATCTTGGACAATTACTATTCGCAATCCGAAATCGAACAGCACCTTGGTTTCGAAGTTGGCAAGGGTGCGAAAGAGAGTGCCTTCGGTCAGGCGAATATGGAAGTGGCGGGGCTTTACGAAATTACTTATCAAAACATAACGGATCCTTCGGGCAACCAAGCCGAACCCATTAGCAGGTGGGTGGAGGTCTATGACGAGATAGCGCCCGTGCTTACGCTTTATGGTGCAAATCCTATCTACGTTGACGTTAATTCCTCAAACGTGTTCAAGGATCCGGGTGCTTTCGGACTCGATAATCTGGAAGGGTTGATCGATTGGGAATCCGGAAGGTTCTCGGTCTCCGTTGAGAAGCTTGTGGATGGTGATAACATGGTGTATGCGTCTACGAGTTCAACCATCGAGGAAATCATTGCCGAAGCTAAGAAGCAGGACAGCTTGGACGTTACCTTTCGTTTGACCTATGAATTGACCGACCTTTCCGGAAACGTCAGTTCCATCCAACGCCAAATTGTTCTTTTGAATTCCCCTTTTAAGTTACCAATCATAGTCATGCATGGAGAGGACCCCCACTGGCATGAGGTAAATACGGAGTTTGTGGATCCTGGAGTCACTGCCTACAAGGAAATCGGCGAAGGCTTGGAACCGAGAAACCTCAACGAATACGTTACGACCAATGCCTATTTGGTCAATTCAAGCGGTTTGAAAAGTCCTGATCTTCCATCACCCATCGATCCCACGGTCGTTAATTATTATGGTCCTCCCTACCAGGGAGACACCTCGTATTACGTCGATGAGCAAGGAGTCCGTCATGCACAAGGAGATTCCGATTGGAGAAAGCATCTGATTCGCTATGTGGTCACTGATCCGCTCGGTAACGTGAGCACCGTTGATCGTGAAGTTCGCATTGTCGACAGCACTCCGCCTGCAATCGTGATGAACGAAGGTTCGCAAGGTGTGGATTTTCCTAACCTGCAGGGTGGGTTCGGCTTCGAAGATCCCGGAGCGGTGGTTTCTGACAACTATGACCAGCAAGTTGAGGTTGAGGCAAAACTCTTTCGCCTGACGGGGGCGGAAGAGGAGGAAATGGACTTCTCAACCGTTGAGCAATTGGGGTTCACTACAGTCGGAGCCCATAAGATAACTTACGAATCGAAGGATGAGAATGACAACCAAGCGAAAGTCGAGAGACAAATTGAGGTCATAGACACGATCGCTCCTCAAGTTGCCCTAATAACCCATGACGCCTTGTTACAAGGAAACGCACTTCAGTCAGTAAACCCGGTGGAATTGGAAAACATGCCCATAGTCGATTCCGAGCATCCGGTACCCTCAAGCCTTCAATATAGAAACGGAGCACAACCGGCAGGCATATTGGGAAGTTCCTTTGATTCCAACGTTACGCTGGTGCTGACTTCTCAATCCGATTTTTATCTGTATGCCAAACCTGAGAATGTTCTGTTTGAGGGATTCGAGAGTATCGTAACCGATGAGAAGGGATCTCGCGGGCACTACAGCGCTTTTCGCGTTGTCGATTCCGGCGGTCAAACCGTCCTTGAAGATCCCGGAGTTTACGTTCGTAACGACACGGATCTGACCATGAGTTTTGCGAGTACAATAACCACGATCCAAAGCTCGGTGATTCCTAATGAGATCATTCAATACCGAGTGAGTTATTCCGTTTCCCAGTCATCCGGAGAAGTGTCCAATCTAAGCAATGCTCGCGATTTGTATATCATTGACACCGAAAAACCAACGGTTTTTGCCGAGCCTGATACGACTTCCAAAAAGGTTGTGATCGAAGCGAGTCGAGATCCTTCCTCCTCCGACCGGTATACGGATTTGGCTGGTAGTCTTGTAAAGCTTTACGATCCTGCCGGCGATGCAAACTCTTCATACCTGAGCGGACAAACCCTGATTCTTCGTGCCGTCGATAAAGTGGATGGTATCGTCACCGACCGAATTAAGCGGATCATCAAAGATTCAACCGGAACCGAGTTGGGTACGATCTATGATAATTCGGATACGAATACCGTCGCGGAGGCCGTGGCATCGACAATTGACGCAACCGTTTTGGATACCGAATATCTGATCGAGTACACCGCAACGGACCTATCCATTGATCCTTCCATCCCTCCCAACACCTCCGATATCGTTACGCGCAGACTGATCGTTAAGGACACGAAGGCGCCCAGCATTGTTTTTTCCGATTTCAATTCGACTCTAACGGTTGACTACAAGTCCACCGTGAATCCTAACGTCATGGATGAATCCTCGGTTGCCGAGTACATGCTGATCGGACTTTCCGGAGAGGATGCAAATAATTTCGACCAAAATCTGCAATTCGGAGCAACCCGACCAAACGGAAATCCGAAGTGGTCTGTGACTTTTGATCCCCCTTTCGTTCCTGGTGCAATTTACCCGGAAGAAAGGGATGTGGGCTTGGGGTACAAGGCAACGATCTATTTGACCGATGATTCGGGAAACCAAAGCGATGGATTTGTTCGTTATCTAAAAGTCGGTGACTACCAACCTCCGGTTATTACCATGATAGGAAATTCTGAGATTCATGATTTTCTCAGGTTTGCCTCCTCCGCCTCTGCCAATGCCAACCAATCCACTTTTCTGACTAGTCAGGGCTATGTTGCGGGTACAGCTGGTTCGAATGGACAAAACGCTCCTTTTACCGATAGCCCCGAGGACTCTGCGTCGAATCCGGAATTGAACGCAACCGGCTTCGCCGGTGGGGAACATCGTTTGCTTCGTTCAAATTACGATTTCGTGGATCCTGGAGTCTATGCCGAGGACGATAATGCCTTCTTTGATCTCAAGGATGGGTATCCTGACTTGGATGGCGATGGAATTGGTGAAGGTCATCTCATTGTGCGGGTTGGTGACCGGGCGTCCATGGATGAATGTAGCCAAGGAGCAGGAAAAATTCACCTGTTCAGTTGGTTTGAAAAGCATAATTACACCATGAAGGATTGGCAGGATCTCATGCAGGCTGACAATTACGGATACAACACGCAACTGATTCCTACGGATGCCAATGCATCGAGTTCTCCGGCAAAAGTCCCTGACGTTGATGGTGAGGATGTCGGCAGTGGTCATGCTTTTGGAGATCTAAACAAAACGGATCTGACGAATTTTGACATGACCACCCTTACCATCGAGTACCGCGTGATGGATGGCTGGGACAACAAATCTGAAATTACCACGCGTAGGGTTTATATTTACGAAAGCAGACAATTCGATGGTTATGCGTTTTATGCCACGCCCGTGACCGATGCCTCTAGTGGAAAATTTGAACAGTTTTACGACAATGGTTCGGGTGACCCTTTTCTTACTTCAGCTCGTAAGGACATGGACGGTGACGGCGTCAGTGACTTTTGGGAGCTTGCCCTTGGTACCGATTACAAAGATCCGTCCTCAACCCCGGACGTGCAGAATCATGAGACTTTCAAAAATCTTCATTTCGACAAGATCTCCACTTCCGACCTTAACTTGAGACTGCAAGGTTTGAGTGATGCCTCTGCGCTGAACAACGTTATCGGACTGCAGGATTTCAACGCTACCTCGGGCTTGTAATTTTTTGGGTATTGCGGATAATGTTCCGTCTTCCGCCCCCATAGTTTAACGGATAAAACAGTGGTTTCCTAAACCGTAGATCGAGGTTCGATTCCTCGTGGGGGCGCCATCATGAAGTCAATGGCAATGGTGAGGGATAGGCTTTGGATGAAACCTTGTCTCCTTGGCTTCTGGATTGGCTCAAACATGTCTCTTCCGCCCAAGGATTTTAAGGTTTCTCCTTATCTGTTACAAACATGAGGAAAACATTGACGATTGCCCCAAGGATGCATCCCAAGAAGTACCCGGTCAAAGCCATACCAGCCATAAAGCCAATCCCTTCTTGCCAATCGACAAGGAGTTTTTCCCAGCATTTCGAAAACTGCCAAATCATACAGAGAATGGCTAAGGTGCCTCCGTAGATATGCATTCTTCGAAAATTATTCACCTTCCTTGCATACTCTAAAATTCACTTAGCTACCAAGAAAAAATGGAAAATTCAAATTAATCGGCAATGCGTATTTTCCCTGTCCTTGGCCCAGTGAATTAA
>TARA_B100000963_G_scaffold361617_1_pt1 | contig 13302 bp, 19 predicted proteins | sample TARA_B100000963 | Tara Oceans TARA_B100000963 (sample SAMEA2622097) | marine metagenome | biome: marine biome (ENVO:00000447); feature: surface water layer (ENVO:00002042); material: "saline water (ENVO:00002010), including plankton (ENVO:xxxxxxxx)" | depth 5 m | reverse complement strand
TGCATTTAATTGTTGTTCTTGAGGGTTTTTTGAGTACCAGTTTCCCTTTTCGTCTGGAAACGGCTCAGCTAAATGATTGTAGCCTATATCGTGGTCTGGCCAATCTAATGGCTCTTTTCTTTCTTGCTCAGATTTAATTTCAGAAAAGGAATCTTCCCAATAGTAAGTTGGGTTATGGGCTAAAATTCTATATAATAATCCACCACACATTCCTCCTCTAAATGAAATAATATTAACTTTTTCAGCACATAATTCAAATAGTTTTAAAACATCATTGTCATATGTCCACCTATCAAACTTTTGTTCTTCAATCATTTAACATTCTTTTCATCATGAGGTAGACTGCCGTCATTCATCAACCCCCCATTTTTCCTTTTGTCTAACCAACTGTGCTCTACATAATGGACATATTTCATATTTGGGTCTTTGTTTAAAATATAATGAAGTTTTTCGTTTTCCCAATCAACTGGAATGTTTAATAAGTTACTTAAACTTTCAACATACTTGTGTCTAAACAAATAAAGTAATTCAACACTTAAAAATACATGAGGAAATTGTGTAATGTCATCTATTTTATTTAAAAAATTGTGATAACTTTCTACACCTCTTTTTCTTGTTTGGTTTTGAGCCGTGATAGTTTGATCTCTTCCAATAATGCCCACTAAAAGATTACCTTTTTCACTTAATCGTTCTAAAACTTCTGTATAATTTGGGTATACTGTTTGTTTTTTACCATCTATTTTATCGATGAAAGGTCCACTTACACTTATCATGTAGTTTTGTTCTTTCCAAAAATAACTATCAATTTTGGTGGGATCTGTCCAAATATCAGCAAAAGGTGCTACATGGTGAGGAATCCAATATTCTCTTAAAAGTTTGTCCCATCCATACACATTTTTGTGCATAGATAGGACTTTTGAAAATACATGATTACCTGTGCCTTGTGGACCTGTAATAACTAATATGTTTGGTTTCATTTTACTAGCTCTGGTTTATAGATAGCTTTAATACCAAATGCTTCTTTATTAAACACGACTAAAGTTTTTAAAGCATCAGCAGTGATAAAAGTCATTAATGTTTTTACGTGGTCGTTTCCTTTATCTCCCAAGATCCACTCGTATTTACCCACTTTCTTTTGAATCTTTTTAACAGACTCAGGGTCATTTGCTACTTTTCTTAAAGCCTCTACGAGTTTCTCCCTATTTGGATTACCTTTATTTACCCACAGAGCTTTTTGCAACCCATCTCTAAAACTTTTAATTAGTTTATAGGCTTTATATAGATCGCTATGTGGTTTGACTCTGTTAGCTCCATAAAATAAATCTTCCATTAATATTCCTGGGTAATTAGGGTCGTCTGCGTGACTTCCATCTGGTTGAAGTATGCCATGATGAAACCAAAGAGTCGCTTGACCTTTATCAATGGTAGGTTGCACGTGCTTTTTAAAGGCTGCAGGGTTATCCCTAGTTCCGTGTAGTTCCCCCCGCTTAAATGCTAAACGTCTTTCACTACCTTTCATTCCTTTAATCCAATTTACTTTCTTTTTGAAACAAGCAATATATTCAGCTGTTGTGAGCCCACTACCACACTTCAATAAAGTCATTGCGATACCTTCAGGTATTTTACCTCCACCACCAGAGAATGAAGTTGGCTCACCGCCATAAGGATCGTGTGATTTTTGAACTGCTGTAATTATATTAAGATTCATTAATCCTACACTATCATAATCTGCATAGTTATAATCTACTTTTTCATTTAAAAACGAAACTCCGTTTCCACCATTTGAGACCATGATGGTTTTATCATCAAATCTTAACTCATTATGAAACTTATTAAATCCTGGTATGTCTCTTGCACCTCTTATATGCTTTAGGATAATCTTTTCTCCTAAATGTTTTTCTAATTCTGTAGCTACAATCTGAGCCCATTGACTAGTACCACCCCCAGGTTTTTGTGGAATAACCATTGTATAATCTGCTAATACAGGTGTTGTAAATAATAACATTACTAATACTAAAATCTTACGCATAATCTATTCTTCCCTTTCTCATTATACTATATGTAAAAACACCGATTATTGTTACGACTAAAAACATAAATATCGGTCTTGTGATTAGTGTTTCCAAGGTATATAACCCTGTAATTTGTAAAGTTAGACCTTCAACCTTTTCTGCAAGAATATATCCTATCAACAAAGCTGGTCTACTAAATTTAAAATATTTACATGAAAATCCTATTATAGAAAAAATTCCTAACATGAGCAAGTCTTCCCAACCACCCGTGTATTGCATCGAAGTAAAAATGATTAATGCTAATAAAAATGGGAAGTAGTACTTGTATGGAACTGCGGCTAATTTACTTATTGGTTTAATTAAAAACATACAAATCAATGCAACAATTACTGTTGCTCCTAAAAAGCCAAATGTCATGCTAGTAAACAGTTCAGTATCTTCGCCTATGTCAGGTGTTCCAAGCTCAATATTTAGATACATGAATAAGCTCATAAGAATAGCTGCAAATTTAGCACCAGGAATACCAAATATTACAGTTGTGATCATTGACGTAGCTTTTTGTGCATTATTCGCGCCTTCAGGTCCGATAACTCCTTTGATATTTCCGTTTCCAAATTTTTCTTTAGGATTTGCAGCAACTGCTGATCCGTAGGCCATCCAGTCAGCCATCTGCCCACCTAAACCAGGAAGTAATCCAATAAACGCGCCAATGAATCCGCCACGTAGTGCAAGCCATCTGTTTTCCCAACTGGCTTTTATTCCTGCCCACAGTTCACCTTCTCTGATTTCTCCATCAGCAGTTGAGTGTTTTAAAAACAAACCTTTTGTTAATTCTGGCACCGCGAACAAACCAGCAGCAACGTGCATTATTTGTATACCATCTTCTAAAAAGAACCAATATTGTGCACCTAAACGTGGCTCGTTGTTGTCAGGGTTAACTCCTACCATGCCAATAAATATCCCAAAAGCAATAGCAAGTATGCTGCGAAACCAGTATTGATTACTTAAAAACCCTACTGTTGCTAATGCTAAAACAGTAAAAGCCCAAAGTTCTGGTATTCCTAAAATCATAATTAAATTGGTATACCACGGCAAAAGTAAAAAAACTAAGCATCCCCAAATCAATCCATTTACTGTAGAAGTGGTAACAGCAGCGCTAATGGCATAACCTGCTCTGCCTTGTTGTGCTAAAGGAAAACCATCTACCATAGTAGCCGCGGCACTGTTAGCACCTGGAATACCTAAAAGTATTGCAGTGAAGCTGTCTCCTGTAGTGCTAGCCGCTACTACTGCCATCAAAAATATCACACCCATATATGGTTCGCCAGCAAAGTAACTGATAAAACCAAAAAGTGCAATTAAGCCAGTGCTAGCTCCTGCACTCGGTATAATACCAATTACTAGTCCATATAGTACGCCACCTAATAGGTAGGCAATCATTTCAATCATTTTGGAAACTTTTTAGCTATTAATATATCGTGGTGTTTGTAGTGATGTTCCCACATTAATTTATGTTTGTGAGCAAACTTTAAAATAGCATCGTTTTGTATGGCGATATGCTTTGCCATAGTTTTTTCATCTTTGTAATAATCATAATTAGGATAGGTTATATTAAACCCTCCTGCTTGCAACCACCATTCTAAGGACGCTTCATTAGGCCTGTATATTAAGATAATACCTGACCTATGATATAAGTCTGTTATATCGTCTAACATCAGACTCCATTCATGACTTTTATGGAGTTTAGTACCTGTGCCTCTGTACGGTAAATCCAGATTTTTTGTGTCTAGTATTGCAGGAAATTCCATACCTGTACCAAAGTAGGCGCCAACATGATTTCCCTTATGGGTGTATGTTCTTTCAGGAGTTCGATCGCTAATATTATAACCACCTTCGCTTTCTAATTCTTGAGCAATCCCACTCCAGCGACTACCTGGTACCCCTGTTAAAAAGATTCTGTTCATACAAACGCATAGATATCCTCAGATTGTTTTGAATACGGATAATCCGATCTAACAAAATCAAACTTGAATCTACCTCCTGTAGAACCTTTTGTCCTAAAATTTTCTATAACCAATCCATATTTACTTGATATGTGACGAGCATAGTCCATAGTCCAAGGAAAAAATTCTAACATAGTTCCATCTGCGTGTGGATTACCAGGATTTACTTTCATACAAATTCTAGAACCTGGAGTATCATCTAATAAGTTAACTACTTTTTCTAGTCTATCACTCACCCAGTTTTCGTCATAAAAATTAATTGATCCATAACAAATTATTAAATCAAATATTTTATCAGTTTTAAAGTCTATAATGTCAATTACTTCATCAGCATCTTCATTAGCTATATCTATCCCTTTAAAATATTGAGGTTTTTTGGCATATTTTTTATATTGATTAAAACCACACCCAACATCGAGTATAATAAATGCATTTTTTATACATTCAATTACGTGAGAATCTTCTTCAGTTTGTTGCCAATGATATTTAAAATAATCAATCACTAATCTTTTTTTCCAACTGCACTATTAAATCATTGAGATACCATTTAGCTTTGGCTAAATCTTCTCTTTGTTTTCTTAAATCACTGTGTTTTAGATTGTATCTAGTCACATATTTTATTACATTACCTTGTGGATAACTCATTTCCCAAGAATTTATATATTCTGATGTTTCAATACCTTTATTATAGTGAGGTGGGTGGTTTACCATGTCTGCTATTAATGTTTTCTTTTCTTTCACAAGCTCCCTCTCTTTATCGCCCATTTTTCTTCTGTATATTGTTTTTCCTCCGTCTGGAGATTCATAAACGTAGTTGTTATTATAATTACCATGCACTGTTTTCATCCATCCTGGTGTTTGTCTAAGTTTCCATAGCATCCAGTCATAATACCTTTCAGGTTCTGGATTTGGGTCAGGTAATTCTATATGATCACCTGTTCCTGTCATATCTTGAGTGTATTTGTTCAATTAATCCTCTCTTTGATAGCATTTAACAGCATACTCAAATTTTCTTTTTTATTAAGATTTGTGCCATCTACTCTTATATTAAGAATATCTTCTAATTCTCTTAACATAACCTTTACTGTTTGACTCTTATCTTCTTCATTTATTTCAGGTTTTTCGTAAATTTTGAGTTGTACTAATTTACTTATAACACTTCTATAACCTTTTGCAAAGTGTGAAGCCAATTCGTATACATCTTTTACGTTTTCTTCAGTATACATTTTTATCAACTCAGCTTCTTGCTCGTCGTTCCACGCTTTAACGCTCATTATTTCTCCAATTCTAATTCAAGTTGTGTATTCCAAATAAATCTTTTGGCAACTCGTTCTCCTGCCGCCTCTAATAAAGGCACTAAGGAACTTACTTCATCCGCAGGCATTGAGTATCCTGACTTTGTTGGATACCATTGACCAGTATCACCGTCCATAGCATATTCTCTTATGTGAAGGTACAGCTGATCTCTAAATTCATTTACTGTAACTTTTACAGCATTTCCATTTGGTTTATGGAAGGCAGTTCCAAAATCAATATTCAATAGTATTCTCTTTTAACCAAGTGTTAGGTTTGACAATCATATTTAGCGAATATCTCGCTTCAGATTTGTCTAAATTTTTTGCTCCATGAGGAGTGTCTGGGTTAAACACTACTCCTTGACCCGCTTCTAAGCATATTTCATCTTTACCAAAAATACATATAAAGTTAGGATTATGATTTATCGCTATCCAGATTCTTAAATGTTTTTCTATTGGGTCATTCCAGTTTTCTTCATCAATGTGTACTGGAGTCACATCTTGAGGTTGTTGCTTTAAAATTCTAATTCTAGCTGTTGGGCATCTAAAATAATTAATTGCACTGACAGTCTTCGGTATTGTGCCACAAATATTAGTAAATCTATAACTATCACAAGTATCAGGATGTACTTTAAACATATTATTAGGCATACCATCAGGACTTTTTATCGCACAAGCAGTAATGGCATCTTTAAGGTCTCTATCATCATAGTTATAATAAACAAGTTTTTTACACTCATTTAATAAGTTTACATCTAATTTAAATTTTAGATACCTATATGTTGTTTTCATTTAAATATTCTTCTAAAGTTCCACCCTCAATAGGTTTATCAAGGTAATCTTTTCCTAAAATCCAAATATTTGGATTTTTATTATTTATCTGATATAGCCATTTATTATAACAATCTTTTACGCCTTGTAAACCTCTGACATATTGAGCATTGACTGTGTGAAATGCATTACTCCACCAAATAACGCTATTTGGATCATTTGTAATTTTATTTGTTATCTTTTCAGGGTTTTCACATATATCTACATGAGTATAAGAATGTTTGAGATTTTTATATCGATCCCAATGTTCTTTAATAATCTTCTCTGAACCCCATGCCTCAATTTCTCTTTCCCATAACTGTTGTCTTGTCATTCTTTCTGTCTCAACTCCTCCAGTTTCGCTGAATTGATATTTTGATAATGCCCAAGAAATGAATTTTGGATAATCTTCCCCGTCCCAATAAGTTAAAAGCAATTTTTTAAATGCTAAAGAAGGTTTACTATAATCATAAAAAGCAACTTCTGTTGACTCATCAAAACCAAAATTATGAAGTATCATATTAGGTTTAAAACTAGCAGCAACACTATACAATTTTTTAATAGGATTTTTTAGTTTAACATACTTTAAATCTAAATAATTCTCTGTATTCCATAAGAAAACACAAGTAGGCGCATACTCGACAATATTTTGTATCCAATTCAGTTGTAAAGCTAAATTTTCAGCACTAGAAGATGGATAAATATATTGCTTAGATTCTCTAATTTTTGGGTGAAAATTATAAACTGTTAAATCATTCTCTAAACTAACATTAATAAAATTCCAACCATCTACAAGAGGAGTACATATTGTAAGATCCTCGGTAGGTCTAAGTGAGAGTGGCGTATAATCATCATGTATATCTTTAGAGTGTCTAAGGGCTTTTACAACTTTTTCTTCTTTTGTAGATGATTTATCTCCAAAAACTGGTTTATCAAATTTTTTATAATAATCTAAATTTACTAACATACATTGTTTGTGCAATCCATAATAACCTATTTCACCTTTAGGATTATTCTTATTAGGTTTGTTTTTGTCCATTATATGACCAGTAACAAAGAAATTTTGTTTTTCAATCCACTTTTCAATGTGCCTAAAAAAGGAGGCTTCTTGAATAATATGTCCTGTAGCTTGCACAATGCAATATTTAGCATCATGTTCAAGTGCTTTATCCAAAACTTCATTCACAGAATTTGCCGTAATGATAGGTCCAAAGTACTTAAATCTAGTGAAAAACTCAGTTAATTCTTTAAGTTTTTCAGGTTTTGTCATATGAGTACTAAAAGTTGTGTCGTTATAGATACCAACTATGTAATCTTTATCTAATCCCATTTTTCGCATAGCTACGCTCTACTAATTTTTCATATTCTTTTGTTTTTACTCCATGCACAATTATATGGTATCTATCTTCTTCGCTATCATTTATGTAGGCATGAGTATTACCTACATCAAGTAACATTGATTTTCCAGGAGCAAAAGGTACATAACCTTTATGCCCTTCCATTTTCATTTTACATCCTTTAGGATGACTCAAAGCCATATTTATTGGGGATAACTTTGAATCAAAAGTATCTTGATGAGGAGTTATGTAGCCGTGAGGCTCAAGTAACATAAACCTAAGTCTATGATAGGCTTTATAAGGAAATACATCTTTAAAAAATTTATATGTTACAGGACACTCATCTATTATATCAGTCCAAACGTATGGTACTTCATCATGACTCTTATATCCATACTCTACAAAATGATTAGTATGTTCAGCACTTATTCCATGAATACACAAACTTCTCCAACCTTTGTGTCTATAACCACCTGCTCCAGTGTCTTGATCTCGATGTTTTGTAAATCTATCTTTTAGCTTAATAGCTTCATTAAGCATTTCTTTGTGAGGAATTTCAATATCTAAATCTAACCAAGGGAGTCCACTTTCATTTACGATCCAACTAAAATCTTTAATTATTCCATATGCGTTTTTATTTTCCATTAATACACCTTTATTCTTTTAATATTCTTTTTCTTAGGTTCACAAACTGCTTTATAATGACGAGTCATTGGAGTTTTTCCTCCGTCATCCACCCTATTAGGGACACCTACATTTTTATTTATTCTTACTGCGTAATACATACAATCATCAATACTTCTGAAGTAACTTTCATCTAATTTTTGAGCTCCCAGATAGGTTATGAGTGCGAATACTAACTCCATAACTAATAATCTAAAAGACTTTCATCAAACGCAAAACTAGTACCACAACCACAACTTGCTTTTGCACTGGGATTTTTTACTACTAACATTTTGCTCATAGCAGAATCTTGTAAATCTATTTCACATCCATAAAGATATTTTATACTCTCAGCATCTACTATGGATGGAGGAGATTTAGAAAATATAATATCATTTTCTGCTATATTTGTATCAACATCTAATATGTAAGTAAATCCCGAACATCCACCTCCATTAACACCAAACCTAAAATATTCTCCTGGATTAAGGGTATTTGTAATATATATTTGAGCTTTAGAAGTGATTGTAGGTAGCTTTCCTGCATATTCTTTATCAATGGTGGGAGCAAAACCATGAAAGTCTCTCAAAATTTTATCATCTAATGATTCTTCTCTCATTTGTTGATAAATTGACGGTTGAGACTCGTTTTCTAATTCTTCAAACCATTTATCGAGATCTGGTTGTTTTATCTCTTTTTTGGACTTCATTTATAACTCCTTCATATAAATCTACCACATGATCCCATGAATTTTTCAAATCTACATTATCTAATTTTTCATAAAGATCTTGTTTGTTGTGGTGATGATAAATATATTTTAACATTTGCTCTAAGTGTTGTCCAGAAGGTTCGTTTATGAAAGTATGAGTGCTCATACGAGTCATAGAATCCCCAGGTTTCATTGCAAATATTCCTGGATCTGAAATACTTACATTTTTTGTAGTTATAGGTAGTTTTAACCCAATATCGTCTGGTATAAAATCATCAGTAGGACCCTTTACTGGTACTACAGGTAAACAGCCACAAGCCATGGCTTCTTGAACGTGCATGGCAAAACCTTCTGCTCTATAAGGATGTACTAAAACATTCGATAGTTTATATAAAGTTGCCATATCAGTTTCACTTAAATTATCATCAATGTACAATACTTCAGCGCTTTCTGTTTTATACTGCATTTTGATAACTTCATTTAATATATTATTTTTTCCATATACACTAGGGTTATCCTTTATAATTAAAGTACATTTATCATATTTTTTGAAACACTTATGCCATATATTAATGAGGATATCAAGACCTTTTCTCCACTGTGAGTTTCCAACAAATATAAAATTAAATCTATCAGGTTTAACATTTAAAAAAGGTTTAATTTCAGATTTATCTTTATTAAATATTTTTTGATTAAATCCGTTAGGAACTACAAATGTTTTATTAGGGTTAAGTCCACTATCTAAAAATATCTGTTTTATATAGTTGCTTGGTACTATTAAAGCATCTGCAAAAGTCTCAAATTTATATTGCCATTCAAAAGGAACTTTAGGATATTCCCAAGGTTGAATATAAATAACTTTAGTTTTATCACTCACAGGCCAGTTCCAAACTGGAGGATAAGTGTGCCTTATTTGCACGTCTGGGTTATTTTTTCCTAAATCTTTTGCTTCTAATTTTTTTAATTCTTTGACGGTTTCAGTTGGTATTTTATATTGTGGATCAAACTTATCTAATGGAGTAATATACACATCAAACTTTTTACTTAATCCATGTATGATGTTACGATTTATAATAGTTAGTGAGTGATTATCGTAAAATTTTCCTATAAATTCTAGTATCATTAGTAAGCCCTCTGTGCATAATTTCTAATATAATTTTCTAATTCTGTAAGAGGTACTGCCTCTAATTTTGGCCATTGAGCTCCTCCCAAACCTGACGTTTTGAAATTACTCATTTCTTTATAATTGTTCATATCAACTTGATTCCAAAGTTGATAAAAAGGGTCTTTATCTACTAAATCAGAATGACCTATGTTTTTAATTTTTTGTTCTAATTCTTTAGCAGGTCTACATAAACTCCAATGAAGTGCCACTGCAGGAGATAATAATCTATTGTCACCAGCAGCTGATTTATCTGTCCATCTTGCATAAGTAAAGGTACTATCTTTAGATGTTACAAATCCTTGATTTTCTCCAAAAAAAGGTGTTCCATCTTCATTAGCTATGACTAATGCCATTTCTATATTATCATCATTAGTTAAAATTTTGTAAGGAGTTGCCCAAACTAGACATATATCTTTTTTTGTTCTATAGTTTTCAACAAGAGGTAAAAAATCATAGAAAAAATTTTTTGCATTGATTAGCATTTCATCAGCATCAATACTGACTATTAATTCATTAGTAGCTTCTTGTTTTAGATAATTTCTTTCATAATTATCGTTCTCTATGGCAACCTTAGATTGATGAAAATCCTCTTCCACTATAGTAATTTTAGAATCACCATCTATTGAACTTAACTCTTTCCATAATGAGTCTTCATCTATTTCAAATGGATTACCACTCCAAGTAATTCTATCTTTATCGATACCCAATATTATTTCATCAACATATTCATAGTATCTTTTTATACTATCTACTAGAAATCTATTTGCATCATAAGATATTAAACTTATAGCACTTTTTTTAATCATGTATTCGCTTTCGGTTTTACTATTGGAGCAACAGGCTTCGTTGCAAAGGGTTTAGGTATTGGTTTTGCCATAATTTTCTTTTTTAATCCTATCATAACTATACCACTAAAATATTTATATGAGTCACTCATACTACTTGAGGTTCTATACTCTTTAAATCTTTCTTCAACATTATTTGCATATTTTAGAAGTGCTTTATTTAATAAATCTGCATATTCATGATTAGACTGTTGTGTAAATATGACTACACTTTCATTAGCTAAGGAGGGAACCACAAGCGAGAAAAAATCATCATATACTTTTTCACTTACTGGTGCAACGTCAAAATGCACTATATCAAACTTTGGTTGCTTTGACCAATCAACCTCTTCAAAAGGTTTTTCAATCATGGTTAAGTTTTTTACGTCAAGTCTTTCTTTTTCGTGTCTATAAATATCTAAATTAGCTTCTAGCTGAGATTTCATGTTATCCCAAATAAACCCTTCAGGTGCCCATTTAGGAGATTCTCTATCATCATATAGATAGTGTTCTACCCCTACTGCTTTCATAGTAGGATTATCGAGCATTGCTGATATAAGTGTGGAGCCTTTGTAAACTCCTATCTCTAAAAAATTTATGTTTTTACTAGAGCATAGATTACTAATCAATACTCTCTGTCTTATAGTTGATAAACCAAAAATTCTATTTCTCTCTCGGTCTGTAGGTTTACCTCTTTCGTTGTCAGCATTTCGTAATGCTTCCATACAAAAAGATTCTGACACATTTTTATTGCTGCCTAACATCTTTTTTCCTTTCTAATATAAATTGATCTACAAAATAAAATGGAATATATACTATTAAAAGTAAAATTCCAAATATTATCATCGGTAAAATGAAAAGTAATAAACTTACTAATAACCAAAACAGCATGATAGCAGTCAAAAAAGGACCTGCTCTGTTTTTTTGTTTATACATCATTTTTGTGAGTTCACTTTTTGTTATAAATACTTTATCCATTTTTAATTACTCTGTCCAGCGTTTTATAAAATTTTGAATTTGCCCATTTCGTCTGGAGTCTTTTCATGTTCCTAGTTTCCATGAGAAGTTTGTTTTCATCCTTTATTCTTTTATTGTCTCTCGATTCGTGATGAAATAGTCTGACAGGAATATTATAAATTATTTGTCCTTGCTCTCTTGCCTGTAAACAATAATCAACATCCCTATTATATGTCCATTCATATTCAGCGTCAAAATCACCAACACTATCTATAAACGATCTTCTTAAATAGCAGCCTCCAAAAGTAGTCCAGGCAACTTCTCTTACTTTATCATACTGTCCTGTGTCGACTTCTGTCTCTTTGAATTGAGATTTGTTTTCTAATACTAGACCGCTACCAAAATGATCAGGTCTATTATTTGTAAATTTACCACCAGCACACTGAACATAATACTTATCATTTTCGTTTTTAGCAGGATAAAGTAATAAACACCCAAACATCCCAGCCTCTGGGTGATTCTTTACATATTCTAAAACTTCATCAAACCAACCCTCATGGTGAGGCCCCATATCTGCGTGTAGTATGAAAATATCATCATTTGGAAATTGTTTCCACATTTTTTGAAACATCAGATCAGAACCTATACCCGCAGTATCTTGTTCATAGTGAGCATCTAAATACCAAAATGTATTTTTGTGGTCTATAATTTCTTGCTCAAAAACGTATGGTACAATTACTTTAGTCACTTAATCTTCCTTTTATATCAGCCATTCTATTATTCATCCATTTTATAATTGCACGTTTCTCTTCTTCATTTATATCCCAACGTTCTTGAACATCCACACTCTTAATTGTTGCTTCCTCATATCGTAAACAAGCATAAAGTGCCAATTCTATCCCATCAGGTTTTGTTGTCATATCAACCTGTCTGTCCAAGTTTTAGGGGTTTTATCAGTAACAAACTCAAGAGGCAAATGATACTCAAATTCTTTAATTTGTGGTCTGACCCAAGCTACCATTTCTTTTAGTGTTTGATCAACAGAAATAGTTGCATTATAGTTCCATTCATCTCTAACTTTTTGGCTTGAACAAAAAGCATTTTTTACTTCAGCTGGTCTATCTGGAAAATGTTGAAGATTAGGATAAACTTCACAATGATGTCCAACTTTGTAAGCTAAATCTTTAATAGTTATTTCATTATCGTCTGGTCCTATGTTATAAACTTGTCCACATAGATCAGTGCGAGTACTTTCCATCATTCTATAAATAGCTTTAATACAGTCTAAAACGTTAGAAAACGATCTTTTTTGTTCTCCATCTCCGTATACGATAATTGGTTTATGTTGCAAACATCTGTTTATCATTATCCCTACTACATTGCGAAAGGGGTCAAAAAATCTTTGCCCAACTCCAATAACATTATGTGGTACAACTGTTAGATATTGTAATCCATGTAAGTCGCTTAATATTTTAAGGTGTTGTTCTGCATTTACTTTTGCCAGTCCGTAAGGATCAACAGGAGCAG
>TARA_B100000963_G_scaffold361237_1_pt1 | contig 13305 bp, 14 predicted proteins | sample TARA_B100000963 | Tara Oceans TARA_B100000963 (sample SAMEA2622097) | marine metagenome | biome: marine biome (ENVO:00000447); feature: surface water layer (ENVO:00002042); material: "saline water (ENVO:00002010), including plankton (ENVO:xxxxxxxx)" | depth 5 m | reverse complement strand
TGAACTAATTAAAAAACAAGAATTTTTCAATGGCCCAACATTCTATTTTTCTATTATCAAACCTACCAATTTACGATGGTTAATAGAGAAATTAACTGAATTAGGTGTAAAAAAAATTTGTCCTCTGGTTACTGATTATACAAACAGTAAAAAATTTAATGAACGAAAAGCCTTTCATTATATGAAAGAAGCAAGTGAATTATCAGAAAGGTTAAGCCTTCCTTGTTTAGAGAAGTTAAGAACTTTTAAGGATTTCATTAAAAAAATTAAAAATGATCAAGAATATGTAATCTTTTGTAACGAAAACAGAAAAGATATTAGTTTAGCAAAATATTTTAAAATAAATTTTAAAAGAAAAATCTCTTTTCTTATAGGGCCAGAAGGAGGTTTTAGTCCTGAAGAGTTAAAAATACTTTTATCAACAAAAAATGTAATTTCTGTTAAACTTAATAATAGAATAATGAGGGCAGAGACTGCAGCTATTTTTTCATTGTCAACATACAATACTTTTTTAGATTTAAATGAAGTCAAATCAGAATAAAATAAAAAAACCAGAAGACCTTACTAATTGGTTTAAGCAAGGAATGAAAACTAGGGATAAGTGGCGTGTTGGCACTGAACATGAAAAGTTTGCTTATAACTACATTAAAAAAGATAAAAGATATATGCCTGCCCAGTACCACGGTAAATTAGGAATAAGGAGTTTTCTAAATGAAATTTCTAAAGAAGGTTGGGTTAAGATTGAAGAAGAAAATAATGTAGTAGCTCTCAAAAAAGGAGATCAATCAATTACCTTAGAACCGGGCGGACAAATTGAACTATCGGGAGCTCCGTTAAAGGACTTACATAGCACCTGTAGAGAAACCGGTGAACATTTGAGTCTAGTAAAAAAAGTGGGTAAAAAATTAAATCTTACTTTAATTGGTTTGGGGGCTAGGCCTTTTGAAAGAGTTGATGATGTCCCTTGGATGCCAAAAGCAAGATATAAAATTATGAAAAAGTACATGCCGCACAAAGGAGGAAAAGGGCTAGAAATGATGAAGAGCACATGTACAGTGCAAGCTAATCTAGATTTTTCCTCGGAAGAAGATATGAGGAAAAAGATAAAACTGGCAGTAAAGATACAACCTGTAATTACAGCATTATTTTCAAATTCACCACTTACACTGAGTAAACCTAATGGCTTTTTAAGTAGAAGAAGATTCATTTGGACGGACACTGATCCAGACAGATGTGGCGTACTTAAAATTGCACTGGATGAAGATTTTAGTTTTCAAAAATATATTGATTATGCTTTGTCAGTACCAATGTATTTTGTGGTAAGAAATAATAAATATATAAATTGCTCAGGGATGTCTTTTGAAGACTTTATAAAAGGAAAAATGTTATCTATGCCAGGAGAATATCCTACTATTAAAGATTGGGAAGACCATCTCTCGACAATTTTTACTGAGGTAAGATTAAAGAAATTTATTGAAGTAAGAGGTGCAGATGCAGGTAATTGGAACATTACTTGTGCTTTGCCAGCTTTTTGGGTGGGTTTATTATATTCCGAAAGTTCATTAACTAAGGGATTAGATTTGTGTAGTAATTGGAACTGTAAAATTGTTGAAAAACTGTCCTATGATGTATGTGAAAAAGGACTAAAAGCAACTGTATATAATACAAGAGTATCTGAAATTGCAAAAGAGCTGGTAAAACTATCAAGAAAAGGCCTTGAAGAGAGAGGAGTTATAGATAACTCAGGTCAAGATGAAACTGGTTTTCTGAGTATTTTGGATGAAATTATAGACACAGGAAAAACGCCGGCACAAAAAATCTTAGATAACTTCAGTTCTAAATGGAAGCAAAATACAACTAATCTTATAAAGGATCTTTGTTATTAGTTTAACTAGAAGTCCCGCCTACCGTGAGGCCTTTGATTTTAAGGCTAGGTTGTCCTACACCAACAGGAACTCCTTGTCCATTCTTTCCACATGTTCCTATGCCAGGATCCATTGCTAAATCATTACCTACAAATTCGACATTTTTTAATACCTCAAAGCCTGACCCTATAAGAGTAGCTCCTTTAATGGGAGCAGTGATTTTTCCTTCCTCTATTAAGTAAGCCTCGCTTGCGGAAAATACAAACTTTCCGTTAGTAATATCTACCTGTCCCCCACCAAAAGTCTTGGCATAGACACCTTTTTTTGTGCTTTTTAATATATCTTCTGGCAAATGTTTTCCGTTAGCCATAATGGTGTTACTCATTCTAGGCATAGGCTGGTGAGCAAAAGATTGCCTTCTTCCATTTCCTGTAGTCGGTTTATCCATTAGTTTTGCATTTTGTCTATCATGCATAAGTCCAACCAGTCTTCCGTTCTCTATGAGAGTAGTTTTTTGTGATGGAGTGCCTTCGTCATCTATAATGTATGAACCTCTACGCCCGGAAATTGTTCCGTCGTCAAACACCGTAACTTCTTTGTTAGCAACGAAGTTTCCCATAAGCTCAGTAAAAACGCTAATTTTTTTTCTGTTAAAATCACTTTCTAAGCCGTGTCCTATAGCTTCGTGTAACAGTATTCCGGGCCATCCAGGGCCAAGCACCACTGTCTGTTCTCCAGCTGGCGCAGGAATTGCTGTAATCATAGTATTTGCTTGATGTAGTGCAATATTAACTTGCTTCTGCCATTCGCTATCTTTAAAAATGTTATCGTAAGAATATCTGCCTCCAAATCCTACAGATGCTGTTTCTTTTTTTCCATTCTTTTCAATAGTAATAGCTATGTTCAGTCTTACCAGAGGCCGTATATCAGATAATATCTCGCCCGAAGCTCTTAAAATTTTGATTTTTTGCCAAGAACCTGTTAATCCGGCAGATACTTGAACAACATTATTATCTATCGATCTTGAATATTCATTTATGTGCTCTAAAAGTTTAACTTTATCCTTAAAGTTGATTGAGTTTAGAGGATTGTTACTTGAGTAAAGGCAAAGATTGGTTTTAACAGGAGCAATCATCTCTTTTCCGCTGTAACCTTTTTTAACAGCACTTACTGTGCTTGCTGCTTTTTTTATTGAGTTAAAATCAACATTATTGGAATGACAATAACCAGATAAATCATCTACTACAGCTCTTAAACCAAAACCGTTTGTTTCATTACAAGAAACATTCTTTAAAACGTTATCATCAAAGGAAAAACTTTCAGATATGTTATTTTCTAAGAATAGCTCTCCGTCATCACAATCTTTTAAGGTGTCAGAAATTATTTCTTTAGTTTTTATATCTTCAATAATGTCAAAAATCATAAAATTTATACTCTATTATTTGTTAATTAGATTAAAATATTTTTTAAAAGCAGGTCTATTTTCAAGAGTTTTTGCCCATTTTCTTATATTTTTCTTTTTTTTCCCGTCAATTTTTATCCAAGTAGCGAAATGTAGCACAGTGTAAGCTTCAATATCTAGAATGGTAAATTTGTTACCTATCAAAAATTTCTTTCTTTTTAATAAATCATCTAAAAAATTCATAAATACAATAGTTCTTGCTTTACCCCTTTCTACTAAGTCGGGTATTTGGGGTATTTTTAGAGAGCCTGGTATAGCTCTATTTTTAAATGCTTTAGCCGAGTTTCTGAAAGCTTCACCTACTGAGAAAAAACCATCAAATTCTATCTTTCTTCTATACATTTCTATTTTAGCTTGTTCAATTGGGTATTTTCCAAAGAGGTAAGGTTTGGGTTTTAGGCTTTCCATAAGTTTGCAAATAGCCATAGTTTCGGCTATTTTTTCTTTTTTATAAACCAATACAGGTAAAGTCCCCCAAGGGTTTATTTTAAGAAAGTTTTTAGATAAATTTTCACTTTTTCTAAGGTCAACAAATTTTCTAGAAATATCTAACTTTTTCTCATATAAAAATAAATTAACACGCATTGGATTTGGTGCTATGGGGTAATCATATAAAATCATTTAATTTTCCATTTTTTGATAATTTGAATTAATTTTTTATTTTCATTTTCTTTACCAATGCTTACCCTAATGCAATTGGAAAGTTTGTATTTCTCTAGTTTTCTTACCAATATCATATTTTTCTCTAGAAAATCAGCTAAGTTTTTCGCCTCTAATTTTGTTTTCAATTTCAATAAAACAAAATTTGCAACTCCTTTTTCAAAATCTATATTAAGCTTTTTTAGTTCTTTGCAAAGATAATTTTTCCAAAAAGTGTTATGATACACTGATTTTTCAATAAAGTCTTTATCCTCAATCAGTATTTTTGCTACTTCTTGTGCATAAGTATTTACATTGAAAGCAGGTCTAATTTTATTCAAATGATTAGCTACTTGCTCAGGGCAATATGCCCATCCAAGCCTCAATGATGGGATCCCAAAGATTTTAGAAAAAGTATGTGTAACTACAATATCATCTCTTTTTTTAGCATAATTTATGCAATCTGAATAATCTGAACTCTCTACGTACTCTGAGTATGCGGCATCTATGACTAAGAGACATTTTTCTGGCAACCCTTCTCTGAGTTTTTTTACCTCACTTTTTGTTATATAAGTACCTGTAGGGTTGTTTGGGTTTGCGATAAAACATACCCTAGTTTTATTGTTGCATTTATCAATTATTTTAGACACATCAGTTCTTAGATTGGTTTCATTTGCAAAAATACCTTTTGCACCAGCAGCTTTTATTGCAATAGGATAAATTAAGAATCCATGTTTGCTATAAATTGCATTTAAGCTTTTATTTAAATATGCATATGCAATCAGAAAGAAAATTTCATCAGAGCCATTTCCGAATATCAGATTCCGAGATTTAATCTTGTATAAATTTTGGATCTTAAGCCTTAATGTGTTACACACAGGATCTGGATATTTAATGAAATCTATTTTAATGTTGTTAATTTTATTTGATGTTTTTTTGCTAAATTCCAATGGCGACTCGTTAGCAGACAACTTAATTACTTTTTTCTTTCCTATGCTAATTGAAGCCTTTCCGGGCATATAAGGTTCAATATCTTTGAGGTTTTTATTAGCAGGAATGTTAGTTTTCATTAAAAATATAATTTTGTTTGTTAAGTATTTTTTTTAATATAAGTAATAATACATCTTCTGAACCATTTATTACAGCATTAGAATTTGATTTAATGTTTTCTAAGTTTGATTTTTCTTTTGCTAGCTCTATCAGTTTAAATTTATTTTCATACATAAGTTTATTTAAATAAGTATATTCATGTGATTTTCTATTTAATAAAGATTTTGTAATTAATATTATAATCTCTGGTTTATGTTTATTACAAGCATCTAATAGTTTAATTCTGCATTTATCTAGGTTTATAAAATCTATTGGATAGTGATTTTGTAAAAAATTAATATCATCTTTTTTTATTATGTTTTTTTCTAAAATTAAAATATTTTTCATTTTTTTTTCAAAATACTATTATGTTTTCCAAGCAAAGGTGCAGATTGCATTTTAATTTTTTTAATAGTTTTATCAATTACAGTAGGAATAAAAGGTGTCTGTTTTTTGTTAATTGAAAGTCTTCCAGAAAATATTTTTCTTTGTTTTAAATGAATATCATCAAAAACATTTTCAATATCTTCAATTAAAGAACAGCATACATTTTCTTCAGCATGAAAGAGTTTTTTCCAATAATCCCCAGACCTTTGGCCAATAATGCTTTCTATTTTTTTTATAATTCTTTTTTGACTTATTCTTTCCTCTAGAATTTCATTTGATGCATTGATCGTTTTACAGAAATTTTTCCAAAATTTATTTTCTAAAGCACCAAGTGCAAGATATTTTTTATCTTTTGTTTTATAAATATTATAACGTGCCAACTTACCATTCAAATGAAGATCATTGCTTTTAGGAAATGTCCCATAATATAAGCCATGTGTAATACCTAACCATGCTAATGGAATTAAATTTTCATACATGGCTATGTCTAAAAAACAACCTTTGTTATTTTTTTGTCTGCTTATAATTGCCAAAAGAATGTTCATAAATGCAGGGTAGCTTCCGCCTGCTATATCAGCATATTGTGAAGCTGGAATAGTTGGTTTTCCATCTAAATCTGTGCTTAAAGAAAGTAATCCGATCTGAGACATATAATTAATATCATGTCCAGCAATATTTCTTTTTGGTCCAGTTTGCCCATAGCCACTAATAGAGCAGTAAATTAGGCGGCTATTAATTTTTTTTAAACTATTCCAGTCTAATTTAAGTCTTTTCATTACCCCTGGCCTAAATTGCTCAACTAGAACATCAGCTTCCTTTATCAGTTCAATAATTCTTTTATGTGATAACGGGTTTTTCAAATCTATTTCAATAGATTTTTTTCCTCTATTTAACATGCCAAATGGCAGACTCTCGGACCCTAAAAAAGGCCCTAGATTACGTGCGTCTTCTCCACCAATTTTTTCTATTTTAAATACTTCTGCTCCTGCTTCACTTAGCATAAGTGTGGCTAATGGCCCTGGCAATAATGTTGTAAAATCTATAACTTTTAAACCTTTTAATGGTTTCATTTTTGTTTCTATTTAGTAATTAAATACTATATTATTTCATATAGTAACAGTATTATGAAATCTTTTTTTTTAAAAATAATTTTTATCGTATTCTTGTTTAGTTATTTTGCTAAAAGCAATGAATATTTCCCTTACAAAATTGATTTAGAAAAGTTAACTGCTGACTCAGATATTTTGAATTTAAAAGGTAAGGCTGAAATTGGAAAAAATATATTTGCCAGCAGAAAAGTAAATTGTTTATCTTGTCATGAGGCGCCTATTTTAGAGGAAAAATTTCAAGGAAACTTTGGCCCACCACTTTATAACATTGGGTCAAAATATACGAGAGAAGAGATAAGGTTAAGAATAATAAATTCAAAACTTATAAATGAGGATAGTATAATGCCCTCCTATTTTAAAAAAATTAAAAACTATAGAACTCCAGAATACTTTTATGATAAAACTATTCTTACTGTACAGGAGGTAGAGGATATAACAGAATACTTATATTCTTTAAAGTAAATAAAAAATATGTTGTATAACAAAAGATCTTTTTTAAAATATATGCTTTCAGCTTTTTCTTTACTTTCTTTAAAAAGTTGGTCAGAAGGTAATCCCTATAGAGATAGATTTCAAACCTATAGACAAACTTTTAGGGTTAAGCCTGATAAAGGAGAAGCGCTAAGGATAATAAACAATATTATTAGGGGTAAAAAGCTTGTATCAGGTATAATAAATTTAAAAGCACCTGATGTTGCTGAAGATGGAAACGTAGTACCTGTAAGTTTTGAAATAAAATGTTCTATGCAGAATGATGACTTTCCAACTAAAGTTCATGTTTTAGCAATGGAGAATCCTTTTCCTGAAATAGCTATTTACGAATTTTTTCAAGGCTCTGGTAAAGCAGAAGTTACTTTTAGGTGCAGAATGAGAACAAGCTCAAAACTAGTAGTAATATCTGAAATGGCTGATGGAAGAGTGAGCAAAGAAGAAAAATTTATTGATATAATGTTGGGAGCTTGTTCTTGATGAAAAACTTAAGAAAATTGAAATACAAAAAATCAGTTGTAGTAGATGAATTAGTTCAAGTAAAAACATTAGCAGAACATGAAATGGAACCAGGAGTAAGAAGAGACACTAAAACAGGGGTTATTTATCCTAGGATGATAATTCAGAATGTAACCGCTAGATTTAATGGAGAGATAATATTTAGAGCTAATTGGTTTTCTGGAGTTTCAGCAAATCCATACCTTTCATTTTATTTTAAGCCAAAAACTTCAGGCTTGCTGGAGGTAGAGTGGAAAGACGACTATGCAAAATCTACCTTTAAAAGAGGATATTTAGAGGTATTAGATAAAAATGGGAAAGAAGTTCTTCCAACATATGAAACTTTATAAAAAAAAATCCTATATATTTGCAATCTTTTTTTTTAGTACAATTTTTGCCTACAGTAGCGATAGTAAAAAGAGTTTAGAAAAGATTTCAGGATATCAATTTGCTGAGCCATCAACCCAAGAAATAGAAGATGACGATTTTATCAATCCGGCATTCTTGTGGATAGATAGAGGCCATTCACTCTGGAAAACTAAAAAATTTAGTGAAAGGGTCAAAAATTCTTGTTTTGATTGTCATGGGGATGTGAAAAAAATGAAGGGGATTTCTTTAGAGTATCCCAAAGTCTTAGAAAATAAACTAATCAACCTAGATCAAAGAATAAATCTTTGTTTGCAAAAAAAAATGGGACTGCCAAAATATGAAGCTGAGTCAAAAAATTTGTTATCTCTGTCTGCATTAATTTCACTTCAGTCTAGAGGTCTAACGATAGCAAAAGAGATAGATGAAAGGAATAAAGAATGGTTTGAAAAAGGAAGAAAACTTTATTTTACAAAAATTGGACAAATGGGAGTGTCATGTAATCAATGTCATGACGACAGAGTCGGACAAAATCTTAGAGCTGAGAAAGTCAGTCAAGGGCATATTAATGGTTTTCCATCTTATTTGCTAAGGTGGTCTAAACTGGTGTCTGTGCATAAGAGGATAGAATTTTGTAATGAGCAGGCAAGAGCTAAGCCTTTTAAATTATTCTCAGATGAGTATAATGCTTTACAACTGTATCTACTATGGAGAGGTAATGGAATGCTAAGCGAGTCTCCTTCAGTAAGAAAGTAATTAATTTAGAAAGCAATAATATGAAAAAAATAATCAAAGACTCATCAGAACTTATTGGAAATACGCCCATGCTACTAGTAAATAACATTGATACCGGCCCTTGCAATTTATACCTCAAGCTAGAGTCAGAAAATTTGGGTGGTTCTGTAAAAGATAGACCTGCCAGAAATATGCTTGAAATAGCTGAAAAAAAGGGACTTATAAAGCGAGGGGGAACTATAGTAGAAGCTACTGCTGGAAATACAGGAATAGCTCTAGCAATTATAGCAGCAAAAAAAGGTTATAAGACTATAATTGTAGTACCAGACAAAATGACTCTAGAAAAAGTTCACCATTTAAGAGCTCTTGGTGCAGAAGTTATCGTAACCAGGTCAGATGTTTATAATGGACACCCGGAATATTATTTGGATATAGCAAAAAAAATTGCTAAAGAAAAAAAAGCTTTTTACATTAATCAATTTATAAATAAAGCAAATATTAGATCTCACTTTAAAGAACTAGGCCCAGAAATTTATTTTCAATTAAATAAAAAAGTAGATGCTTTTGTTGCAGGAGTTGGAACAGGAGGTACCATATCAGGAGTAGGAAAATATTTAAAAAATAAAAATAAGAAATGTGAAATTATTTTAGCAGATCCCAAAGGATCTATACTCAAGAAATTAATCGATACCGGAAAAATTAGTAAAACAGTTGGCTCCTGGATTGTGGAAGGAATTGGAGAAGATTTTTGTCCTCCATTATTAGATACCAATTTAATAAATAAAGCCTATTATATTGATGACAAAGAAGCAGTTAAAACTTGTAATACATTATTAAAAAAAGAAGGAATATTATCGGGGTCGTCTTCAGGCACACTAATAGCTGCAGCTATAAAATATTGCAGAGAACAAAAACACAAAAAAAATGTTGTTACTTTGGTATGTGACTCAGGCGATAAGTATTTAAGAAAAGTTTATAATGAAAACTGGAGAATTAAAGAAGGGTTTGAGAAAACGATAAAAAATGATAATCTATTAGATATTGTTACTTATTTTCATAAATCAAAAATATTTCCTACTGTAAATATAGAAAGTGATTGTTCACTAGCTTTTAAACTTATGGGTGAAAATAATCTTAATTATATTTTAGTAGAAGATAAAAATAAAAACATTATAGGAGTAGTCGATGATAAGTCTCTGGTGGAAGCTGTAATTAAAGGATCATTTAAAGCAAAAATAAAAAATTATGTAATAAAACTTAAAAAAATTCAGTACAATGAAACTATTAAAAAATTTATAAAAACCTTAAAAGAAAATAATTATGTTCTACTTTACAAAAATAAGACTTTTATGGGAGTATTAAATTCAATAGATTTTTTATATTATTTAAAAAAAAATGAGCACGCTAAAGAAAAATAAAAGAAAAGGACTATCCACAAGAGCTATACATGCAGGACAAGCTCCAGATAAAACAACTGGAGCAATCATGGTTCCTATTTATGCATCTTCAACCTATGTTCAAAAGAGTCCTGGAGAACATATGGGATATGAATACTCTAGAACAAAAAATCCAACCAGGACTGCTTATGAAGAATGTGTTGCTAGCCTAGAAAGTGGAAATTATGGTTTTGCTTTTGCATCTGGAATGGCTGCAGCCGACACTATTTTATCACTTTTGAATATTGGAGATGAAGTTATTGCTATTGATGATTTATACGGAGGAACGCGAAGGCTTTTTGAGAAATTCAAAAAAAATAAGTCAGGTCTTTCCTTCAGATTTTTAGCTGCAGATCAAATCAAAAATGTAGTTTCGGAAGTATCAAGTAAGACTAAAATGATATGGGTAGAAACTCCAACTAATCCATTATTAAAAATTGTTGATTTAGAAAAACTAGGAAATATCAACAGTGACATTATTACGGTAGTTGATAATACCTTCGCTAGTCCAATCATACAAAGACCTCTAGAATTTGATATAGATATTGTAATGCATTCTGCAACCAAATATTTAAATGGTCATTCTGACATGATAGGCGGGGTAATAGCTACCAAGCATAAGAATATTGCAGATAATTTAGCTTTTATTCAAAATTCTGTCGGTGCTATTCAGGGACCTTTTGATGCATTTTTAGCTTTGAGGGGTTTAAAAACTCTTCCGATTAGAATTGAAAAACATAATGAAAACGCGATGAAAATAGCCCAATTTTTAGAGAACAATTCGATGATAAAAAAAGTTATTTATCCAGGCCTCGAAAGTCATCCTAATCATTCTCTGGCAAGCAAGCAAATGAACGGTTATGGAGGTATAGTTTCTTTCTATTTGAATAGTGATCTTGCAGGTACAATAAAGTTTCTTCAAAACTGTAAAATATTTTCTCTTGCAGAGTCTTTAGGAGGAGTTGAAAGTCTTATAGAACATCCAGCTATTATGACACATGGATCAATCGCAAAGCATAAAAGAGAAGAATTAGGGATATCAGATAATTTTGTAAGAATTTCTGTTGGTATTGAGGACATTGAAGATCTTATTGAAGACATAGAGTATGCAATTAGCATGATGGACGGTTAATTTGAAAAAACTTATGCTTATTAGACATGCCGCAGTGAAAGAATATATTGAAAAAATGGAAGACTTTAAAATAGAACTTAGCAAAGAAGGTATTCAACAAGCTAGTCAATTATCAAACTGGTTAAGTAAAAATAATTTTAGTATAGATACAGCTTTGGCGTCCCCAGCAAAAAGAGTTGAAGAAACCGCTAATATTTTATTTTCTTCAAAAAAAACTAATATAATTTTTAAAAAATCTCTTTATTTATGTAACTTAGAAGTTGCTTTGAATGAGTTATCAAAAATAGAAACCAAAATTGAAACTGCTGCTTTAATAGGGCACGAGCCAACAATATCTGAAGTATTAAAGTTTTTAATCAGTGAAACTAGGCCAGATCTAAATTATGTACTCAATAACACTTATCCTAATGCAGGATTATCTGTAATTCATTTATACATAGATAGCTGGCACAGAATAGAGCAAAGGCAAGGTTTGCTGGAAGCATTTATTTGTCCAAAAAATTTTAAAAGGTAAATGTGCAAAATAAAATAAATATTCTTTTAGCTAATCCTAGGGGCTTTTGTGCAGGCGTAAAAAGGGCAATCGAGATGGTAGAATTAGCATTGACCAAATATGGTCCTCCAATTTACGTGAGACACGAAATAGTTCATAATAAAAGAGTAGTTGAAGATTTAATAAAAAAAGGCGCTATCTTTGTTAAAGAACTTTCTGAAGTTCCAAGAGGTTCTAAAGTTATATTTAGCGCACATGGTGTCGCTACAGCGGTAAAAAACCAAGCTAAGTCATATGAGCACCTAACAATTGATGCAACTTGTCCTCTTGTGAGTAAAGTGCATATGCAAACACAAAATTATAATAAAAAAAACTATGATATAATTTTAATTGGACATAGAGGACACCCAGAAGTAATTGGGATTCAAGGTCAGATAAGTAATAAAATTACTATTGTAGAAAATGAAGAAGAGGCTAAAAGCTTGAAACTAACTGCAGATAAACCATTAGCTTATGTAACGCAGACAACACTGTCTATGAATGACACAAAAAATATTATAAGTGTTTTAAAGAAAAAATTTCCGGATATTATTGGCCCAGATCTAGATGATATATGTTATGCTACGCAAAATAGACAAGAAGCAGTAGCAGAACTTGCCAGTTTGTGCGATATGGTTTTGGTAATAGGAGGTGAGAATTCTTCAAATACTAAAAGATTAGCAGAAATAGTAGAAAAAAAAAATGTACCTGTTTATAGAATTTCCTCCTTAGAGGAATTTGAAAAAAAGTGGTTGAATGGTGTCGATAAACTTGGCATTACTGCAGGAGCATCATCTCCCGAAGTCCTAATTGATGAGATAATATCCTATATTCAAAATTCTTACAAAAATGTGCTTGTACAGACCATAGATGGAGTTGAGGAAAAAATAAGATTTAAACCTTTAACAGAGTTTAAGTAATTTAAAAATTGGCCTCAACTTTTTTAGCAATGTCTAAAGCATTCATTTTAGCTCTATTATACATTTCATAAGGAGTATCTTGGTCAATAAAAATATCAGGCAAATTAATGTTATATACATTTAACTTATTATAAACTTTACTTTTATTTTTTATAAGGAAATCAACTACATGACTTCCAAATCCGCCAATGCTTCCCTCTTCAATTGTAAATATTGATTTATGATTTCTGCATAGATTAAGAATTAGTTTTTTATCTAAAGGTTTACAAAATCTCGCATCTACTAAAGTGCATGATATTTTTTTATCTTTTAATATTTTAGAAGCTTTTTTTACCTCCTCCAGTCTAGCTCCATATGATAAAATTACCACATCAGAACCTTCTTCAACTATTTTTGCCTTTCCAATACTGATTGCTTTAAGGTTTTTTGGTATTAACATTCCTAAGCCAGCACCTCTAGGATATCTGAAGGCACACGGAGTATCATTAATTAAAGAAGCTGTATATACCATACGAGCAAGTTCTAGATCATCTGAGGCCGCCATAGTAATAAAGTTAGGAAGATTTGAAAGATAAGCTACATCAAAAGATCCAGCGTGCGTAGGTCCATCAGCACCAACTAATCCTGCTCTGTCTATTGCAAATCT
>TARA_B100000963_G_scaffold295937_1_pt1 | contig 13309 bp, 10 predicted proteins | sample TARA_B100000963 | Tara Oceans TARA_B100000963 (sample SAMEA2622097) | marine metagenome | biome: marine biome (ENVO:00000447); feature: surface water layer (ENVO:00002042); material: "saline water (ENVO:00002010), including plankton (ENVO:xxxxxxxx)" | depth 5 m | reverse complement strand
AAAAAAAATATTCAAATATTATACCAATATAATTAATTTGACAAAAAGTCAATTTTTTATCTGATTATAAAAGGTTTGTCAGATTCCTCTTTGTCAGACCAAGACATTACATTTTTGAGAGCTTGAAAGGATAAACCAAAACTGTAATTTAAATTAGATTTATTGAGAATTTTATTTTGAGGAAAATTAAAACCATAACTTAATCTTATGTTTTGATTGATTGGAATAAAAAATAAAAGCCCATATAAAGTTTTTGGTTCATACATAAATGATATGCCGAATCTATTATTATATAGAATTTTTGAAGTAATTAAATATGAGTTTGGGAATTGTTTTTTAAATCTCATTAAAATTTGATTATAAACTTTAATTGAATTATTTAAATTGAGATTATATCCTAAACTTGAAAAAAATGGAGATTTGTAATTATATATAATCTCGTCATCCTCACCGTTTAAAGAATTTTTTAAAAAATTAGGTAGTGAAAATGAAACAAAAAAATTATCTGAATAAATAAATAAACCAGCACCAGCTATCGGTTTAAAATATGTATCTATTTCTTTACTAAAAACATATTCTGTTCTGTCAAATACATTTAGTTGTGAATTATTTAATGAGAATGAATTTGAACCTATTTTTAATCCAAGGGCCATTGACAGATTTGATGTAATTCCAAGATCTACTGAAAAATTTGTTTCAAAATTGAATGATCTGCTGTTTCCAAAAGTATCATTTAAAATTGATATGCCTGCTGCAAAATTTTTATTATTGAACTTGTAATGACCTTCAAATAGTTGGGTATTTGGTGCTCCGTCAAAACCAATCCACTGAGTAGAGTAGTATCCTTTCATGTAATAACCCTCAGTTACTCCAACATATCCAGGGTTATAATTAATTGGAGTTGCATAATAATCAGTTAGGTTTAATTCGTACTGTGAAAAGCTTTTGTTGACTATTAAAGAAATAATTAATATGTACTTTAAAAATCTAATCATTACTAATCGTTAAAAAACCTTTTTTAATAATTGTTTCATTTAAAGCTTCGTGAAAAAACTCAAAAACATATATATATGATCCTGATTTTAATTCATAATCCCTGCCAATATTTGAAAACCCGTAGAATAAATTATTTCCAATTCCATATGAATCCTGTTTGTAAACCAACCTACCGTTTCTGTCAAATACAAATAAGTTGTTTTTTGGGAATAGATTTACATTTCTTATATACAGATAGTCATTTTTACCATTATTATTTATTGAAATTGCATTAAATATTTCTACATCAGATTCCTTGTTAAGTATATATTTTTCACATGAAATATCATACGATGATGATGTATTTTTTTTCCAGTCAGGTGGAATATTAGCATACTGATCATCATTTACTTGTATGCAACTTAAAATTAAATTTTCAGTCAAATTTAAATTTTTCAAGAGTGAATTATTAGATAAATTTATTGTCTTTAAGTTATTTGATTGAATGTTTAAGGTTACTAATTCAACATTTTCAATAATTGATATATCATTTATTTGATTGTTATTTAAAAGTATTGTATCCAACAATTTATTATACTTTAAATCAATAACATTTAAAAAATTATTAGATAAGTTAATGTATCTAATTTTGTTATTATTAATAAGATTCATTTGATTTATATTATTGTTCTCAATACTAAGTCGAGTTAAATTTTTAATACTGGAGAGATCTATGAGTTCAATAACATTATTATCAAGATTAATTTCATTTATCTTTGAGTTATTAGTGAGGTTAATATTATTTAAATTATTATTGCTAAGGTTGATTTTTGTTAGCAATGGGTTTTTGGATAAGTCAATACTTTTAATATTATTGTCTACTAAAATTAATTTTTTCAATTTTTTATTATTACCAAGATCAAAATCACTAATTTGAGTATTTAGTATTGATATTTCCTCTAATTCTAAATTTTTAGTAAAATCAATTTCTTTAATATTATTTGGTGTATTAAACTCTAATAATTCAAGGTTGGTAAAATCTTGTATTCCAATAAGATTATTTACAATAATGCTATCACTTACTAAAGAAATGGTTAATAGGTTAGCAATTGAATCTTTTGATACATAATCGTCTAAAATATCGTCAATTCCAAGATTAATCAAAAATGTTTCAAAACCGTTGTCTGGAACATAAGTCAGTCCAAATTTATCACAATCAATCAAATAATCAGATTCATCTGTTTTTATCCAATTAACAGGTATTGATGACAATTGATCTGGATTAACTTTTATACAGCTCAGATTTGGATTATCCTCAAGATATAAGTATTCTAAAAATTTATTTTTCGATACGTCTATAATACTTAAATCATTATTTCTTAAAATTATAGATGACAAATTCTCATTTGATGAGACATCTATTTCAGTTAATAAATTATCAGCAAGATAAATTTCTGATAGCTTTATGTTTTTAGAAATATTAATATTTTTTAATTTATTTCCTTGTAAAGAAATTTGAGATAGATTAGTATTAGTCCAGATATTAATTGATTCTAACTCGTTGTTTGCTACGCTAAGAATTTCCATATTAATATTCTTAGAAAGATTTAAGTTTTGAATATTATTATTTGCAATATTTAATTTTTTGAGTTTTATGTTTTTAGATAAGTCTATTTCAGAAATTTTATTGTCATATATTTCAAGCTCTTCAAGTAAAATATTTTGTGACAGATTAATTTTTTCAATATTATTTTGAAATATTATCAATTTTTCAATGGAATAAAAGTCTTCGATTCCTGTCATATCACTTATATCATCACCCCACATACTAAGAGATTTTATTTCATAAATATTGGAGGTCAAGACATAACTATCAACAACATCGTCAAAACCAAGAGATATTAAAACTTTTTCAAAATTTTCATCAGGGATATAAGTTCTTTGGTTTTCAGAACAGCTTAATGAATAACTTGAATTACTATCTTTAATCCAATCATTAGGTGTAAAATTTAGTTGATCGGAATTTACTTTTACACATTTTAAATCAACATTTTGCCTGATATCTAGTTTCGTCAAATTTAGATTCTTTGAAATATCAAGTGATACAAGGTTGTTGTTATCAATGATTAATGTAGTAACATCAGAATTTTTTATTGTATTTAAATATGAAAGTTTATTATTTTCTAAGTCTATTGTTTTTAAAAATAAATTATTTGTAATATCCAGAGTATCTAACTGATTATTTTGGAAATAAATATTTTTAAGTTCTACATTTTTATCAATATTTAAATCTTCTATAAAATTATTAGCAAGATATAAATCATCAACACCAACATTTTGATTTAAGTTTATTTGCTTTAACTTATTATTTTCAAGATTTATATAATTTAGGTTTGTATTTTCTTTTAGATCAATGGAATTAATAATATTATTAGAAAAATCGATTATTTCAAGCTTAAGATTATTTGTAATTATTGGACTTGTAATATTATTATTAATTGCGGAAATGGTTTTCAATTCTGGATTTAAATTGAAACTAATATCAGTTAATTTATTATTTCCAATATAAATTCTCTCTAATAAAACATTTTTGTTAAGGTTAATCTGAGATAAATTATTGTTATTTAAAAATAAATTTTTTAAAAGTATGTTTTTTGACAAATCAATTTCACTTAATAAATTATTATTCAATCTTAAATCTGTTAGTTCTGTGTTTTTTGAAATGTCAATACTATTTAGATTACAGTTATCTAAGGCTAAAAAAATTAAATTCATGTTGTATGAAAGATCAATTTGATCAATCAGTGTATTTCCTAGGTTTAGTAGTTTAAGATTTTTGTTTTCATTTAATTCGATTTTATTTATAGGATTGCTGTATAAAATCAAAGTTTCTAAATTGGAATTTAACGAAACATCAATTTCACTAATTTCGTTGTTATAAAGGCTTAGTAAATTTAAATTTAAATTTTTAGAAACATCAATTTCTTTTAAATTGTTATCATTGATTTCAATTATCTCTAAAAGATTGTTTTGAGTCAAATCAATCTGATCTAATAAATTATTTGTTATACTAAAATCAATTAGAGAGACAAATGCTTCAATTCCTGTAGCATCTCTGATTTGTCTGTCATTTAATTTTAATGATTGAACTTGAGATATTTTATCAGTTTCTACATAATTATCAAGTTCATCATCATACCCAAATTGTATTAATGCACTTTCAAAATTATCATCAGGAATGTATGTAAGTGATTGTAAAACAGAATTTGGTTCAATTTTAATGACAGGGTTGGCAGCCAATAAAGTCGATTTCAGCAACAGTAATAATGATAAATATATTCTTTTTATAGCAAATAAATTGTAAATCCTTAATAGGATTTTAATTCATAACAAATTTAAGCTAAAAAAAAATTATTTTAAGCAACTATTCCAACATTAATTTTTGAGGATCTCTCATATCATCACCAATAATAGATTTGTATCTTCTAATCATTTTTTGAAGTTTAATATTATTGACTTTTATTAAATTATTTTTTTGACTTGGATCATTTTTAATATTAAATAATTTATACTCATTTGAATTACCTAATTCAATATTTACATTTTTATTTATTGAAACACCTTTATAAGGTGGAATCATAACCCAATCTCCACTTCTAAATGCGGTTCTTGTAGTTGCCTCAATTATAAGCTCTTTTCTTCCATTACCTTGATTATTTAATATTAAATTAGATAAGTCTAGTCCATCCCTTGACCTAAATTTGTCACCCACAATTGATGATATTGAACTAAGTAAGTCAATCTGAGAAATTATTTCATTAGAAATACCACTTTGAATGATATTTTTCCAATAAGCAATAAACGGAACTTTTGTACCTGCTTCAAAAAGACTGTATTTTCCACCTCTTAAACCTCCAAATGGGTCATGATCACCAAGTAATTCAACAGCATTATCATAGTATCCATCATTTAGAACAGGACCATTGTCGCTTGATAAAATTATTAAAGTGTTTTTTAATAAATCCAATTTTTCAAGAGTTTTGTATATCTGTCCTATGCACCAATCCGCCTCAAGAATCACATCCCCTCTAGGACCCATTCCAGATAAACCCTCAAATCTTGGATGAGGTGTTCTAGGTACGTGAGGTTGTTGTAAGGAATAAAAGAGGAAAAAATTATTGCTTTTGTTTTCCTCAAGAAATTCATTAGCTTTTTTTAAAAAATGATCAGCCATATCAATATCGCTCCACAGTGCATTTTTTCCACCTTTCATGTAACCAATTCTGGGTATACCATTAATTATTGACCCATTATGTCCGTGATGCCATTTCATATATGTAAGATCAGGGTTATTTAAACCAGTTGGTAAGTTGTAATCGTCAAAATTTGAGTTAATCGGAAAATTAACCTCTATAGGATCGTCATCATCCAAATTTACAACTTTACCATCTTCAATATAAACACAAGGAACTCTATCTTGTGTATCTGCCATAATGTATGAGTAATTAAAACCAACTTGATTTGGTCCTGGACTTATAACTGAATTATAATTTATTTTTGAGTTACCAAGTCCTAAATGCCATTTACCAACAATACCAGAATAATATCCATTAGAATTTAAAATTTTAGGTAATGTAACCTCAGATGTATCAATTATTAATGATCCCCCAGTAATAATTTTTGCATTGGGATTTCTCCATGGGTATTTACCAGTTAATAAAGCGTATCTACTGGGACTACAGGTTGCAGACGATGAGTATCCATTGGTAAATTTCAACCCGTTTTTTGCTAATTTGTCGATGTTTGGAGTTTGTAGTTTTCCTTTACCATATGCACTTACATCTCCAAAGCCAAGATCATCTAAGTAAATTATCAAAATATTAGGTCTGCTAATATTTGATAACACATTTTTTTGATTTTTGCTACATCCAAAAAATATGAAGAAAATTAAGAGAAAAAGAACTTTTAAAAGTTTCATAAACTTTAATCCTTTTTTGATCCACCTTCTGATTCTTTAACAATTTTCCATTTACCAACAACCTCTCTTTTACCATCTTTATATTGATCATAAAATAGGATAGAATTAACTAAACTCTTGACAAAATTATCAAAACCTGAACTAAGATCTGATGAGCTAATATTAACTCTAAAATAGTAACCTTCAACAACCACTATTAAAATATTATTATTGGTTTTTTCAGTTGAGTACGAGAATAAATTAGAAGGAAAATTATCAACAGTTTGGTAAGTAATATCAGACTTTTTATAAACTGTTTTTTTAATAAATTTGAAATTATGTTTTTTATTTTTTAGAATATCCGTCCATTCAGATTTTTTTAATTTTTTAAAGTTACTTTTTTTAATTTTTGTTAAAAAAACTTCAACTTTTGTGCTTCCATCTTCCCATACAATCAACCCATCTTTTTTAGCTGAGTTTCTTTGTGTAAAATCAACAGGTTTTTTGATTCCAAAATTTAAAGATTCTTTATTATTATCTAAACTACTATAATATTCTCCAAGTTGTTGTGAGTAAGTAATTGAGTATAATAGTATTATTGTTATGTATAAAATTTTTTTCATTTTTGGTTATTTACATTGTTCTAGTATCCATTTTTTTGCATTTCTATTTCCAAGTCTTGCAGCAACACTCCAATCCTTACATGCACCTTCGAGGTCACCTATCAACTCTTTTGATACCCCTCTATTAGTAAAAATTTTTGAAGGGCCCTTTGACTTAAATTTTATTGCATACGAGTAGTCCATAATCGCTCCTCTGTAATTTTTAAGGTTAAATTTAACATTTCCTCGGTTATTATATGCAATTGCATAGTCTGGTTTTAATTTTATTGCATTGTTATAGTCACTAAGTGAGCCATTAAAATCTTTTATTTTACTTTTAGCAAGTCCTCTGTTGTAATAGGGAACTGGATAAGTTGGGTCAATTTTTATAACAGTTGAATAATCTGATATAGCACCTCTAAAATCCTTTAGTTGATATTTTAAAAAACCTCTATTATTATATGCATATGAATAGTCAGGTTTCATGGAAATAGCCCTAGAGTATGCATTTATTGCTCCAACATAGTCATTTTGATTTTTTTTGTTTTCAGCCATATTAAAAATCTGTTCAACAGAAACTTTTTTATTAACAGTTTCATATTTTTTTGGAATTACTTGTGTTGATCCATTAGCGTATCCAGCTTTTATTGATTTAATTCTTTTAGATTTTTTGGGATGAGTAGAGTAGGTGTCGTCATCATCATTAGACATAATCATAACTGCCGCAGTAGCTTGTTCAATTGTTGCTCCAAGTTTTGCCATAACAAATCCAGAAAATTCATCTGCCTCAAGCTCCATTTTTCTAAAAGATTCTAGATCAGGTCTATCAACAACCTCATCTGAATACATAACAACATCAATAGTATGTCCATTAATGTGATGACCTACTTCATGTGCCAATATTGAAAGATTTGTCCAGTTACTTCCTGATGAAGAAATTTCTTTCATAAATACTTTATCGAATAGTATATATCTAATCCCTTTGTAAGAAATTGCAAGGCAATTACTTATCTCACTGCAAGGAGCCAAAACAAATCTTTTTGAGAGCCCAGTTACAGACAAAATCTTGTTTAAAGCTTGGTCAGCCATGTTATCTGTTGAAAAGCTGTTACCTTGCATAGCAAAGCACAACTTAATTTCATCAGATGACTGAGAATAAGAATCAACAACTGAAACTAATAATAAAGCAAATAAAAACTTTTTCACAGTGCAAATGTAAAAAACTTTAATTGTGCATAAAAATATATATATTTTAAAAAAAATGAATTTGATATATTTACAAATTAACATAAAGTTATGGTAAAAAGTAGAAACAATTTACTTAGAAAAATTGGATTAATTTCAGGACCATTGTTTTTCATTATTCTATCAAATTTAAATTTTTTTAATTTTAATAATTCTGCAATTATTGTCTTTTCGCTTGCTGTTTGGATGCTTATTTGGTGGGTGACAGAGTCTATTTCAATTTCTGTTACAGCTTTATTACCTCTTGTTGTTTTCCCAATTTTTGATGTAATGGACATGAATTCAGTTGGAGCAAACTATGGAAGCTCAATAGTTTTCTTATTTTTTGGTGGTTTTGTTTTAGCATTAGGATTAGAGAAAGTCAATTTACATAAACGTATAGCGTTATATATAATTTCTAAAGTTGGTGGAACGCCAAATAGAATCATAATGGGATTTATGATATCAACTGCTTTTTTAAGTATGTGGATTACAAACACTGCAAGTACAGTTGTTATGCTTCCAATAGCAATATCAGTAATTAAACTTTTAATTGACAAAAATGAATTTAATAGGGATGATAATAATTTTGCTTTGAGCGTAATGCTTGGTATTGCCTTCTCAGCGAATGCAGGGGGTATTGCTACAATTATTGGAACACCACCAAATTCTGTTTTAATTGGGTTATTAGAAAATGAGTTTAATATTAAAATTACTTTTTTAAAGTGGATGGTAATTGGCTTACCATTTACAATTTTACTATTATCAATTATTTATTTAGTTCTGACAAGAATTTTTTTTTCAAATAAAAATCTTTCAATCGATGCTTCAAAGTCAATAATAAAATTAAAGTTAGATGAATTAGGCGCACTGAATAGTCGAGAAAAACACGTTTTAAAAATATTTTGTTTCACAGTTTTTTTGTGGATATTCAGGGGTTTAATTAATTCAATCTTTCCAAACTTTATTTTAACTGATTCAATTATTAGTGTTTCTGCTGCAATTGCTCTTTTTGCTATTCCAATAAATTTTAATTCTCAGGATTTTGTTTTAAAATGGAAAGACACTAAAAATCTTTCTTGGGGGATATTATTATTATTTGGAGGAGGTCTATCTCTAGCAAAAGCAATGTCAGAAACCGGGATAATTTTGTCAGTTACAGAATTTATTACAAATACAAATTTAAGTGTATTTATAATTGTTTTAATGCTAATTTGCTTAATGCTTTTTATGACTGAGTTAATGAGTAATGTAGCATTAGTTGCAGTTTTAGCTCCTGTTGTAGCTGGAGTTGCTATAGGATTAGATATACCAATACTTCATTTACTGATTCCAGTTACAATAGCTAGTAGTTGTGCATTTATGTTGCCAATGGCCACACCACCAAATGCAATTGTTTTTGCCAGTGGTTATATAAAAATTTATGATATGGTTAGGGTAGGTATTTTAATTAATTTTTTATCTATTTTATTGTTATTAATATTCTACAAATTTTTTATACCCATAATTTTTAAATAAATTAGATTATCCAAATTACATTATCATGATTCGAATTGCGTTCATTTTTTCGTTATTTATTTTCTTTCATATAAACTCTCAAGTTGTTACTCCTCCTATAAGCCCAATTGCAAAAATAAGTCAACAAGTAGGGCTTACAAATATTGAAATTGAATATTCAAGACCATCTGTTAAATCAAGGAAAATTTTTGGTGAAGTTGTACCATATGACAAAATATGGAGAACTGGTGCAAATAAAAATACAATTATAAGTTTTGATAAAGATGTTAGTTTTAGTGGAAATATTGTTAAGAAAGGTAAATATTCAATTTACACTATCCCTTCTGAAAGTAGTTGGAGATTAATTTTATATGATGAAATAGAAAATAGTGGAATGCCTGAGAATTGGGATGAAAACAAAATTATTCTTGATGTTTCAGGCCAGTCTTACGATTTACCATTTTCAATTGAGACATTTGAAATAACAATTAGCAACATCACTCAAAATTCAGCATTACTGACTCTTAATTGGGAAAATCAAATTACAGTTTTTCCATTTGATGTTTTTACAAAAAAAGAGGTTCTTGCAAGTATAAACAAAGTCTTATCAAGTGGAAATGCAACAACATGGGATTACCATAATGCTGCTTTATACTATTATCAAAATAATCTTGATAAGAATAAAAGTAAAATGTGGTTTGATAAAAGTTTGTCAATGAGAGGTGGAAAATTTCCATTTTGGGTTTATGCTTACAAAGCTCAAATTTATAACAGATATGGAGACAAAAAAGAAGCTCTTAAGGCAGCAGAAAAAAGTTTAGAAATGGCAAAAAAAACTGGAAATCACCACTCAATTGGTATGTCAACTAGAGCACTTAAAGAAGTTCAAGAAAGTCCTTAAATCATTTAACCCATGCTGATTTCATAATATTTAAATTACAATTAAGTTTGTTATTGTTTTTAGACTCAATTTTAATTCTTTTATTTTTTTTGTTTGGGTCAATATAAGAACTTAATACATGTTCACCATTATTAAAAAAGATTTCAATTGATGACCTATCTAAGAGAACCCTAAAATTTGTTTTAGATTCTTCTGACACAGGTACTTCTATCCCTTGAAAAATAAACTTTTTATTTTCAAGTGTTATTTTTTCTCCTCCTATATCAAAAACTAATTTTTGGTGTTTATTCTTTTCAAAATCAAAGGAAACGTCAACCAGATCAATTTCTTGAGATTTCATTTTATTATTTATGTATTTAATTGATTTATTTTTAAAATTATATGATTTAAGGTATAACCTTTCAATTTCTTTTATGGGTGTTCTAAATAATTTCACCCCTTCTTTAGTAGTTTTCAACTCCATTTTTGATGGAAAAGACATCTGTTGGTTCCATGATGTTTTATTTTCAATAAAAATATTTTTATCTCGTGTTGCCAACCAACCTATTATAATTACTCTATCATCAGGGCTATTGTTAAAGGTTTGAGCTGCATAATAATGTTTTCCAAGGTCACCTTTACCAACTTTACCATCGGTTGTGAATGATTTTCCGTCAAAGTACCCAATTTCATAATCGAAACTAGCATCGTATAGCAACCACTTTTTGTTTGATTTATCACCATCAACTGGTAGTTCCACCATATCCATACATTCATAAACCCAATTTCTATCAAAATCGAATAGCTTTCTCCAGTTTACTAGATCATTAGATTCAAAAAAACGGACTTTACCGAGTTTAGTGACATTTCCAGGTCCAGTGTCAGGACCAGTAAAAGTATCGTTTCCTCTTTTAACCCATAAAATCATAATCCATTTTTTTGATTCTTCATGCCAAAACACTTTAGGATCTCTCTCACCTCTATCAAAACCCTGATTTTGAACAATTCCATTGCCTTCATTAATTAGGGTAAAACTTCTACCATTGTCAAGACTATATGCTGCAGATTGATAGAACCAATTTGATTTTGAATTCTGAGCGTGAGTGTAAAAAGCCACAATTGCTTTATTTTCCTTTGTGTTTTTACCTAAACTATTGTTATGATCTACAACAGCCGTTCCAGAGAAGATTGTACCATCTTTATATGGTAATATTGCATGTTTAAGTTGTTTCCAATGAACCATATCCTTACTTACTGCATGACCCCAAGTCATGTTTCCCCATACAACGTCTAATGGATTGTGTTGAAAGTATAAATGATATTCACCATCATAAAAAACCATACCATTTGGATCATTATTCCAACCTTTTAAAGATGTAAAATGAAACTGTGGTCTTAATGGATGATCATAATTTTCATTAGAGTAACTCTCGAATGTTTGAAACTTTTCTAATTGAATATTGTCCTGGGCATTTATGAATGTAAAGGCCAAAAAAGAAATTTTAAGGATTAAAATATTTTTCATTATGTTCATTGTTTTATTAAATTTAAAAAAAATATATATAAGTTTATTTTTTATTATAAGTAATAAATAGACTTGTAAAATGTTGATTGCAATTTGAGAAGCAATTATTTTTCTTATGAAAAAAACCTATACATTAATCACATTATTACTTTCTATTTTTTCTTACGGTCAAGATTTTTATCAGGCAAAAGAAAAAAAAGATTTAAACTTTAAATATAAAACACGCACTTTAAAGACTACACTAAAAAAAATCAATGAATTTGAAGTTAAATATTTAAATACAAATTATTCACTTAATGAAATTCTAAGAGAAAAACTTCATACATCAATTCACCTAAATCAACCTGAAAATATTTTAGTTACTTATGGTGGATCAGCAATTAATTTACCGAAAAATTTAAATTCTGTTGAGCTAACATCCCTTGTAGTAGAACTTATTGGTAATATGTACATTGGGCAATCAGAAGTTAGAAAAATTAATATAAAGTGAAAGTTTTGAACTAATTAATTGGACCATTAAGATCAAATTTTGAAAAAAAATCCCATATTAATTTACTCTTATTTTTTCCCTCAAAGTTTACATTGTCATTCCATGTGTGACCTCCATTGATAATTTTATAATGCTCTACGTAAACTGATCCGTTATTGTCAGAATATTGGTATTTTTTTATTGTTTTGTCATTGGATTCAATAGTTGATAAATTTTGAGAATTGTTAAGAGTAACCCAATAATCAATAACATCATTTATAGATTTTAATCCAAAAGTACCATCGTATGGAACTATAAAATCAGAGTCACCATGAATATTAATCATTGGTTTTGGACTATTGATGTCACAATTATTGTAGGTTTCAGTTAACATAGTCCCTCCAACTGAACCAACAGCAGCTATTTTATTTTCAAGATAGCAGCCCAAAGAATACGAAAAGAAACTCCCATTTGAAAAACCACAGGAGTATACTCTATTTTGATTGATTGATAGGTTGCTGCTGATATAATTAATAAGTTCCTCAACAAAACCATAATCATCTACACTGCTTTTGTTTTCATTATTATCTAAACCTGCATTCCAATGAGGATAACCACCAAGAAGACTTCCTTGAGGATAAACTAAAATAAAGTTATTTGATTCAGCTAATGGTCTCATATCAACATATGACATATAATAACTAACAGAACCTCCAAATCCGTGGAAATTAAATAAAAGTGGTAGTTCCTCTGATTGATTGTAATTATTTGGTATATAAATTAGATATTCCCTATTTAAACCGTCATGTACGATACTGTGCCGAGAGGTTGTTCCATTTATAAACTCGTTAGTATCAATAGAATTTTCTTTAACACATTGAGTGAATAAAATCGTTAATATTAGCAGGATTTTATTATTCATTTTGAAATTTGAACACAACTAAAATTTAAAAGTATCAAGAGTAACTTCTTTGTCATCAAAATACAGTTAGTTAAATTAATATTTATTTACCAATACAGAAACTATGATATATTTGTAAATTATTGGTTAACAATTTTTTAAGTTTATTACTAATTTATAAATACACTAAAATTACACTAAAAGCTAACCTTAATTATTATAGTTATCTAAAAATTAGAACTGAATTATTTAAATTCTACATTGACAGTAGCAACTATT
>TARA_B100000963_G_scaffold63753_1_pt1 | contig 13317 bp, 15 predicted proteins | sample TARA_B100000963 | Tara Oceans TARA_B100000963 (sample SAMEA2622097) | marine metagenome | biome: marine biome (ENVO:00000447); feature: surface water layer (ENVO:00002042); material: "saline water (ENVO:00002010), including plankton (ENVO:xxxxxxxx)" | depth 5 m | reverse complement strand
AAAACTTTGAAAAACATTCAAATGAGAAGCTTAATGAATTTTCGAAAAAGTGTAAGAATATTGGTTTTGACTTGCTACAAATAAATACTGATGATGACTATATAAAGTTTCTTATGCAATTTTTTAGATCAAGAGCAAAAAGAAATTGATGAATTTTTATATTTTAATTTTAGTATTATTTCTTAGTGCATGTCAAAATGATGACAGAAATCCAAATATATCTTATGAAACTTTTCCAGAAACAGCTGAAATTGGTTTTCCAATTAATCATAATGTTTCAATAAATAATTTGGGAGAATTATTTACCTTAGATTCAGTGGTTTGGCAAGATTCATCCTCATGGCTAGCAGACTCTTCAAAAATTTTTATCAAAGATACTAAAATAGATACTTTAGACAGTTCGGTTTCAATTAATTATCAAATTACTTTCTGGGATACAGGTAAGGTTTTTATTCCGCCATTATATGCATTCATAAGTTTTCCAGATTCATTAGAAGCGTCAATTCTCAAAACTGATTCTTCATTTGTTTTTATATCTTCAGTTTTAGATACAACTATGACAACAGTATTGGATGATAAACCCTTCAAAGAAATTCAATTTCCAGTTGAAAGGTTAAAACTTTTTGCAGCCTTTCTTTTATTTATTTTAGTTTTGTTTACTTTGATTCTTATAAGGACAAGAGATGATAAAAGATTCTCTAAAAGAAAGTTTTTTAATTTTAATCCAAAAACAAAAGCACTGAACGATCTAAAAAAAATTGATATATCAAATGATTCGGAGGAATTTTTTGTTCAGGTTTCAGAAATTCTTAGAAAATATTTTCAAAATAACTTTTATATCATCTCATTCGAAATGACTTCGGCAGAATTGAAAAGTTATTTTGAAGATAAAGATTTAAATGTATTGCTCGATGAAATAGACCAAGTAAAATTTGCAAAAAAAGATGCTAATTCAAGCGATAAAAAAAATATTCTAGAATTATTAAAAAAAGTTATAAGAAAACTTCTATAAAGCAATTAATTCAATTAATTTACAATTATGAGTACTACAGCAGACATTAAAAATGGAGCAGTAATTAATTTTAAAAATTCCCGAATGAAAATTGTCGAATTTCAACATGTAAAACCTGGTAAAGGTCCAGCATTTGTAAGGACAAAACTCAAAGATATTCAATCAGGAAAAATTATTGAACATACTTTTAATTCAGGAGCTAAACTTGAATTTATCAGAGTTACATCCAGAAAATTTCAATATCTTTTTAGAGACGGAGACAGTTTTGTTTTCATGGATAATAATACTTATGATCAAGTTCAAGTTGATAAGGCTTTAATAGATAATGGACATTATTATATAAAAGAAGGAGACACCATTGAGATATCTTTTGACGACGAAGAGATAATTAGTTTGCTTCTTCCTGCAAAGACAACTCTTAAAGTAGTGCAAACAGATCCAGGACATAAAGGTAATACAGCAACTAATGCATTAAAACCTGCTAAATTAGAAACGGGTTTAGAGGTTCAGGTCCCTTTATTTATTAATGAAGGCGATTTAGTAAAAATTGATACAAAGGACGGTTCTTACTCCGAAAGAGTTAAGCAGTAATTAAATGTGGAAAGATAAAATAAAAGAAATCATTTATATGCTTGAAAATAGCGATATAAATGAAATTGAAGTAAGATTTTGGTTTAAAAAAATTAAGGTTACCAAAAAGCCTCCTATTTTAAATGTCGATTCTTCTGAACTATCATCTGAGAGTTTAAATGTTACAAATCTAAAAAAGGAGGAGCCAGTTAATCAAAATATTGATAAAACTGAGGATACTTCTTCAATTAATCTAATTGAAATTAAATCACCAATGCCTGGAACTTTTTATTCTGCTCCAGATCCTGATTCAGCATCATTTGTTAATGTTGGTGATAGTGTGAATGCTGGAGATACTATTTGTATTGTAGAAGCTATGAAAATAATGAACGAAATTCAGGCTGAAGAATCAGGAACTATTGAATCAATTTTAGTAGATAATTCAAGCCCTGTTGAATTTGATCAGGTATTATTTAAATTAAAACCATCTAATTAATCATGTTCAAAAAGATTCTGATTGCTAATAGAGGTGAGATTGCTATCAGAATTATTCGAGCATGCAACGAAATGGGTATTCAAACCGTTGCAGTATATTCAAAAGCAGATAAAAATTCTCTTCATGTAAAATTTGCAGATGAAGCAATTTGTATTGGTGAAGGTCCTGCTGTAGATAGTTATCTCAATATCCCAAGAATTATTGCCGCAGGAGAAATCACAAATTCTGATGCAATTCATCCTGGTTATGGTTTTCTAGCTGAAAATGCAAATTTCAGTAAAATTTGCAAAGAAAATGGTTTTACATTTATTGGTCCAGATGCAGAAATTATTGATTTGATGGGCGATAAAGTAAATGCAAGAAATGCAGCAAAGAATGCAGGTGTACCCATAATCCCTGGTAGTAATACTTTATCCTCTTCAGAAGAGTTACTAGAAATTGCTGAAAAAATTGGATATCCTTTAATGCTAAAAGCTGTAGCAGGAGGTGGTGGAAAAGGAATGCGTGTTGTTAATAACGCTAATGAAGCAGAAAAAGGATTCAATATTATTCAAAATGAAGCAGGAATGGCATTTAATAATTCAGAAATTTATGTTGAGAAATTTGTTGAGAATGGTCGTCATATTGAAGTTCAAATATTATCTGATAAATTTGGAAATCATCTTCATTTAGGCGAAAGAGAATGTTCTATTCAAAGAAGTAATCAAAAATTAATTGAAGAATCACCATCACTTTTTGTAGATGATTCTTTGAGAAATGAATTGACTTCTAAATCATTGCAGCTTGCAAAAAATGTAAATTATATTGGAGCTGGTACCATTGAGTACTTAGTAGATGATAAAAAGAATTTTTATTTTATTGAAATGAATACGAGAATTCAAGTTGAGCATACCGTTTCTGAAATGGTTTGCATGATTGATCTTGTAAAAGAACAAATCAGAACTTATGCTGGAATAGAATTAACAATTAAGCAAGAGAGTATAATTATGGGTGGCCACGCTATTGAATGCAGAATAAATGCTGAAGATCCATTTAACGACTTCATCCCTTCGCCCAAGAAAATTGAATCCCTTAATTTTGCTGGAGGAATAGGTGTAAGAATTGATTCATTTATTTATGCGGGATATCAAATACCAACTAATTATGATTCAATGCTAGGAAAGTTGATAGTACATTCTTCATCTAGAGAAAAAGCATTAATAAGGATGAAAAGGGCACTTCAAGAAACTTTCATAGAGGGCCCTAAAACAACCCTACCACTTTTAGAAATGATTTTTGAAAATAAAGACTTTAAAAATGGAAATTTTGATATAAATTTTTTAGGTAAATTCTTAAAAAATATAAAGGAAAAAAATAAATGAATCATCCTGAAAACTTAATGTACACTTCAGAACATGAATGGGTTAAAATTGATAATAATATTGCGACTGTAGGTATTACTGATTTTGCTCAAGGTGAGCTTGGAGATATTATCTTTTTAGAATTCCCTGAAATAGATGAAGAATTTAATGAAGGAGATGTTTTTGGAACCATTGAGGCGGTTAAAACAGTTTCAGATTTATTTATGCCTATTTCTGGAAAAATAGTTGAAGTAAATGAGTCACTAAATGATGACCCTGAAAATGTTAATTCAAATCCATATGAAAGCGGATGGATGGTTAAAATTGAATTATCTGCAAATGCTGCAACAGATTCATTGTTAGATTCTAAATCTTATATTGAATTGATTGGTTAATTATGCTTAAAAACTTAGAGCATTTCGTTCAAGTTTTAAAAATTGAAAAAAATTATTCATCAAATACAATAAATTCATACCTATCTGACCTTAAATCTTTTGAAAAATATTTGCTAAAAAGAAAAATATCTTTTAAAAAGACTATTAACGATACTGAGGTAGTAAAAAAATATTTTAGATATTTAAGCAGAAGTAAAATTTCTCCAAGATCAATCAAAAGAAAGTTTTCATCATTATCATCGTATTTTTACTACTTGATTGAAAGAAAAAAAATTAAAAAAAATCCGCTGAATGGAATTTATACACCAAAATTAATAAAAAAATTGCCTACAGTATTATCTGTTGAAGAAATAAAAAAAATATTTAAACAATCAGAAAATAGCGATAATGAACTTTTAGGTTTAAGGGATCGGTGCATCATTGAATTATTGTACTCTTGCGGTTTGAGGGTAAGTGAATTGTGTGAACTTAAGGTTAATAACATTCAATTTGACTCAAATGTTATACGTTTTTTTGGTAAAGGGAATAAAGAGAGAATAATTCCTTTAACATTTTATGCAAAAGAATGGTTAGAAAAGTATTTATATCAATCTAGACATATACTCTCAAATAGAAAATTATCTGATCAAAAATATGTTTTTTTGAGTAATAATGGTAAAAGATTAACTAGAGCAGCAATATGGCAATCAATCAAAAAGTATGTCGGTGCAGCCGGTATCACAAAAACTGTTTCACCTCACACTTTTAGACATTCTTTTGCAACACATCTTGTTGATGGTGGTGCAAATTTAGTAGAAATACAAAAATTGCTAGGTCATTCTGATATTTCAACAACAGAAATATATGTTCATTTATCTAAAGACTTTATTGATAGTGAATACATGAAAGCTTTTGATAAAAAAAAGAATTAATTATCTTTAGCATATGGGAATAGCAAGTTTACCTTTAGAAATCCAATTAATTTTAGTGCCAACGATTTTATTTGCACTTACTTTTCATGAATATGCACATGCAAGGGTAGCTTATATTCTTGGAGATTATACTTCATACTATCAAAATCGAATGAATTTAAATCCTTTTAATCATTTAGACCCATTTGGAACTTTTGCACTTTATTTTTTAGGTTTTGGATGGGCAAAACCAGTTCCTGTTTTAATGCAAAATCTTAAAAATCCTAAATCTGATATGATGATGATTGCTATGGCAGGTCCTGCATCGAATATGTTTCTTGCTTTTGTAGCATCGATCATTTACAGATTAAATTTCTATTTTCAGTTTAGCGAAGAAGTTATTTTTCCTTTAGAAATATTCATTCAGATAAATATAGTTTTAGCAATTTTTAATCTTCTTCCGTTAAACCCACTTGACGGTTCAAGAATTCTTCCATTGATTGTAAAAAATCCTAGAACACTTTATAATATTGAAGTTTATGGACCAAGAGTTCTTATAGGACTTATTATTTTGAATCTGATTGGTATCCCAATTTTATCCACAATGATTTTAACTCCTGTATCGATTATTTTCTATTTTTTAACAGGAGCATAATTGATTAAAATCTTTTCATTTTTTGGTCCAACAGGAATCGGAAAATCAAGTTTAGCTATTGAATTATCCAAAAAAATTAATGGAGAAATTATTGGAGTTGATTCTAGGCAAATTTATAAGGGAATTCCAATTGGAACAGCTCAACCTGATGCTAGCCAATTAAGTGAGATACCTCATCACCTCATAGGTTTTAAGAATTTGAATGAAAAGATATCAGCTGGAGAGTATATAAAGCTAATAGATGAAAAAATTGACCTAATTTTATCAAAAAAAAGATCTCCAATTCTTTGTGGAGGCACTGGTTTATATTTTAAATCTTTAAAAGAAGGAATATTTGAAGGTAGCCATACAAACGAAGATATTAGAACCAGATTAGAAGATGAATATGATGCGAACAAAGAAGCTTTATTTAGAAGACTTAAAAAAACTGATCCTGACTACTCAAAAATAGTACATATAAATAATAAAAAAAGACTAGTAAGAGCTTTAGAAGTTTTTGAAACAACTGGAAAGCCTATGTCTAAAAATTTTGATTCTGCTTCATTAAAAAGTAAGTATGCTGATAATTACCATTTTATTTATTTAACAATGCATAATGATTTTCTACATCCTAGAATCTATCAAAGGGTAAAGTCTATGGTTGAAGATGGTATGATAAATGAAGTTGAAAAAATTATTAAAGATAAAATAGACATTTCACATATTGATTATATTGGTTTCAAAGAATTATCGTCTTTCCTTAAAAAAGAGATTTCAATGGATGAAGCGATTGAAAATATATTTATAAGAACAAGACAGTATGCAAAAAGGCAAAAGAAATGGTTTAATTCTAATGGTTACGATCAATCATTTAGCTTAGATGAGATTTCTACAAATGATATTGTTGATAAATTGGTGCAAATAAACTAATTTTCGCAAACAATTGGAGAATTAAATGCTAAAAAGCAAACATCTTATAGGTCTTGAACATTTTCCAGTTTCTGATTTAAATAAAATAATTGACACCTCTTTTAAATTTAAAGACATTCTGCAGACAGAAAGTAGGAAGGCTATACTCTTAAAAGGTAAAACTATTGTAAATATGTTCTTTGAGAACTCAACCAGAACTAAAATTAGTTTCTCTTTAGCTGAAAAAAGACTTGGGGCTGATAGTATTAACTTTTCAGCTTCTACAAGCAGCGTCAAAAAAGGAGAAACTTTGAAAGATACTGTTCAGAATATTGAATCGATGAAAATAGATGGTGCTGTTATTCGTCATGGACATCCAGGTTCAGCATTAAAACTTACTGAATATATTGATGGAGCAGTAATTAACGCTGGAGATGGATCTCATGAACATCCTACTCAAGCTATTTTAGACATAGTTACATTAAAAGAAAAATTTGGAAAGATAAAAGGCCTCAAAGTTGGTATTGTTGGAGATATACTAAATAGTAGAGTTGCAAGAAGTAATATTTTTGCATTAAAAAAACTTGGTGCTGAAGTTGTAGTTTGCGGACCAAGCACTTTACTTCCGAGCGATGCAAAGAAATTAGGGATTAATATTACATACAACTTAAATGAAGTTTTGAACTGGTGTGATGCAGTTATTGCCTTACGCATTCAATTAGAAAGAATGCATTTAGGAAGAATTCCTTCTAAGAGAGAATATCATAGCGAATTTGGTCTTACTTTTGAAAGAATAAGTAAATTGAAAAAGGATATTGTTATTATGCATCCTGGTCCAATGAATCGTGGAGTTGAAATTGATAGTAAAGTTGCTGATTCAGATAATGCTGTAATTCTCGATCAAGTCTTAAATGGTGTTGCTTCAAGGATGTCCATTCTTTATCTATTGCTTGGAGAAGGAGATATAAATTCATGATTTCAGGAAAAAGTGCAAAAAAACTTCTTTTGAAAGCTGGAAGAATAATTGATCCATTTTCTAAAAAAACATTTATTGGAGATATTTTAATTGAAAATGGAAAAATTTCTAAGATAAGCGATTCTATTTCTAATTCAGGAAAAGATTTTAAAGTGATCGATTGTAAGGGGTTGGTGGTAACACACGGTTTTTGCGATATTCATGCTCATTTCAGAGAACCTGGAAGAGAAGACAAGGAAACACTCGAGTCTGGATCTTTTGCAGCGTTAGGCGGAGGATTTACTCAAGTATGTACAATGGCTAATACTAATCCAGTTATAGATTCTCCAGAAAATATTCATTATATAGTTAGTAAAAGTACAAAGCTGCCAATAGATATTTTTCCAATTGGCGCTGTTTCAAAGGGTTTAGAAGGTAAAGATTTAACAGAAATGTTATTGATGCAAAAGAATGGTGCTATAGCTTTCAGTGATGATGGAATGCCAATTCAAAACGCTCAATTTATGAAACTTGCTTTAACATATGCTAAAATGCTAGATGTTCCTATTATGAATCATGCTGAAGATATTTTCTTAAGAAATAATGGAGTAATGAACGCCTCTGCAACTTCAAATAATCTAGGTCTTAAAGGAAATACCAGCTTAGCTGAAGCAGTAATGGTTTATAGAGATCTACTATTAGCACAATCTTTGAGTTCTAAAATTCATCTATTGCATATTTCTACAAAAGAGACAGTAGAATTGTTGAAAAAATTTAAAAAGAAAAATTCCCCTATAACTGCAGAGGTATCTCCTCATCATTTATTTTTTATTGATGAAGATGTACATGAGTTTGATACAAGTTTGAAAGTAGCACCTCCAGTCAGAAGTAAAGATGATAGAAAAGCATTAATCGAAGGAATCAAATCAGGACTTATTGATTGTATTGCCACAGATCATGCTCCTCATACAATCGAAGATAAAGAAACAACCTTTAATGATGCTGAATTTGGAATGATTGGTCTTGAATCTTGCTTTGGAGCAGTAAATAAGGTTTTAGTTAAAGAAAATGGAATGAGCCTAAAATCTTTAATTGAAAAACTTACTGTAAATCCTAGAAAAGTAATGAACTTAGAACAGGATTTATTCTCTCCTGGCTGCAAAGCACAAATATCTATTTTTGATCCAAATGAAAAATGGATTTTTGGACATGAACACATTATATCAAAATCATCCAACTCTCCTTTTATTGGAAAAGAACTAATTGGAAGAGTGAAATATGTTGTTTCAAAAAACCAGTTTTTTTCATTATAAAATCTCTTTTATTAATCATTGACTAATCAGAACACATCAATTAAGTTTTGGGGCATTTTTATACAGTTATGAAAAAGATAACAAAAACTATATCAGCAAAAGATGTCAACCAGCAGTGGTGGCTTTTTGATGCATCAGATAAGGTGCTTGGAAGATTTGCATCTGAAGTTGCTCAAGTGTTAAGAGGTAAACATCGTCCAGATTATTCTCCTAATATTTATATGGGAGATGCAGTCATTATTGTTAATGCTGATAAAATAAGGATCACTGGTAATAAAGCTGAGACCAAAAAATATTTCAGACATTCTGGATATCCCGGTGGAGTAAAATACGCAAGTTTCAGTGATTTGATGAAAAATGATTCTGACAAGGTATTATTAAATGCATTAAAAGGCATGTTGCCAAAAAATAAGCTTGGAAGAGAAATATCAAAACATATTAGAATTTATAAAGATACAAATCATGGTCATGAAGCACAGCAACCAAAAGAATGGAGCTCTAATTAATGAATAAAGAATATTTTAATGGCGTTGGTAGAAGAAAAAATTCAACTGCTCGAGTTTATTTATCAGATGGTAAAGGCAAGTTTTCAATTAACAACGTTTCAGATGATATTAATTCATATTTAAAAAGAGATTCCCTAGTTATCCATGCAGTAAAACCACTTGAAGTATTAAACTTGAAGGATAAATATGACATCAAAATTAATGTAAAGGGTGGAGGATTAACTGGTCAAGCAGGGGCAATTCAATTAGGTATTGCAAGAGCATTATTAAAAGTAGATGAAGAGTTCAGATCTCAGCTAAAATCTCATGGATTATTGACAAGAGATGCTAGAGAAGTTGAAAGAAAGAAATATGGTCAACCCGGAGCTAGAAAGAAGTTCCAATTCTCAAAAAGATAAAAATATGCAAAAAATTACTAAAGAAGATTTACTTAATTCTGGAGCTCATTTCGGGCACGTCAGTAGTAAAACTGACCCAAACTTTAAAGAATTCGTTGTATCTCAAAAAAATGGTATTGACATAATTAATTTAGATGACACACTTGAAGGTCTTGATAAAGCTTTAAATTTTGTCACAAATATTGTTCAGAGAAATGGCGACATTCTTTTTGTAGGTACTAAAAAACATGCTAAAGATGTCATTCAGCAAGAAGCAGACAAATGTGGAATGTTTTATGTTGTGGAAAGATGGTTAGGAGGAACATTAACCAATTTTTCTACTATTAAAAAAAGTATTAAAAGACTTCATTCTTTAGAAAAAGAAGGTTCCACTATTTTTGAAGACCTAACAAAAAAAGAACTTCTTCAATTAAATAGAGAAAAAATTAAATTATCTGATCAGCACAGAGGTATAAAAGATATGAGAAAGCTTCCAAGTGCTATTGTTATTGTCGATGGCAAAACGGAATCAATTGCTATTCAAGAAGCCAAAAAACTTGAAATTCCAATCATATGTATTGTTGATTCAAATACAGATCCAACACTTTGTGATTATCCAATTCCTGCGAATGATGACTCTATTAGAACTATTCAGTTAATTGTGAATGAAATAGTCAACACCATTATATCCGTTAGCAAAAAAGATGATGATAAATCTGAATCTATTTCAGATGAAAAAGAAATAAAAAAAGATAATAAAGAAGGGTAAGCCAAATGAGTGTTGATGCTAAGTTAGTTAAAACTTTGAGAGAAAGAACCGGTGCAGGAATGATGGATTGCAAAAAGGCTTTAGTTGAAGCTAATGGCGACCTTGATGCAGCTGTAGATTTCTTAAGAAAAGCCGGAATTGCAAAAGCAGAAAAAAAATCATCAAGAGCAGCTAATGAAGGCATTATTTTCTCATACATTCATCATGGTAGCAAGCTTGGTGTTTTAGTTGAACTTGGTTGTGAAACAGATTTTGTTGCTAAGACCGAAGGTTTTAATGACTTAGCTGCTTCAATAGCTATGCAAGTAGCAGCATCAAATCCATTAGCTGTTGATGAATCTGGTATTGATCAAGATATTCTTGATAAAGAAAAAGAAATTTTTATTGATCAAGCAAAGTCATCAGGAAAACCTGAAAATGTTATTGAAAAAATTGTAGAAGGAAAGTTAAACAAATTTATTGAGGATAATTGTTTAGTTCATCAATCTTTTGTTAAAAATCCTGATATGTCTATTTCTCAATTAATTCAAGAATCCGTAGCAAAGCTTGGTGAAAACATTACAATCAATAGATTTGTAAGATTTGCTCTTGGCGAACAATCAAACTAAATATGTTAAATCAAAGTATCGATTCTGCTAAATCTAAAATGGAGCAAACAATTTCATTTGTAACTAGTGAGATTGGTAAAATTAGAACAGGAAGAGCTAACACTGAAATGTTCAACAATATCCTTGTTAGTTATTATGATAACGATACTCCTTTAAATCAAGTAGCTAATATTGCAGCTATTGATGCGATTACGGTAAGCATTCAACCTTTTGATAAAACTGTTATTGATGATATTGAAAGAGCAATTTTGGAGTCTGATTTGGGTTTTAATCCATCTAATAACGGTAATAGTATAATGATTACATTTCCACCTTTATCTGCAGAGAGAAGACAAGAATTAGTTAAGGTAGCTTCAAAAATTATTGAAGATGGCAGAATTTCAGTTCGTAATATCAGAAGAGAAATCATTCAGTCTGCTAAACGTATTGAAGACGAACAAAATATATCTGAAGATAATATGAAAACATTCTTAGATGATATCCAAGAAGTTACCGATTCTTTTATAACAAGGCTTAATACTCTTCAAAAAGATAAAGAAGTAGAAATTTTAGATAAGTAAAAGCTATTTATTTTACTCGCACTTAGACCAGCCGCAATCTTTACAGACTAAGCATCCACCTTCATCAAATATCCCATAACCCTCGCATTCTTTGCAATACATTCCTTTGGGTTTTTGAGAAGGAGATGAATCTTCTGCTATTTCAAATTGGCTTTTTTTTTCCTGTGAGGGAGAGTCACCATTAACAAATGTCTCTAGGGCTCTTCCAATTGCATCAGGAGTTGAAAGAATAAGTTGACCATCTTCCCATGTTGGGTTCGGACCACTAATTCCTTTCAATTGGTTGATTATGCTGTTTGGATCAACACCAGAACGTAATGCCAGTGAAATAAGTCTACTAATTGCCTCAGTTTGAGCAGCAACTGTACCACCTGCTTTACCAATAGCTGTAAATACTTCACATAGACCATTTTCGTCTTCATTTACCGTTACGTATAGTGTTCCATCGCCAGTACGCATACGTCTAGTTTTTCCTTCCGTAATTGATGGACGATTACGAGCAGTTTTCATTTCAGTGTCTTGGGTTGATTCTTCTTTGTTCTCTGAAGATTTATCATCAGTGATTAAGATACCTTCTCTTGACCCTTCACGATAAACTGTAATACCTTTTAAGTCCGCTTTGTATGCAGTCATGTAAATGTCCGCAACAGTATCGACAGTGGTCTCTTCAGCAAGATTCACAGTAGATGAAATAGAACTATCGACGTATTTTTGTACTACACCTTGCATCTTAACTCTAAAGTATGGATCAACATTATGTGCTGTAACGACATATTCTGGTAAGTTTTCATCTGTTCCAAACATTTCTTGTACGACTGGATGATAAACAGTAAAAGTATCAAATTCTTTACCTAAGCTATCATTTTTCTTTACTTTTCTTTGATAAGATGTTGCAAAAATCGGTTCAACACCAGAAGTAACTCGCGCTACAATAGCACCACTTCCTGTTGGTGCAACGGTTGTGAGAGTACAATTTCTAATACCATTGTTTTTGATTTTTGTTTGTAATTTTTTTGGAAGATCCTGAACAAACAGACTCTGTGAATATCCATCCCAATCGAAATTAGGAAATTGACCTTTTTCTTTAGCCAGATCTACACTTGTTTCATAGGCTGTATCCCTGTGAATTTTCATGATTTTACCAATGGTTTCTAATGCTTCGTCCGAATCGTACTTAATCCCCATTTTAACAAGCATATCACCAAGACCAAGTATTCCTAGTCCAACTCTTCTGTCGTTCATAGCATTCTGTTTTTGCTCTTCAAGTGCATGACGATCTAAGTTATAGTCTATTACATTATCTAGAAATCTTGCTCCTATTGCGGTTGTTTCTTTAAAGCCATCAAAGTCGAAATTACCATCTTGATCCACAAAACGTTCTAAGTTTAGGGCACCTAAATTACAACATCCTCCATCCGGTAATGGCTGTTCTGCACACGGATTTGTAGATACCAATGGGCTGCAATATTCTGCATTATGGTATTTTGTCATTGTATCCCAAAAAAGAAGCCCAGGCTCTGCACTCGCATGAGCATGTTCAATTATTTTCATCCACAGATCTTTAGCTTTTACAGTTGTGTATGTTTTGCCACCCCAGTGTAAATCAAAATCAGAATCAGACTGGACTGCATCCATAAAATCGTCAGTTAATAAAACTGAAATATTAGAATATTTTACCATATCAACATCACCAGTTTTAATTTCAATAAACTTTTCTATATCTGGGTGGTCAACGCGCAATGTTTGCATGTTTGCACCTCTTCTACCATGTTGCGCGATTGTGTTAGTGTTTTCGCTAAAGAGGTTCATGAAACCTACTGGACCACATGAGTTACCTCCAGTTCCGAGAATTTCATCTCCACCTGGTCTTAAAACAGATAAATCGTGTCCACAACCACCACCATATTTGTATGTCATTGCTTCTTGTATTACACAGTCATAAATGGATTTGATAGAATCATCTTTAATTCCAACAACATAACA
>TARA_B100000963_G_scaffold314633_1_pt1 | contig 13318 bp, 15 predicted proteins | sample TARA_B100000963 | Tara Oceans TARA_B100000963 (sample SAMEA2622097) | marine metagenome | biome: marine biome (ENVO:00000447); feature: surface water layer (ENVO:00002042); material: "saline water (ENVO:00002010), including plankton (ENVO:xxxxxxxx)" | depth 5 m | reverse complement strand
TTTAAAAGTCTTTACAAAAAATGTTTAGATTTAGCAGGTCATAAAAGTTCTAAATATTACTTAGCGGTTGTATCATTTATTGAAAGTTCCTTTTTTCCTATTCCACCTGACGTTATGGTCATTCCCATGGTGATATCTAAAAAAAATGATTTTATAAGAATATTTCTTATAACAACAATTTTTTCAGTTATGGGTGGTATGCTGGGTTATTTAATAGGAGCATTCTTTTTTGAATTTGGAAAAAACATTATGGATTTTTATGGCTATGGAAACAAATTATCAAACATTAAAGAAAACTTAATCAATAGTGAGGGTTTTTATGCTTGGTTAGGAATTCTTTTTTTAGCAGGATTTACTCCTCTACCTTATAAAGTTTTCACTATTGCAAGTGGCTTAATAAGTTTTAATTTTTTAATTTTTGTTTTTATAAGTTTGATATCTAGAGGATTAAGATTTTTTATAGTGTCATATCTATCTTATAAATTTGGAGATATATTCAGTGAATTTATGGATAAACATGGCTCAAGATGGTTTACAATTATTGGAATATTGATTGTTATTATTGGCTTAATAATTTATTCAATTTATAAAATTAATGTTTAATTTTAAAACTGAAATTTACCTGAAAATAGTTTTTCTATTTTGTTTTATTGCTTTAATTATTGCATATCTTATAGAATATGTGCTTGGCCACCAGCCATGCAATTTATGTTTAATTGAAAGAATTCCTTACGGATTAAGTATGGTTTTAATATCTCTAATTTTTATTATAAAAAAAAATGAAAAATTTTTTGTCTTACTGTTGATACTTATTTTTATTTTTTCTCTTACAATCTCATTGTACCATTTAGGTATTGAACAAGGCCTTTTTGAAGAGTCTGCTGTTTGTATGGTTAAAGAATTTTCAGATAATATGACTAAAGAAGATTTGCTTAACCAATTGAGTGAAAGAATAGTTAGCTGTAAAGATGTGACATTTAGGATTTTTGGATTATCACTGACCACTATTAATGTTGTAATTAGTATATTATTTATTATAACACTTTCAAAAATTTATACTGAATATGAAAAAAACAAATAGTAAAGTTGAAGAATTTATTAGAGTTGATCATGCAGGTGAAAGAGGTGCAGTCAAAATTTACGAGGGACAGTTATTAGCCCTAAATACAATTGTAAAAAACGATAATTTAAAAAAAACAATTGAAGACATGAAAGAACATGAGGTAGAACATTGTCAATTTTTCGAGAATGAAATAAAAAAAAGAAATATTAAACCTACAAAATTTTTGCCATTATGGGATCTGCTAGGAGTAGGCTTGGGGTTTGGGTCTACTATTCTAGGCAAAAAAGCTGCTATGTTATGTACTGCCTCTGTTGAAGAAGTGATAGATGAACATTACCAAAATCAAATTAATCAATTAGGCCCCGAAGAAAAAGAATTAAAAAAAAAAATTACTAAATTTAGACAGGATGAGTTAGATCATAAAGATATAGCTTATGAGGAAGGTGCTTCAAAAAAAGGGCTATACTCGGTTATGGATAAAATAATAAAAACAGGTTCAAAAATTGCAATCCGTATTTCGGAAAAGGTTTAAATTTTAAGCCTCCAACTCAACATCCCAGTATAAATAATCCATCCAACTTTTGTGTAAATAATTTGGAGGAAAATTTTTTCCGTTACGGTGTAAATCTTCTGTTGTAGGGCGGTAAGGATAATTGGTTAATTTCATGCCAGATTTTTTTAATAATTTTCCACCTTTTTTTACATTACACGCTGAACACGCTGTAACTACGTTATCCCAGTTGGTTTCTCCTCCTTTAGACCTAGGTAGCAAGTGATCAAAAGTTAGCTCTTCACCACTTCCACAGTATTGGCATGAAAACTTATCTCTAAGGAAAACATTAAATCTTGTGAAGCTTGGTTGTGATTGTGGAATTATGTAGTCTTTCAATGCGATGACACTAGGAAGTTGCATATTAAATGATGGACTTCTAACTACTCTGTCATAAGTACTTACTATGATTACTCTATCTAAAAAAACTGACTTAACAGTATCCTGCCAAGACCATAAGGATAAAGGATAATAGCTTAAAGGTCTATAATCTGCATTTAATACTAATGCTGGACATTTTTCTAGAGAGGCTTCGCTTTCAATAAAATTATTCATTAATAAAACATAGCTTATAAAAAAAATAATTCAATCTTTTGTAAGTATTAAATTTTTTTTCGTAAATAATTTAATGCTATACTCGATGCTTGAATAGGAATATGATGGTCGCAGCCTTTAATTAAATGAGTTTCAATTTCAATATTATTCCTTATAAAAAAATCTTTTGCTTCAAGCATAAAATTTGCTGAAACAACTTGATCTAAATCACCATGGATTAATAAGGTATTTGTAGAGTTTTTTTTCCTAATTTTTAAATTTTCCTGATCTATAATTTTTCCTGAAAAACCAATGATGCTATTATATTCCTCGTCAGAAATTAAACCCAGATTTATAGCCATCATACACCCCTGGCTAAATCCTGATAAACAAATTTTATTATTTTCTAAATTAAATTCTTTTTTTATTTCATTTATGAATTTGTTTAATATTCTTTCAGCTTTTATAGACTCATTTAAAATGTATTTCGGATCATTTTTTGTTAAATCAAACCACTGGAAACCTGATGGATTAATTGGGCATATTTCATGTCCATCTGGACAAATAAATAAGGTGTTTGGTAAATATCTTTTCCAATTTAATGAGAGCATACTTATATCTTTTCCATCGCCACCATAGCCATGCAGTAAAATTATAGCATTTTTAATTTCCAAATTATTCTCTGGTTTAATAATTGTTGAATTTAGGCAAAATGTCATATTATATGATTTATGTTTTTTTATTTTAAAAACAGATTACAGTCTTTTTATATATGATTTCTGGAGTATTAGTAAAAGTAATATCAATAACTTTGTTAATGGCAGTAGGAATAGTTCTTATCCTTGGTATTGGTACTTTATTCAAAGGTGGTGAAACAAGTAAAAAATATTCTAATAAATTGATGCAATTAAGGGTGCTTTTGCAATTTATTGCTGTCATAGCACTAGTGATTTTTGCTTATTTTTTTAAAGATTAATTATAATTACTTAGCCATCTTATAAATTCAGCATTTTCAAAATCTATTGATCCCACGATTCTCGCAAATTCCTTACCATCTTTGTTAAATAAAATTGTAGTTGGTATACCTCTTAAACTAAATTTTTTGGTCAAGGTAATTGATGAGTCAAAATATACATCTAAATTTTTAATTTTTAATTCATTAAAAAAATTAATGGTTTTTGCCTCATTTTCTTGACCTACATTTATAGGAAAAATTATTAGATTATCTAAATTTTCATTTTTTTTTAACAAGTCTAAGGAGGGCATTTCTTCTTTACAAGGAGCACACCAGGTTGCCCAAAAGTTCAGTAAGATTAAGTTTCCTTTAAAATCCTCTAAGTTTATCTGCTTTTTTTTTGAGTCATAGAACGTTAAATCATCATATTTCTTTAATTCTTTGTTGATAACAAGATTTTTTATATTAGTTATTCCGCTTGCAAAAGAATTAGAAATTAAAAAAATAAATATTATTAAAATTCTCATGTTAAATAGGTATAGTTGATTATCATGGTAAAAAATAAAAACAACCAAACAATATGGGGTAATAGAATTAAGGCGAAAACTTCCTTAATTTTTCAAAAAGCTGGTAGTTCTATTGATGTAGATAAAAGACTTTACAAAGAAGATATAAGTGTATCTATCGCACATGTAGAAATGTTATTCAGACAAAAAATAATTTCTTTTCAAATTAAAAATAAAATTGTTTATGGTCTGAATAAAATTGATAAAGAAATATCAAAAAAAAAATTTGAATTTAATAAAAATTATGAAGATATACATTTAAATATTGAAAAAAGACTCTTTCAAATAATTGGGGATGAAGCCGGCTATCTACACACAGCTAGATCAAGAAACGATCAAGTAATTACAGATTTTAAAATTTGGATCAGATCTGCTACAAAAGAAATTAAAACTAGACTGGATAAAATTGTAAAAAGTTCATTAAAGCTAGCTGAAAAAAATATAGACACTATTATGCCTGGTTTTACTCATCTCAAAAACGCTCAGCCAATTTCATTTGCACATTATTTAATGGCTTATATTGAAATATTTGAAAGAGATAAAAAAAGATTTACTAATAATTTAGAGAATTTACATGAGAATCCTTTAGGTGCCGCTGCACTTACCGGAACACCTTTCAACATAGATAGATATTATACTTCAAAGAAACTAGGTTTTAAAAAACCAACAAAAAACTCGGTAGATACTGTTTCTGATAGAGACTTTGTTTTAGATTTTTTATTTAGTGTATCTATTTGTTCTATGCACATTTCTAGAATCGCTGAAGAGCTCATTATATGGAACTCAGATGGCTTCAAGCTTATTAATTTATCCGATAAGGTGGTTACAGGCTCCTCAATAATGCCTCAAAAGAAAAATCCAGATCTTCTAGAATTCTTAAGAGGAAAGTCAGGTATTTCTTATGGTAACCTTTTTGCAATGCTCACAATCTTAAAAAGTTTACCATTGTCTTATTTTAAAGACCTGCAAGATGATAAAGAAATAGTTTTTAAATCTTTTGATACTTTATCTGATTGTTTAAAAATATTTGATGAAATTCTTAAAAACATTAATCCTAATAAAAAAAAAATGTTAGAACTTGCAAGTTCAGGCTATATCACAGCTACAGATTTAGCTGACTATTTAGTCATAAATTACTCAATACCTTTTAGAAAGGCTTATCAAAAAACTGCAAAAATAGTCAATCTTGCAGAAAAAAAAAATAAAAGACTTGATGAATTAACTCTAGAGGAGCTAAAAATAATTGAGCCAAAATTAACAAAAGATGTTTTAAAAGTGTTTGATTTGAAAAATTCTATAAAATCAAAAAAATCATACGGTGGAACATCTTTTGTAAATATAAAAAAAATGATAATGAACTATAAAAAACAGAAATGATTAAAAAAATATCCTTAATTTTAATATTAATTACTTTTACAGTTTCTTGTGGAAAAAAAGATGATCCAAAATATAAAGAGTCTGTTGATAGAAAAATAATTCATAGTACCCATATAAAAATATCCTGATGAAATATATCGAAAAAAAACTCACTATTGAAAATGTGAAAGTAGATTATATTGCAAAGAAATACGGAACACCTGCTTATTGTTATTCTTATTCAAAATTAAAAAAAAATATTGTAAATTTCAAAAATAATTTTAAATCTTTTTCTCCATTAATTTGTTTTGCGGTTAAATCTAATACTAATATTAATTTAATAAGGGAAATAAAAAAATTTGGTTTAGGAGCTGATGTAGTATCTATGGGAGAATTAATGGTGGCCATTAAAGCTGGAATTGATCCAAAAAAAATTGTTTTTTCAGGTGTAGGTAAAACTGCTGAGGAGATAAATTATGCTATTAATAAAAAAATATTTTTGATTAATGCTGAGTCAGAAAGTGAAATAGATCAAATTGAAAGAATTGCAAAATTAAAAAAAAAGAAAATAAAGATAGGTATTAGATTAAATCCTAATACAGATGCGAAAACCTTAAATCAAATCTCTACTGGAAAAAAAGAAAATAAATTTGGAATTAATAGCGAAACTTTTATTAAACTTGTGAATAAATATGAAAAATCAAAAAATATTGATTTAAAATGTTTAAGTGTTCACATTGGAAGTCAAATTCTTGACCACAAACCTTACGAGGAAATGCTTAAATCAATTTTTAAAATACTCAAAAAAGTTAAATACAAATTTGAATATATTGATCTTGGGGGTGGCATGGGGATTTCCTATAATAACAAACAAAAAAAGCTAAATTATGGAAAATACCATATAGCGATTAAAAAATTTTTGAATAATTATAAATCCAAAATTATATTTGAACCTGGCAGATCTATTATCGGAAATACTGGTGCTTTAGTCAGTAAAGTTATTTATATAAAAAAAAGTGACAAAAAAAACTTTATTATTTTGGATGCTGCAATGAATGATTTAATGAGACCAGCTTTGTATGGCGCAATTCACAATATAATGCCCTCAATAAAAAAAACTAAAATTTCTAGACAAAATCATGAATTCGTGGGACCAATTTGTGAAAGCACAGATAGTTTTTTAACTTTGAAAAAATTTCAAGTGTTAAGAGAAAATGAGTTAATTGTAATATGCGATGTAGGCGCATACGGTACATCTTTAGGCTCTAATTATAATTTAAGACCAAAACCTGTCGAATTACTGATAAATGGATCCAAAGTTAAAATTATTAAAAAAAGACAAAAGCATAGAGATTTTATTTAGCTTTTGAAAAAATGATTAGAAATTTCTTATTTTCAATTTTCTTTTTTGGTGGAATAATAATTTTATCATTAATTTTTTTACCATCTCTTTTCTTTCCTCAAAAAGTAGTTTTATTTGGTGGCAAATTAATGGGTTACTGGACAGGTTTTTGTTTAAGATTTTTTTTAAATGTAAAAATTGAGGTAAAGGGAAGAGAAAATATTATTAAGGATGAAAAATTTTTTATTGCAGCTTCACACCAATCAATGTTTGAAACTTTTTACCTGCAGACTATATTTGATTCTCCAGTTTTTATTCTCAAAAAAGAACTAACTTTAATTCCAATTTTCGGCTGGTATCTAAAAAAAATTGGATCTATTTCGATTAAAAGAAACAAAATATCTAAAGATAACTTGGATTTTTTTGACAATATTTTTCAAAAATTGAAGAATTCTAAAAGACCCTTAATAATTTTTCCCCAAGGGACAAGAGTTTTACCTAATGAGCGTCCACCCTTAAAAAAAGGTGTGTCAAAGATTTACGAAGAATTAAAGATTATCTGCCAACCAGTTGCTATAAATTCAGGATATGTTTGGCCTAAGAGAGGACATAAAAAATATAAAAAAACTATTACAATTTCAATTTTAAAACCAATTCACCCTGGAATTTCTAAAAGTGATTTTCTAAAAAATCTAGAAAATAGTATTTATGCTGAACTCGATTTATTAGATTAGCCTTTCATTGGCATAACGACAAATATACTATTGAAATCACTCGGATCTTTGATTAAAGCAGGAGATCCACTATCATTAAAATATATTTCAATTTTTTCTCCATCTAATTGAGAAGCTATATCGATCAAGTATCTTGAATTAAAACTGATTTCTAAATCATGATCAAATTTTACTAATAAGGTTTCTTTGCCATCCCCGCTGTTTGCGTTATTTACTGACAAATTTAAAGAGTCTTTTTTTAAATCAAACTTTACGCCGTCTTTTTTATCCAACGAGACTGAGGCTACTCTATCAACTGAATTTAAAAAAAGTTTTAGATCTATTTCTAATTTTTTTTCATTATTTTTTGGAATAACCTGCACATAATTAGGAAATTTTCCGTCAATCAATTTAGATATCAAGATACTATTATCTAATTCAAATTTTATTTTTGATTTAACATTAGAAACTTTAACATCACCATCATAATTATCCAATAAAGAACATAACTGAAAAATAGTTTTCTTTGGTAGTATTATTGGTTCAAAAACTATTTCTTTATCTAATCTAATTTTCGATATTGACATTCTATGGCTATCTGTTGCGACAGCTGTTAGATAATTTTTATCTTCAAATTCTGTTTTATGAATATAAATACCACTTAAATAGTGTCTTGTCTCATCATTTGAAATAGAAAACTTACATTTGTTTAAAAGTTTAAGAAGCTGTTTTGATTTAATTAGAAACTCATCTTGATTGAAGTCCTCCTCGGTAACAGGAAATTCTGAGGCACTTATACAATTTAGATTAAAAATAGATTTTTCTGACTCCAAATGCAATTTGTTCTTTTCGTTAAGTGTAAGATTAATTTTTTTTCCTGATGAAAATTTTCGTATAATGTCATACATTATGGAGGAGGTAGCTGTAGTTTTACCCTCTTCGAGTACTTCTAAATTGCTTAATTTATGAATAAAAATTAAATCTAAATCTGTTGCAGTTATAGTTAGTTTAGAGTCTTTAGCATCTAATAATATATTTGATAGAATTGGAAGAGTGCTTCTTTTTTCAATAACTCCCTGGCAATAATTTAAAGCTTGCTGAAGATCTTGTTGATTGACATTAAATTTCATCTTCTGAATTATTATATAATATTTGATTTTTTAATTTGTTTATATTATCAACCATCACTGGATCTTTCTCCTTCAATTTTTCAATTGTCTTAACTGAGTGTATAATTGTTGTGTGGTCTCTATTAGAAAACTCCCTTCCTATCTCTGGAAGCGATTTAGAAGTTAAAATCTTTGTTAAATAAATTCCGATTTGTCTAGGCCTGACCAAATATCTTGACCTTCTAGATGATAACATCTCATTTTTGCTAATTTTAAAAAATTTACAAACTAAGGTTTGTATCAAATCTATTGTGACTTTATTTTCATTAAGACTCAATAGATCTTTTAAAACTACTTTAATTTCTGAAATATTTGGAGCTTTGTTATATATCCTTGAAAAAGATATAATCCTATTTATTGCACCAACAATTTCTCTAATGCTACCAGTAATTTCTTTTCCAATAAAATCTTCGATTTCTCTCGAAATCTTTATCCCATCAAAATATAAGTTATTAAACTCCTCAATTTTTTTTGAAATAATTTTTTTTCTAAGTTCATAATCTGGTTTTTGAATATCAACAACAAGACCTCCAGCAAATCTCGATTTAATTCTTTCCTGAATTCTCGATAATCTATTAGGAGGTCTATCTGCAGATACTATAATTTTAGATCCTTTTTCTTTTAAAGCATTAAAAGTATGAAAAAACTCCTCTTGCATTGCTTCTTTGCCATTCATAAACTGAATATCATCAATAAGCAGAACATTGGTATTTCTGAAACATTCTTTAAATTTGACCATATCATTAGATTTTATTGATTTAACAAATTGATACATAAATCTTTCCGCAGAAATGAACATAACCGTGTTATTCTTTTTTAATTCAAAGCCTATAGAGTTTAATAGGTGTGTCTTACCCATTCCTACACCACCGTAAATATAAAGTGGGTTGTAATTTGGAACATTTTCGGAAACTTTAAGAGAAGCCTCAAAGGCAAGCTTGTTACTAGATCCTGTTATAAAGTTTTTAAATGTTTTATTTGGATCAATGCGATTATACTGAAGGAACGAGTCTTTTAAAAAAGAAATATTCTCTATCTTTTTTAATTGATTTTCCTCTTTTTTAATATTTTTTAAATCTTGAGGGATAATCTTAAACTCTATTCTAATAATTTCTCTTTTATAATTTTTTAAAGAATGCAGAATTTGGTCTAAATATCTTGAGGTTATCCAATCTCTTATGAATCTCGTTGGAACAGATAATAATACATAATTATGAAATTCCTCTACAAAAGTAATTTTTTTAAGCCAGCTTTCATAGATATCTGTGCCTAATTTATTTTTCATCTCAGATTGAACCATTTCCCAATTCAATTTTTCAGACTTTAAATTCGTCAATTTGTTATTTGTAAACGTATTGTTCATTTTTTGAGGAAAGATTAGTTACAACTATTCACAAGTTTATTGCAACAAATAATTAAAAAAAAAAATAAAAAAATAAAATCTATGATTGTTTTTTATTATTATTTTTTAAAAATTTTCTTTGACAAAAAATTTTTTTATGTATTAAAATTTATAAAATTAATTTTTGAGATAAAGATATAAAAAATTTACTAAATCAAAATATTGTTAATATATAAAATTTAATCATATATAATGCGTATGCCTTTAGTTGAATCAACTAGAAATATACAAATTAAATTGAATTAATCTTTTTGGAAATTCGTGAAACGTTTCTTGATGCGTTTTGTTTTTTAATTATGCCAGTTTTAGCAATTTTCATCAATTCAGAATTCAACTTAGGTAAGAATTTAATCGCCTCTGACTTCTTTTTATCATTAATTAGAAGACTCATTTTTTTTAGTGCATTTTTATATCTGCTTTTCCTAGCTCTATTCACCGCAGTTTGTCTTGAGATTCTTCTAATTCTTTTAATCGCTGATTTTGTGTTAGCCATATGCGCAGGGGTATAGCTCGAGAATTAATTTTGGTCAATGAAATAATCATAGTTTTTGACAGATATTACAAAAAAAAGAGGACCTATTAGAAATTCTTTTTTTTTGAATGACTCCTTTACAATAAGATCGCTTGCACTTTAATCCATTTCTTTCATAAACTTTAAAATTTTTTTGAAAATTTCCTGATTTACCATCTGTGTTTTTAAAATCTCTAATACTTGACCCTCCTTGTTCAATTGCATTAATCAAAACCTTTTTAGAGTTTGATATTATCTTTTCACAATCTTTTTTATTCAATAGAGATACTTTTTTCTCTGGATTTATATTGCTTAAAAATAAGATTTCACTTGCGTAGATATTGCCTATACCAGATACAAAAAATTGATCTAATAAAAAATTCTTAATATTCTTTTTTTTTCCTTTAAAAAAAGAAAAAACATACTTTAAGTTAAATTCATTTTGTAAGGGTTCAGGTCCAAGTTTAGAAAATCTCTCTTCTAAAATTTTTATATCTCCTGCAATCTCAAAAAAACCAAATCTTCTAGGGTCATTATAAACAATTTTAAAATTATCAAAAAATATCTCTACATGATTATGTTTTTTTGGTAACTGAGGAGAATTGTAAAAACTTGTATTTGTCACTAAGTTCTTTTTATAATTCTCAACTAAATGAATTGTTCCTGACATACCTAAATGTAATAGACAGTAACTATGATTTGATAAGCAAATAATAATATATTTGGAAAATCTTTTAACTTCTATTATTTTTTTTCCAATAAGATATTTAGCAAAAGTGAGTGGAATCTTTGATCTTAGATTTCTATTTCTAATTAATACTTTTTTGACTACTTTTTGTCTTATCTTTTTATTTAGTGATTGTCGTACGATTTCTACTTCTGGTAATTCTGGCATTTATTATTATATTGAATATATATCTTTTAATTATGCAACAGTATTTACAAAATAAAAAAGGTTTAGTCCAAAATGTTTTTGATCAAGTTTATGATCGTTACGATCTAATGAATGATTTTATGTCATTGGGTATTCATAGATTGTGGAAAAAAAATCTAATTAATATGATGAATCCATCATTAAATCAGAATTTGATTGATGTTGCATGTGGCACAGGAGATATTGCTAAACTCTTTCTTAAATACGTGAATAAAAACTCAGAAGTGACATGTGTTGATCCAAACAGGGGAATGATCAGTAGAGGAAAAGAAAAATTATCAAAATTTAAAAATATAAATTGGATTATTTCCCAAGCAGAAAATATCCCGTTAGCAGACAACCTATTCGACTTTTATACAATAAGTTTTGGCTTAAGAAATACTGCTAGAATAAATAACGCACTATCTGAGGCTTATAGAGTTTTAAAACCCGGAGGACGTTTTTTATGCTTGGAATTTTCAAAAATTCAAAATACTAACTTTCAAAAAATTTACAAAAATTATTCTAAGCTAATACCCACTCTTGGTAAATTGGTTGTTGGTGAAAAACAACCTTATGAATATTTAATTAAAAGTATTGAAAATTTTTTAAATCAAGAAGAATTAATTGACGTAATGGTTAAGAATAAATTTAAAAAATGTACATATAGAAATTTATCTGGAGGAATAGTTTCTATTCATAGTGGGTGGAAAATCTAATGATAAAAAAATTAGTTATTCTTTTTAAACTCGGAAGAAAAGTAGCCAATTCTGACATTTTAAATATTGTATCAAAATTTAAAGAGCCACCTTTAGCCATTAAAATTTTATTTAAAATATTATCTTTTTCTTTTTCACCAAGGAAGCAACTAGATTTGAGTAAAGACGAGGGAGAGAGATTATCTGACTCATTGGAGTCAATGGGTACAACTTTTATAAAACTTGGTCAGTTTTTGGCCACAAGACCAGATATCATTGGTGAAGAACTTTCAAAGAAACTTGAAAATCTTCAAGATAAACTCCCTCCTTTTTCTTTGTTACAAGCAAAAGAAATTATTAAAAATGATTTAGGTAATGAAGATTACGACTCTATTATAAATTTAAGTGAACCTGTTGCAGCAGCTTCTATTGCTCAAGTACATAAAGCTCAAATAAACGACAACGGGGTTTTAAAAGATGTTGCAATTAAGATTCTAAGACCAAATATTAAAAAAATATTCAATGAAGAAATAGATGCAATGATGCTTTTTGCTTTTCTAATTGAGTCTTTTATAAAAAAAACAAAAAGATTAAAATTAGTTGAGGTAGTTTTTTTGCTAAAAGAAATTACAAATTTAGAAATGGATTTAAGATTTGAGGCAGCTGCAGCAAATGAATACGCCGAAAATACAAAAAATGATGTTGGATTTAGGGTTCCAAAAATTTATTGGAATTACACTAGTGAAAACGTAATGACTTTAGATTGGGTTGATGGAATATCTATTAGGGAAACACAAAAACTGAAAAATAAAGAGTTTAATACAGAAAAAATAGCAGAAGATATTATCCAAAACTTTTTAAGACATGCTGTAAGAGATGGATTTTTTCATGCTGATATGCACCAAGGTAATATCTTCATAGACAATGATGGCCATATCGTTCCCATTGATTTTGGAATAATGGGACGACTAGATAAAATGAGTAAAAGATTTTTAGCTGAAATATTATTTGGTTTTATTCAGAGAGATTATCGTAAAGTTGCAGAAGTACATCTAATTGCTGGTCTTGTACCAAAAGAAGTACCAATAGACGATCTTGCACAAGCACTAAGATCTATTGGAGAACCAATTTTTGGTCAAGCTGTTAAGGATATTTCTGGAGGTAAATTGCTAAAACAACTCTTTGATGTAACTGAAAAATTTAATATGCAAACCCAACCACAGCTTTTAATGCTTCAAAAAACCATGGTTGTAGTCGAGGGTGTTGCAAGAAAATTAAACCCCAACACAAATATTTGGACTACCTCAAAACCTGTCCTTGAAAGTTGGCTAAGAGAAACAAAAGATCCAATGACAAAATTAAATGAAACACTACAAAATACATCAGAAGTAATTAAAAGATTACCAGAATTTCCTGAAATTATGGATAAAGCTAATCAGGCCCTTACTTATCTAGCAAGCGGACAAATTCCCCAAAACTCAAACTCATATACTGCATTGAATACTCAAAAATCAGAAATGATTGCTTTTAGAAACCAATCTATTAT
>TARA_B100000963_G_scaffold79356_1_pt1 | contig 13326 bp, 12 predicted proteins | sample TARA_B100000963 | Tara Oceans TARA_B100000963 (sample SAMEA2622097) | marine metagenome | biome: marine biome (ENVO:00000447); feature: surface water layer (ENVO:00002042); material: "saline water (ENVO:00002010), including plankton (ENVO:xxxxxxxx)" | depth 5 m | reverse complement strand
ACAATTTCTCTCCCTGTCTCATCAGCTAATTTTTGAATTTTTTGACTTATGCTTATTTGCAGTCTTCTAGGTAAAGATACTCCATGATCTTTCTCTAACAAAAATGCAACACCACCTTTGCCTGATTGAGAGTTAATTCTAACCACTGCCTCATAATTTCTGCCAAGGTCTGCAGGGTCTATAGGTAGATAGGGAACTTTCCATTTGGGATTATTTGATTTTTTAATTGCATTAAAACCTTTTTTTATTGCATCCTGATGAGATCCAGAAAAAGCAGTAAAAACAAGATCTCCAGCATAGGGATGTCTGGGATGTACAGGAAGTTGATTGCAATATTCAACCTCTCTCATTACAGAATTAATATTTGAAAAGTCTAATTTAGGATCTATGCCTTGTGTAAGCATGTTTAGTGCTATTGTCACAATATCAACATTTCCAGTTCTCTCACCATTTCCAAAAAGGGTGCCCTCTATTCTATCTGCACCAGCCATCAAACCAAATTCTGATGCAGCAACAGCTGTACCTCTATCATTATGCGGATGCAGACTTAAACAAATATCTTTCCTATTTTTAAGGTTTTCATTCATCCATTCAATTTGATCCCCGTAAATGTTGGGTGTAGACATTTCTACAGTTGCAGGCAAATTTATAATTATTTTATGTTTTGTTGCTGGTTTAAGTATTTCTACAACTTCATCACAAATTTCTTTTGCATAATCTAATTCTGTTCCAGTAAAGCTTTCTGGTGAATATTCAAAGCTCCAATCAGTAGCTGGATTTTTTTTGGCCAAAGTTTTTATAAGAAAAGCAGCATCCGTTGCAATTTTTTTTATACCTTCTTTATCTTGATTAAATACGACTTCTCTTTGAAGTGATGATGTTGAATTGTAAAAATGAATGATTGCTTTTGACGCTCCTTTAAGCGAGTCAAAAGTTTTATGAATTAATTCTTCTCTTGCTTGAGTTAAAACTTGTATATTCACGTCTATTGGTATTTTCTTGTTCTCTATAAGATCTCTTATAAAATCAAAATCAGTTTGAGAAGCAGAAGGAAAGCCAACTTCAATTTCCTCAAAACCTAATTTACATAACAAATCAAACATTCTATTTTTTCTCTCAGAACCCATAGGCTCAATTAGGGCTTGATTACCATCACGTAAATCAACAGAACACCAAATAGGAGCATGCCGAATGGTTTTACCTGGCCATTTTCTATTTTTTAAATCAATAGACTTGAAAGGTGAATATTTATCTATAGGGTTGTCCATTCTTTATGAACTAAATGTTATTATGTAAATCATGCTTACTCCAGAAATAAAAACCAATCTTATCTTAAAAGAGATAGGTATTAAAAGATATTCCTGCAGAACCAATCAATCTAAATCTGAGGAAAAAAATCTTAATTATTTTCAAAAGGGTCACATTCTAACACTACTCGATAAACCATTTGAAAATTTTGTTGATGAACAACAGAATTTTATCAGGGCTATCGTAGGCTCTACGAAGCATGATGATGGTGATGAACATTTCTCTTCAGTATCTTTTCAATCAAAAAATGAACTCAAAAATAAAATATCAAATTTATCAAATATTAAACTTACAATAATTTTTGGGAATAAATTAGATAGAATTAGTGTATCAAAAGAAATTAAAGCTCCATCTTTAAATCAGCTTATAAATTCAAATAATCTAAAAAGAACTCTTTGGAAAGAGATTAAAGAGAATTTAAATATATAAGATGTATAAAGTTTCTCTTATGAGTCATTCTGATTTTCAGGAAGCTTATGAAATCGAAAAACAAACAAATCTATCTCCTTGGTCCAAAGAGAATTTTTTTTCTTCATATGAGGTAGGGCACAAATCATTAGTATGCAAAATTAATAATAAGATAATTGGATTTATTATCTTTTCTGTTGTAAAAAAAGAAGCTCATCTTTTAAATATAGCAGTTCAAGCTGAACATCAAAACAAGGGTGTGGGGAGTTTGTTAATGGACTCTATGCTTAAACAAGCAAGTGTAATGGGTGCTTCAAAGATTTATCTTGAAGTAAGATCAAAAAATGAAAAAGCAATATTGTTTTATAGAAAATATAAATTTGCACAAGACGCCATTAGAATAAATTACTACATAGGAAAAAATCCAGATGATGCTATTTTAATGAGCTTAGCTATATAACTATAAAATTTTTGTTATTTCTTCTTCAATTTCTTCGGGTGATATTTGTGGACCAAACCGTTTTGAAACGTTACCACCTCTATCAACCAAAAACTTTGTAAAATTCCATTTGATTTGTGGAGTTCCTCCAATTCCTGATTGCTGCTTCTTTAAAAACCTATATAAAGGTTCTTCATTGGATCCATTAACTTTAACTTTATTAAATATCTTAAAAGTAATACCGTAGTTTGTATTGCAAAAATTTCTAATCTGTTCATTTGTTCCTGGCTCTTGCATAGCAAATTGATTACACGGAAATCCTGCAATTTCAAAACCATTTTTATTATATTTTTTATAAAGCTCTTCTAAACCTTTGTATTGAGGTGTAAGACCACAATAGCTTGCAACATTTACAATCAGTATCACTTTATTTTTATATTCTTCAATAGAAAAATCATTTAAGTCTGCATCTTTTACAGTAAAGTCATATATAGTTTTCATGAATAGTTAATGTGTGCAAAAATGTGTTCATATTATATATTATGTAAGAATTTACATCATTTAAAATGAGTGATTTATGTGTAAAGAAATGGATTATAAATGGAAAAACTTTGATGAATTATCATTAGATGACCTGTACGCCATATTAAATTTACGACAAAAAGTATTTATCGTTGAACAAGACTGCCCCTATATAGATGCTGATTATACAGATCAAGATGCATTTCACTTGTTAGGATATCAAGGAAATAATTTAATTGCATACCTTAGAGCTTTTAAACCTGGTCTAAAGTATGAGGGCTCCTCCATGGGAAGGATTGTAACTAAAAAAAATTCTCGAGGTCTTGGTCTGGGCAAAGAAATCATAAAAGAGGGAGTAAGATTTTTAAAAAAAGAATACCCAAGTTATGAAATTGTTATTTCTGCACAGCATCGATTACAACATTTTTATATTGAACTAGGATTTATCTCTAGAGGCGATGTTTATCTAGAAGATAATATAGATCATATACAAATGTATATCCCTCAAAACTAAGTAATCGAACTATCGAATAATAAATTATGTATCTCTTCAGTTATAAAGGGAGCAAAGGGATGCATCATTATTAGTATTTCTTTTAAAAGAGGCCTAAGATTATCTGTCTCTCCACTTTTTTTACATTTTTCGATATAGACATCACAAAATTTACTCCAGAAAAAATCATAAACTTCGTTGATAGCATGGTCTAACCTATAGTCTTTAATGTTTATCTCGATTTGTTTTTTTGATTTTTCAAACTCTTCGTATATCCACTCATCAGTTTTACTTGCTGATTGAAATGAATCGTTTCCAACTGGATAGCTGTTGATAAATCTTGCAGCATTCCAAACTTTAGTACAAAAGTTTCTAAATCCTTTAAGTCTGCCCATTTCAAAGCTTATATCTTTGGTGTGTGTTGCCAGTGAATAAAATGTCATTCTCAGAGCATCAGTACCATACGAATCAATACCTTTTGGAAATTGGTTTCTTGTTTTCTTTTCAATCTTCTGCGCAATACCTTCTTGCATGAGATTAGAAGTTCTTTTTTCAACTAAATCGTCTTGAGAAATGCCATAAATTAGATCTAACGGATCTATAACATTGCCTTTGGATTTCGACATTTTTTGCCCATTTTCATCTCTTATTAAGCCTGTAACATAAACATCCTTAAAAGGAATTTGACCAGTAAACTCAAGACTCATCATCATCATTCTGGCAACCCAGAAAAATATAATATCAAAACCAGTAACCAGCAAAGAAGTTGGGAAATGTTTTTCAAAATCTTCAGTTTTTTTTGGCCATCCCAAAGATGCAAAAGGCCATAAACTTGATGAAAACCATGTATCTAAAACATCTTCATCCTGTAAGAGTTTTCTATCATCAAGTTTATAAAATTGTCTGACCTCGTCTTCACTGTATCCAACATAAACATTATTTTCTGAGTCATACCATGCTGGGATTCTGTGACCCCACCATATTTGCCTACTTATGCACCAGTCTTCAATATTATTCATCCAATTAAAATATGTTTTAACCCAATTGCCAGGATGAAACTTAATTTCTTCTTTATTAACAGCATCATTAGCTCTCGCTGCCATTTCCTCGGTTTTGACATACCACTGATGACTTAATCTAGGCTCAATTACAATATTAGATCTTTCACCTCTGGGCACACTTATAGGATGTTTTTCTTCTTTTTCTAAAAGATTGAGTTCTTTAAGTTTCTCTAATACAGCCTTTCTTACTTTAAAACGATCGAGATTTGAAAATGGCTCAGGTACATTTTCATTTGAGCATGCATCTTCATCAAATATATTGATAGGTTCAAAATCACTTATAGTATCAGAAGTCTTTACCTGACCATCTACTTCATGAAGAGAGTATTTTTTACCTATTTCATAATCGTTAAAGTCATGACCTGGAGTAATTTTTAGACAACCAGTGCCAAAAGCCATGTCTACATATTCATCAGCTAAAATTGGAATTTTTCTTCCAACAAATGGAAGAATGATATTTTTATCAATAAGATCTTTATATCTATCATCGTTTGGATTTACAGCAACTGCCATATCTCCGAACATAGTTTCAGGTCTTGTTGTTGCTACTACTACATAGTCATCTGAATCTTCAATTGGATATTTAATGTGCCACAATAAACCATCCTTTTCTTGCCTAACAACTTCAAGATCCGAAACAGCGGTTTTAAGAGATGGATCCCAATTAACTAACCTGTAGCCCCTATAAATTTTATTTTTTCTATGTAACTCAACGAAGGCTTTTATAACTGCCTCATTAAATCCATCATCGAGGGTAAACCTATACTTATTCCAATCTACGGAGCATCCTAGTCTTTTAATCTGAGATGTAATTTTTTCTTCTGAATAGTCTTTCCATGACCAAACCTCATCAAGAAATTTCTCTCTACCAAGATCGTGTCTTGTTAAATCTTTTTTTGCAAGATTATTTTCTACAACCATTTGGGTTGCTATACCTGCATGATCAGCTCCAACTTGCCAATGTGCATCTTTTCCTGCCATATGGTGATATCTAGTATAGAAGTCCATAATTGCATACTGAAAACTATGCCCCATATGAAGTGTGCCTGTAACATTTGGAGGTGGTATCACCTGAGAAAATGAAGTTTTTGAATTTTTATTGGAAAGAATTCTTTTTGACCATATTCTGGACCATTTTTCTTCAATTTCTACAGGGTAATACTGTTTATCCATAAGAAATCTTTATTAAAATTATTTTAATTTCTTACTAAGAATTAATTGACTTATAAGAGGCACAGGTCTTCCAGTTCCAGCTTTAACAGGAGAACTGTAAGAAGCTGTCGCGGCAATATCAATGTGTGCCCATTTATAATCATTAGTAAACTTTGAGAGGAAAGCGGCAGCATGAATAGTTCCAGCCTCTCTACCACCACCAATATTTGCTAAATCTGCATATTTAGTTTTTGTACATGACTGATGCTCATCCCATAATGGAAGTTGCCATGCTCTATCACCAGACTCTTCACCTGACTCAATTATTTTGTCTGCAAGATATTGATCATTTGCCATAACTCCACTTGCATGCCTTCCAAGTGCAATAATAACTGCACCAGTAAGTGTTGCCATATCAATAACATAAGAAGGTTTATATTTACCAACATAGGTTAGACAGTCAGCAAGTATTAGCCTTCCTTCAGCATCAGTATTAAGTATTTCAATAGTTTGTCCTGACATTGAAGTTACTACATCACCAGGTTTGGTAGCTTTTGAGGAACACATATTTTCTGCACAACCCATGACACCAACCACATTAACATCTGCATTTAACCTTGCTAGTGTTGACATAACACCAAATACAGTTGCGGCTCCACACATGTCCCATTTCATTTCATCCATACCAGGGCTTGGCTTGATTGAAACACCTCCTGTATCAAAAGTTACACCCTTACCGACTAATGCAATAGGCTTATCAGCTGATTTAGCTCCTTTGTATTCAATAACCATCATTCTAGCTGGTTCTTCGCTACCTCTAGAAACACTCAAAAATGAGCCCATACCCATTTTTTGCATTTGTTTTTCATTAAAAGATTTTACTTTTAATTTAGGAAAATCCTTGGTCATTGCTTTAACCTTTTTTTCAATAATTTTCGGAGTGCAATGGTTGGCTGGGAGATCTCCTAAATATTTTGCCGTATTTACTCCTTCACCAACAGCATAACCAACTTTTGCAGCTTTTTTAGCTTCTGTTAATTTAGAACCAGCCAAACCTGATGTAAGAATAGTAAGTTTTTTCACACTTGGTTTTTTAGTCGTTTTATTTTTTGTTTCAGAGAAGATATAAACATTTGACTCAATTGTTTTAGCAACCGTTTCAATTAGCCAAAGTTCATTTTTGCCTTTTGGAGTAATTGTTCCAGGCATAATAGAAATATCTTTGCATTTATTTTGATTACCTTTTTGAGCAATACCTTGAAATAAGGTGAGCCACTTATGAGTATGCATATCAGCATCAAGACCTTTTAAAAGAAGAATACTTTTAGCATTAATTCCGTCTATTTTCGGAAGTAATATGCTACTGTTAGATTGATCTAGATGAGTTCGTATAGTTTTAGAAATAAATTTTTTTGATTTTGCATCTAACTCTCTGAATGAGGAGTCATTTTTTGTATTTTTATTTATAATCAAAACAAGCATATCTGTCGATAATGAAGATATACCTGACGCATCTTTTACGGAAACATTATTTAAAACTTTATATGCCATTTATATTCTCCTGTAATGGTATTTACTGATAAGATAAATATTGTAATGCATCATTCTTCTCAAGGCATGTATAAAAAAGATATTCTTTTAAAAAGTTTGAATTTAGAAGTCTGTAAATCCACTATCGGAGTATTATTAATTTTCTTTTTTTTGGTAGTAAGTTCAAGATTTGTTGGATATTTTGAGCAAGCCGCAGAGGGGTTAATTGATCCAAATATAATTTTTAAGGTTGTTTTATTGAGATTTCCAGATTTCATAACATTGTTGATACCTTTGTCTTTTTTTTTAGGAGTTGTCATTACAATAAGTAGAATGTACGCAGATAGGGAAATTTATGGCTATTTTAGCGGAAATCTTTCTAAAAATGATTTAATAAAATATCTTCTACCCCAATCGATAATCTTTTTCATAATAACATTATCATTGAGTATATATATAGCTCCATATACCAAAGAGCTATCTAAAAATTTGATCTCTGTTGATTCAATCGAAGAACAATTTAATTCAATAAAACCCAAAGAAATAATGATATTTGATAACTTTAATGGATTTATCTTCGCAAACGATAGGGGCATTAATGATTTGAATCAGGTTGTATTTCTATCATCATCTAATGAAAAATTTTCATTAGTTTTAGCACAGAAATTATTGTCTAATGATAAAGGTACATCATTAGACCTAACTCTCAAAAATGGAGTTGTTTATCAAAATATTTTTACCGAAGATTCTTCCTTAATATCTGAATTTGGCAATTTCAACCTTCCGCTCGAAAAAGATATTGAACATATAGATGCAAAGACTTTATCTAAAGTATTTGACTATTCAGAAAAATCTTCTATGTCACAAAAGCAGTGGAATATCTCTATACCAATAACAATATTTATTTTGCTAATCATTGGAGTTCACATTTCAAAAGTAGAACCAAGGCAGGGCAGGCTTGCAGTGTTACTTCCTGCTATATTTGTATATTTCTTATATTTAAGCTTACTAATACTTGCTAGAGAATCTTTTGAAGATGATATTTATCAAACTCATTATTACTCATGGTTTGTGCATTTAGCTTTTTTTATTTTTGGGATGTATGCAACCTTGAAGTCAAATTTAAATACAGCCATTTCATTGAATACAATTGGCTTAATAAAATCAACCAATTTGTTTAAAGCAATAACGCTTTTATTTATATTTTTAATATTTTTGTGGATATCGCAATGATGAAGATATTTAGTATTTATTTAATAAAACGTTCTTTTTACTTTTCATTATTTTTTTTGTTTGCATTTGGTTTATTAGATTCAGTTTTTATGTTTCTTACTGAGCTAGAAAATATATCAACAACATATACAGTTTTAAATATATTTAAATACGTGATTTTTACTATGACTCATCGCCTAGTAGATTTTGTAGAAGGCGCTACTCTCTTAGGAGTCATGATTGCATTAGGGCTATCACACCAAGAGGGTAATTTAAATACTTTAAGAACAGCTGGCAAATCCCCAATGAATATAATTTTTGTAAGTTCAATTGGAGCATTAATATTGACTGTATCTTTATTGTTATTTGACGAAATAGCATTTAGAAAGTTATTTATAAAAGCAGAAGCAGATAGAAATATTGCTGTAGGTGTTTATGCTCAAAAAGAAAATGATCTTATATGGATTAAGCAAGATGAGTCATTTTTAAGTTTTGAAAGAGTAATCGATGATATTATTTACCAACCAAGATTTATAAAAATTCAAAATAATAGAGTTTTGTATTCAATTTCAGCTAGTCGTGCTCAAATTAATGAAAAAAATATTATTTTTCCAGATGAATCTTTGTATAAGTTATATAGCGAATCTTCAATTGCTGAAGAAGAAACTTTCGAAATACCAATTCAATCAAGAATATCAATCAAAAGGATTGATCATTTAGGAATATCAGATCTCTTTGGATATAGGCATATACTATCAAAGAGCTTGATCGAGCAAGATGTATTATTTAAAGCTCATTTAGATAAAGCAATTTATAAAAAAATATATTTACCTTTTTCAATTTTATTGCTTGTAATGTTCTTTGGCTCACTAATTTTTACATCTCTGCGCGATTCTAGTATCGGTGGAAGTGTCCTTATTGCAGTTGTAGGAGCTTTTATTTATAAACTTATTCAAGATCTTTCAATTGGAATTTTTATTTCATATCAATTAACAGTTTTTATTGGCGTTATTTTGCCTTCTTTAGTACTTTTACTGATGTCATTTATATCCTACAAAAGAATTTAAATTTTTTTATATGATGTTTTTGAAACAATATCACTCAAAGACAGCTTATCTTTTGATATATACATATGTACCAAAGGTATTCCTAATAATATAAATGTTATGCAATTCATAAAAAATCTTAAAGATATTTTTTTTAAAGTTATTGTTTCATCATTTAGGCTGTATATTTCAAATTTCCAAACCGCCATGCCGAGTGTTTTTCCGCCGTGCATCCAAAAATAACCATAAAAAGCCCACGAGCTAAAAAAAATTAGAAGTGGACCTACCCATTTTGATTCAATGATACCTCCATTAATCCAAACTGCTAGTGAACCAACAGCAAACCACACCCCTAATAAAAGAAAAAAGTCATATACGCATGCTGCAATTCTTCTTAAAGGAAATACAGTGTGTGATTTATAATTGATTTTGGTATAGTTACCATTCATTTTGGTATATTACTAAATTATTTTTAAAAATAAATTAATTATTATGAACGAATCAAGCATAGCAAAAAATCCAAATGATTTTCTAGGACATCCCAAAGGGTTATTTGTCTGCTTTGCTACTGAAATGTGGGAAAGATTCTCTTATTATGGAATGCGAGCACTTCTGATACTTTATCTTACAAAGCATTGGGAATTTACTGATGCTGCCAGTTATTTGATATACGGTGCTTACACTTCCTTAGTATACATAATGCCTGTTTTTGGGGGCATGCTAGCTGATCAAATTCTAGGTTCTAAGAAAGCTGTTACTTATGGTGCAGTCTTATTAGTATTTGGTCACCTTGGTATGACTGTAGAAAGTAGTGAGCAGATTTTTTATTTATCACTCGCTTTAATTGTTTCTGGAGTTGGATTTCTTAAACCGAATATATCGACCATGGTTGGGGCATTGTATAAGGAAGGTGATCCCAGAAGAGACTCTGGTTTTACTATTTTCTATATGGGGATAAATATTGGTGCATTCACAGCAACATTATTATGTGGTTATCTAGGTGAGGAAGTGGGATGGGCATATGGATTTGGAGCTGCTGGTGTAGGAATGTTACTAGGGCTAATTATTTTTTTGTGGGGTCAAAAATATTTAGAGGGTTTAGCAGAACCACCATCTGAAAAATATATGACTAAAGTTAATGGAATTTCATATGAAAATTGGGCATACATTTCCGGTGTAATTATGGTTTTAATAACTTGGTTCTTGGTTCAGAACTCTCAGCTGGTAGGCCAACTTTTAGGTGGTTTTGGAGCAATATTTATTGGTGCTTGGTTGTTGTATGCATTATTAAAATGTGCACCCGAAGAAAGAGATAGATTAATAGTGGTGGGGATATTAATACTATTTTCATTAATTTTTTGGGCTCTATTTGAACAGGCTGGATCATCATTAAATATTCTTACTGATAGGGGTGTTGATAGAATAATTTTTGGATGGGAAGTTCCAGCATCTATGTTTCAATCATTAAATGCAGGTTTTATTTTTACCATTGCGCCACTTTTTGCTCTCTTATGGATAGCTCTTGCTAAAAGAAATATGGAACCATCTACACCTATAAAATTTTCTATTGGAATAGTTCTCGTAGGGTTAGGATTTTTAGCACTAGTTTATGGCATGAAATCATCAGATGCTCTTCAAACAGGAGTTATTTGGATTGTATTAATCTATTTTTTGCATACACTTGGTGAGCTTTGTTTATCTCCTGTCGGATTATCTTCAGTTACAAAATTATCACCTCAAAGAATTGTTGGATTTATGATGGGCATGTGGTTTTTTGCATCAGCTGCTGGAAACTATGTCGCTGGTTTAATAGCCAGAAGTACTTCTGGAGATCCTGCTATGTTAATAGCTGAAAAAATATATTTTCAAGTAATGTTCCTTCCAGAAGATCAATTTACAATTAATCAGAAAAATGGATTTATGGATGTTTATACAGACGTTGGTCTTATTGCCATTGGATTTGGAATATTTTTGGCTGTCATGACTCCAGCGCTTAAAAGATTGATGCATGGTTCCAACTAAGGGGAAAAAAAATCCTGTAAAAAAAAATATGGATAAGTTCCATAAGCCAAAAACACATCGTGATAAAACAAAATATAACAGGAAAGATAGGTCTAAGAAGCTTGATTAACTTTACTTAGAATATTTGAATATATTTCTTTAAGTGTCAAAAGCTCACTAATTTTGATATGTTCATTGATTTGATGAATTGATTTGTTTACGGGACCCAATTCAATAATCTCAGCATTCATTTTTGCTATAAATCGTCCATCAGATGTACCACCTTTTGTATTAAATTCAGGTAAATAACCTGTAATTTCTTTGATAGAATCTGAAACAATACTCCTAAAAAGACCATTTTTTGTGTAATAAGGAGTCCCATTTAGATCCCAAACAATATCATAATTAATATCAAGATCATTTAATAATGACTCAAACTTTAACTTAAGAGTTTTTTCATTTGATTCAGGCGAAAATCTAAAATTAAATGTAAGTTCAAGTTCACCAGGTACTACGTTATGAGCCCCTGTACCAGATTTAATATTTGAAATTTGAAAACTTGTTGGATCAAAGGCTTCATTACCTTTATCCCAAACCTTAGAACTTAGTTTTGAAATTAAGTCTCCTGATTTAGAAATAGGATTTATAATTTTTTCTGGATAGGCGATATGACCTTGTCTGCCATAAATTTTCAAATGGCCTCCTAATGAACCTCTTCGACCAATTCTGGCACAATCTGCTATTTTTTTACTTGAGGTTGGCTCACCAACAAGACAGAAATCTATGATTTCATTATCTTTGATCATATTTTCAATAATTTTATCTATAAAACCATCTTCAGAAGTTCCTTCCTCATTGGATGTAAGCAAGATTGCTAATCTAAAATTCAGGTCCTTTGAAAAGCTCAGAAAATCTTTTGAAGCTTCAATAAATGCTGCAACAGAACCTTTCATATCTGCCGCACCTCTACCATATAGAAGATCATCTTCTATTGTTGCTGAAAAAGGTGGATACTTCCAATTCTCTTCTGGGCCACTAGGAACAACATCTGTATGTCCCAAAAAACAAAATAATTTTCCAGAATTACCAATTGTGGCATATAAGTTTTCTACGTTTAGGTAATTGATTCTCTCACAATTAAAGCCAAGCTCACTCAACTCATCTTCAATTAAATCAAAACATCCAAAGTCATTTGGCGATATTGATTTAATTTTTACTAAATTTTGAAGAAGCTCAATCATTGTTATGTAATTCTTTATTTAAATTTGAAATTTTCTTATTAGGTTTTGCTATTACTTTGCCTAATGTCGAGTCTCTAAAAAAAAGAATATCTGAAATTCCAGATATTTCAGAAGCTTTAACAATTTTTGATTCATTTTTATCTTGCATCATTATTTTTGTTCCTGCTGTAATATAAAGACCCGCCTCAACAGTACAGTTGTTGCCTAGGGATATTCCTATGCCAGAGTTAGCTCCCATTAAACAATTTTCACCAATTGATATGGTTGTATTATTACCACCAGACAATGTGCCCATTGTGCTTGCTCCTCCTCCAATATCTGAGTTTTTTCCAACAGTAACTCCGGCAGAAATTCTTCCTTCGATCATTGCTGCTCCTAAAGTGCCCGCATTAAAATTAACAAAACCCTCATGCATTATTGTTGTACCTTCGCTAAGATATGCTCCAAGTCTTACTCGCCTTGCGTCAGCAATTCTTACATTTTTTGGAATAACGTAATCAGTCAGACATGGAAATTTATCTAAAGATTTAATGTACAAATTACCATGATTAAGTTTAGAGTCATGAAGCTTATTTTCAATTTCATCCAACGAAATGGGACCTTGATTCGTCCAGGCCACATTCGGCATTTTTGCAAATAGACCTTTCAAGTTTAAAGTATTAGGTAATAAAAGTTTATTGGAAAGTAGATGTAATTTTAAGTAAGCATCTGAAACGCTTTCAATATTTCTATCTAGATCTACATCATTCCAGTTGATTTCAAGTATTTTTTGATTATTATTTTTTAAGTCTGGAATATTATTTTCTATTACTTCTTCTCCAAACTTTATGTATGGAAAATATATATCTAGAATTTCATCTTTACTTGATAAATTAGCAATTCCTTTAGAATAAATCTCCATATGAAGTCAATT
>TARA_B100000963_G_scaffold92624_1_pt1 | contig 13332 bp, 21 predicted proteins | sample TARA_B100000963 | Tara Oceans TARA_B100000963 (sample SAMEA2622097) | marine metagenome | biome: marine biome (ENVO:00000447); feature: surface water layer (ENVO:00002042); material: "saline water (ENVO:00002010), including plankton (ENVO:xxxxxxxx)" | depth 5 m | reverse complement strand
ACAAGTTGTCTATGAAGTTCCTGACCACTCATTTCATCATCACATTTCTGGAGTTCATCAAGAAGATGTTTCTGCCTTTTGGTGATGTCAAATTCAATACCTAACATGGATTTATTTTTCAAACCTGTACTCAAAATCATACCTAATCATTACAGTAATGTCTTTTTTTAATTCAAATTGGTGGATTTTACCTCTAATAATTACAATTTTTACTGGTATTTTATGCCCTGCGATGGGAACGGTTTTGATAACTCATAAAAGATTACTTCAGGTTAATCTCATTTCTCATTGCGTTTTACCTGGCTTGGCTCTAGCTATAGCTTTAGGTGTTCATCCATCAATTGGAGGAGTAATAAGTGGACTTACTGGAGCAATTGTTGCAGAAACTTTAACTAACAAAAAAAGTGAAAACTATGAAGCGGTGATGAATACAATCTTGGCAGGAATGTTAGGTCTTGGTGTTTTAATTATTCCTATTTTGGGAATTAGAATTGACCTTGAAGCAGTTTTATTTGGCGATTTATTGACAGCAAATTTTGGTGATCTCATGAGAACTTTAATTGCATTTTCAATTTTCACACTTTTGATTACATTTGGATATGAAAAAATTATTTATGTAGGACTTGATCAAGAGGGGGCCTCTGCAAGTGGAATAAATGTATCAATATTAAATCTAGCTCTTAGCTTTACGACAGCATTAGTAATAGTGAGTTCAATGTCTGCGGTTGGAATAATTCTTGTAATAGCCTTACTCTCAACACCGACTCTTTTGGGTCTAAGAAAAGCTACTAGTTTAAGAATTGCCATGTTAAGGGCATCAATCTTTGGTCTTTTAATTTCAATAATAGGTTTCACTATTTCTATGATCTTTAACTTTTCTCCTGGACCAGCAATAAGTGTTATTTGCGTAATTTCATTAGTTTTTATAAAAGGAGAAAGTAACAAATAATGAGAAATCCAATAAATATTACTTAGTCTGGACAGATTCTACTAAAAAATCAGACGCAGCTCTTAACCAATCTGCTACGGTAAGTCTTAAATCAGGTTGAGAATATACTAGAGCTAGAATAATTCCTACAAGAATAATTTTAACCATAAAGAAATTTTCTTATTTATTAGAATTAAAGCATAAATAATATTTAAAAAATATTTTATAAGATCCTTTTATTATTTTTATAAAAATACGTTGTTAGAAAATAAGAGGTTAATATCCATAAGAGAGTAAATAATAAGGAAATTAAAAGATAATAATTTGAATATAAATTCCATAGATAATCAAGTTCTTTATAAATCAAAATAAATTTAACAAATCTGAATATTAATTCAAAAAAAGAAAACAGCAACGTAATTAAGTAAATATTTAGACTTAGTAAAGTAAATCTACCAAGTGAAGAACTTTTTAAATTAACATTTTTTCCCATGTAAATAATATAGCCAGAGTGTCAACAAACTATTATCAAATTTTCTTTAAAAATTTTCTACTATTCTTTTATTAACTCCTAAATAAGAGTGACCAATCCTTGATGAAGAACGAATTTGGATTGATTCCGAAGTATTGTTTATTTTATTACAATTTTTAAATGAGCAATATTTCAAGATCATCTGAAAATTTAAAGATTAAACTTCTACATACTCCTCTCCAATAATTATTTTCTTTTTCTAATACTTTTGTCCTATGTAAACTTTCTGCTATGTAATAATTTTATAAAAAACAACTAATGCATTCTAATATTTCTTTTTTGTTAAGTAGCCGTTTGATAGATTATAGATAGGTCTTAGATTTTTCAGATTTTGATAAGTATATTTTTTACAATAAAAAATCTTTTAATTCTTGTGATTACCTCTAAGTAGATCTTTTTTTAATTAAAATTTAATATTTTTTAAATACCTTTTTGAAAGTGATGGTTGTCTAGTTTTTGAACTTAAAACTTTCTTAATAAGAAATAAACTTACTAAAAAAAAAATTAATTCAAAAATAATTCCAAAATAGATTAATTTAATCTGCATATTAGTCTTTATCTCTTTTTTTCTTATTACCTTCAATAAATGGGACTAAAATATTGAGAATCCATTTTTTTAAAGAATTTATTGGATTCATTTCTTTCTCCATAGACTTCTTCCTCTAATAATGTCCTCTATATTAGGCCAGGCTGCAATCAATTCTTTTAAAGCCTTTCTATTTGGAGTATAAAAGACACATGAAAAAGCACTTATTACATAGAAGATAAACCAAGTTTTATTTTCTGAATAAACAGAAATAAAAGAAAAAATAAAACTTCCAATAAATAAGAAAAATAACAATCGATTTATTATTTCTAAAGGAGTTCTTTTAAATCTGGAGATTTTTTTTCTTTCTACTTCTTCATAACTCTGAGCAGATTCAATTTCAAGGAAATTTTGTATCTCCTCTTGAAGAACATCTTTATATTCAACTTTATTTAAAGATTCAGAATTACTATTGTTAACTTCCATTTAATATTAAATTTTCCATATAATAATTGTTTTGAAGAAAAAAAGAAAAATTTATTAAATAATTAACTGTTATTTTTTTTATCTATGATCAATAATTTGAATTATTTTTTACATCGATTTATACAAATTTATTGCTATAAATGTATTTTTATTGGAATAAATTATGTGGCTTAATGTAAGGCTCACTATGTATGGTTTAACTTGTTTAGGTGGATTAGCTTGGCCATTTTACTTTATTGTAAAATTTGCTAATCAAGTAAAAGATGGAATCGTGCAAGGATCCCCCTTAGAGATAGGCCAAACTTTCCTAAATGGGGCATGGGCAACGCCAACTTCTGGATTTGTTTCTGCGGACACTGCTGTTCTTCTTATAGGTATCTTTATTTTTTATTTTGTAGAGGGTAAAAGATTAAAAATGAAGTTTTGGGGTTTATATTTTCCTGTAACTTTTTTAATTTCTTTAGCATTCTCATTCGGAGCATTTATGTTCATGAGAGAAAAAACTCTAAATTCACAAAAATGAAAAAATATGATTAAGTTTTCTTCTAAATATTAGGAATACTAAAGCTTTAAGAATTATTTTCATTAGGCAAAGTTAACCAGCCACTTTTCCAATTTAATTTAAGATCATTCCAGTTTATTTTTATCAAAACACTTTTATCTCTGGCAGCAAATAATTGAACCCATCTTTTATCTTTTTTGCCCCCATAAGATTTTAGCTGAAAATGTCTATTGCCATTTGTTGTAGATGGGGCTGTCCAGCATAATGTAGGCGGCCATTTCATAGAATTAGGATTTACGTTAACTATAAAAATTTAGGAGTATTAGATTTATTCTACTAATTTATTTTTATGAATAAAATAATAAAATTTCTTTATCATCTATTGTTATAAGTTCTTTCTCTTCCTTACTTAAATCTAATGCAATCATAGATGCTTCACTAATGGGATCAAATTTAGAAATATCTCTACAATTTTCTTTTAATAATGCCGCTATACCAATTTGAGTTATATACCAAATAAAGTTATCTGACTCCCCTAAAGGAATATCTTTGAGAGATTTAGAGATTAAAAAATGAGATGGGTTCATAATTTAATTTTATGGCGTTTGAATTTTTATAAAAAGGTAAATTAACATAATAACTAAGTTTCGTTAAATAAAATTTACTAAGAAAAAACTAACTAGAATCTCCCTATTGGTTAGATTTATAAGTTAAATTTACTACTAATATTAAGACTATTAATTTCCACCATTACAGTAGTTAACTGCAAGAGCTTTAGAATCCAACTCAGCTAATTTATCTTTTACGCAATTATTAAAATTCTTAGATTCATATTTTAAACTGCACAAGCTTATTGCAATAGCAGCTAAAGAAATAGCAGAGATTACGCTTGAACCTAACTGTAATATTCCATAAGCAAACATAGCTTTACTTTTACTACTACAATTACTTTTACTGTTTTTTGTTTCAGCCATAATAATTTAACTTTTTTTCAAATTTTATTAAATATTTAATACATAAGAGATAATAAATTTATAGCGAAAACCGATTAATTAGTTTTTTTTCAGCATGACACTAAACAATTTACTTGGAGGATATATTTTCCCAGAAAATTAAGTTTGATATTTTATGTCCAAGTAAAAATTAAATATACAAATAAGTATCTAATCCCATAAGTTCCGATCCCAATGTTATTGCAATCGTTTTTCAGTGATTTTTATCTTTACTTTTTTATTTTATGTTCTAATAAAGTGATAAATAAACTTACCTAAGACATTAGTATTTACAATGATCCCTAAGAAGTTATCCACTTTTCAAGACTTTTTCAACAGGTTTTTCCACAGCAATGTACAAAACTTACTAAAGGATGTATTCAACCAAATTTGTTGAATTTTTTGTAAAAATAATTACTTTAATAAAATTATTTTCTTTATAGAATTTTCTTAATTAAAAGTTTGAATTTGGAATCTAAAAAAAAGTTACCTAATAAAAAAATATTAAAATCTGCTAAATTCGAAGCGAAAGAACAATTTACACAATCTGCCTTAGAAAATCTTACGAAAGAAAATGATTTACTAATAAAAAATTTAAAAAAAGCGGGTGAGATTAATGAAGAAGTGGCATAAGTAACTAATTTTCTTTACTACTTCAACTGTAATAAGTTCAAATATTTTTAATTTTAAACTAAATTTTTTTAATTATTAAATTTTAATTAAATTGATAAAAAGCAACTTTTTTAAATAACACTTAGTTTATATATGAGATAGATTAGTTTGATAAAAGAATTTTTAATCTTAGACAAAGATTAACATCTTTATTTATTTATATTTTTATATTCATAAATGAAACAGAAGTTATTAAAAAAGAAGTACGCAGAATTAATTAAAGGAGCAGATATGGCTCAAGGTAGGAAAGAAACTGTGTCATATCTTCACAAAGCAGAAAAAATTCGTACAAAAATTATTAAAAAAGTTAAAAAGAACTGTCCTAAATGTAATGGATATGGTTATAGAAGGATTTCTATTGATGGAGCTAAAACTTGTCTAAATTGTTTTGGTAAAGGATTTATAATTAATGAGAACCAAAATTCAATACAATGACTTCTTCAATAACTGCTCAGAATTAGAGATAATTGTTTTAATAATGTATTAGTAATATCTTTAAATAACAAATTTAAAAGAGATGAAATTAATTTTAAGATTTTATTTTGAAATAAAAAAAGCACCTAGTTATTTTTATCTAAGTGCTTTTAGTATCAGAAATTAATGTGTGAGGAGTTTTCTGACATAAACAATCTACACCTTACATCTATAATTTCTACACAGTATATATTCCTATTTTTATTATTTAACTCATGCGCATAATAAGCTAAACATAAAATTTATCTTCATATGAAAATTAATCTGTAGCAATAGTTATGAAAAGTTATTTATAAGATTTTCAAAAATAAAAAGAGGCCAATGACCTCTTTTTTTTTATTGAGTTGTATTAACAAAAATTATTTACGACACAAGTAATGTTTTCAAAAAAATGAAACATCTCAGAAGTAATTTGTTAAAGATTGCGGGGACTATCCTCATTCACTAATCTTCTTTTTATACCAGAGAATTCAGGTAAATCTTATCAGATTAATTGATTAAGATTAATGGAATGAAGGTCCCTTTGTCGGTTTTTCTCTGTATTTTGTTTTTTTCTGTAAAAACTCAGGTGGACTATTTACCATTAATAGGCTCCTCCTTTGTACATGAGTATAATCATCCTACTTAATTCAAAATATGTAAATCGGTGTTTATACTTGTTGTGTAATTTTTTAAATTATCTACTCACCACTAAATATTTAAAATGTTATAAACTTATAAAAGAATAAAATAAAAATAAAATGCAACTTATAGGTTTAATTTTGTTAATTGCAACTAGTTGGTACATTTGGAAATTAACTTCCAATTTTTTAGATGAACAGACTAAGACGGAATTAGATGAGAATTATGAACTTTTTAAAAAACAATTAAGTGCATTAAAAGAAAAATTCTCCAAAGAAAATTTAATATTATTATGGGAAAAATATAAAGAGGAAAGAAATACTCTCTCAAGTAAAGAAAAATAATGGATATTTTTATGTTAACTAATTTTACAAAAGAAATATCTAAGTTTGATATAGTAGGAATTCTACTTGGACACTTAGTATTTGGTATTGCTTTAACTCAACTTTTAGATTGGTCATGGCTTAAAAATTTGATGAGCGAAGAAGATACTCAAAGAATGCTTAAAAGTTATAATTGGAAAGATTTATTAGTCGACATATCAATAATCTCTGTAATAATAGGTATCTTATTTCTGATAGTTAGCGCATTCATTTAATTTAAAACCAAACAATTTCTTAAATATATAAATAATTTCTAAATTAAGATAATGTAATACATTTATAATTTTTTACAATTGTATTTAGTTAATTCTAAAAATTAACAGTACAATTATTTTCTTGTAATTATTTTCTTATAAATGTTTTTATGCATAGATAGTTTACCTAAATCAATAAATTATTAAATCTAGAAATTGGGTGATACTACAGTTAAAAATTTAAAAATAATAAAAAAAAAATATTTTTTTAGAGTAAATTTTTTAATAAAAAAATTTTATAAAATCCTAAAAACTTGTAAAGAGTTTTAATTTACTTAATTTGTTTTTCTTTAAGAGGGAGAGCATGAATGAAGATATCAATGTAAAGGTTTTGAAGATAATAATCACTAACAATGCAACTTCTTAATCATAAATTAAACCCCCAATAAGAAACTCTTATAAGGGGTTATAAAATGCTATATAAACCGATTTATTATAAAACCTTGTGATTTAACTAGGGAATAAGAGACCAATGAAGCTGTAGATAATAAATTCACGGTCTCTTTGTTAACCGTAATTTCGGTAGATACGACAATGAATCACCTCCTTTTTTTAATAATTTATCTAAAGATAACTATTAAAAATAGTAATGAGAAGTAATTTTAAAATAATTTAAAATTAATTTAATAAATTGAAAATGAAACGAATCCTACCATGGCAAAATTTCACCATTAGCATGCCAAAAACTTCCTGTATTTATATTGTTAACATTATCAATTCTTTCTAAAAGTCCTTTTGCAGATTCCTTTGTAGAAATTCCATTTTTAGAAAAACCTGTCATACGAGTACTAACCAAACCAGGATGAAGAATTGCAATATATATTTCTTTTTTATTTAAATCTATTGAAAGTGACTTTGCAGCCATTGACAAGGCAACTTTTGACATCCTATATCCATATGAACTTCCAGATGTATTATCATCTATTGATCCCATTCGACTTGTAATAAACGCAATTTTGGATTTTTTATTAAAAAAGTTTATAAGTGATCTTGTCATACACAATGGACTTAAAGCATTTATGTCAAACTGTCTTTTGATACTCTCTGGATCTAAATCATCAAAACTATTATATTCTGAAATTCCTGCATTATGTATAAGACAATCCAGTTTGATGTCAATCAGTTTACTCTTTAATTTAGTTATTGAGTGACCTGAAGAGATGTCAACATTTTCAATGACATTTACTCCTAAATCATTTAACTCACTTGAAGTATTTCTACATGTTGCAATTACATAATCACCTCTTTCTTTAAGTTGTCTTGCAAGTTCAAGTCCAATCCCTCTATTTGAACCAGTAATTAAGTAATTTAACAATTTTATTAATAAGCTAAAACTATATTAACGAAAAATTTTATAAGAAATATAAAATAAAAAATTAGATGGAGAATAGGTTACTCTACAAAGAATTAATAATATCAGAATAATAAGGCATTAGTATTAGCCTTTCATGAATATTAAATACTTATTCTGATTATTTTTATTAAATTCTATTTAGGAAATAATTTATAATTTTACTTGAGGGATAAATTAATTCTTAAAAGAAATATTGATTGACTATAATTAGAGTTATAAAACTTAATTGATACTAATAAGTTTTAAATCACCAAATAAATTGAATATTTGGCTAAATAATTTAACTTTCCTTGAAAATAAATTTTGATCTTATGGGAATATTTAATGAAGAAATTAATCTAAGAATAATTCAATTAACTTGGAGAAATCCCGCCTTTATGGCTATCGCAATTGCTCTTATTTGGCTAATTCCTCAATTACTTATTAGAAAAATAATGTCTGACAATTATGAAAAAAAGAAACTTTATAAACAAAAGCAAAAAATACAAAAACTTTATCCTACGCAACATAAATAATTGATACAGATCAATAAATAATAAATTTATTATTAGTCTTATTAACTAAATAGCCCTCTTTAAATAATGACCTTTACCTTAAAAAGAATTGATGGGAGAGAAGATTCTTATACAAAAATGATATTTAAAACTTATAATGAGGCATATGATTATTTAGAAAGAAGTTTTGGTGATGTTTGCTGTTCTGATGCTGACTATGAAACAAATAATTATTATCATATAATTGAAAATATTTAGCTATTTAAAAATAATAAAAATAAACAATTTACATCTAATCCTTCTGGATACTTTTAAATTTATAGAAAATTATTAATTAGAAAAATCATATTTCTTGGTAGATAATTTTATTAGATTAAAAGCTTAAAAATTTCTTCCAAAAGAAAAGGGAGTTTTATTTAACTCCCTTTTAATATCACTTTTTAACTTAATAACTCGCCTAAATCATTGATCCTTGTTATTGAGTTAATTTAATTAATTATTTAATAAATGAAAATCTAACTATTCTTAACTGGGGCTATGATAACTAGCATTAAATTTGTCTCCTATGGGGCACCTAAACGATGCAGAGGAGTTAAATTTAGACATTTATAAAAAATAATTGGAGCAGTTAATAAAGTTAGTTATTCCTTTAATCAATTTCTGGCAGGCTATCGACCATTTTGGAAGACCTCCTAAAACTCTACATTCATAATATATTTGCCAATAATTAAAATGTAAATCAGTCATTGTACGCATTGCAATTAAATTAAGAAAAATGGGATAATAATCTTTTTAGAAAAATCGCTTTAATTTTGAATCGATTTAATGTAAACGTTGGATAATAATAGCGACACAAGTAAAAAATATTTAGTGTTTTTATAACTCTAAAAAAGATATTTTTATTTTAAAGTTCTATTCAACAATTTTTATGGAAAAATCATTACAAATTTTATTGTATTTAAAATAATTTATTTTCTGAAAGGCTTTTAAAAACATACCAAATGCCAGTATTTAGAAATAACTGGGATGAATTAACATTTTTTTTTTGAAGTGTAAAGGAATTAAAAAGTCATAGGATGCCAAATTCCATTAAGATTTTTGGCATTATTAGCTTAGGATCAATTTATTTATTATGTTTTTAGATGTCTAAATTAATTTAGGTTTTCCAGCTTATATTAAAAGTAATTTCTTGGTTTTCACTAACATAAATGGAAGAGTAGAGAATTAAAGTTATTTAAAGGTTAATTTCCAATCAACCTCCCTTCTCCAAAGTATGCTCAAGAAACGTTCCACAGTATCTTTATTATTTTTTTTATTGATATTATTTTTTTTTGAATTTTCTTCAAAGATTGGATCTTTTTTAAAAGACATAAAATCATCATTAGCTTATTAAAGATTATGCTTTCTAAATATGAATTGCAATAAGCAAATTATCTTAAATAATCAACCAATATTATAAGTTTCCATAGATTTCTTTATATTACCTAAAAAAGTTACAGTAAATATAGGGTTTATAAATTAAGAATAATTTTGCTAAATTACTTCACTTTTTACATAATCCTATTTACTTTTAGCACTCTTTGATAAAGCAAAACCGAACTAAATTATGAAAAAACATTCTTATTTATAAAGGTTAGTAAGGAAATATCCTAAGGGCAAAATAAATAACTTTCGTCTTAGATATATCGACATAATTCCTTTTTTTTAGGCAATTTTACTCTTGATTATTAGTTTTAATTTGAATTAAAAAATAAATTAAGACTTATTTAGGTAAATGGGATGACAAACTTTGCTTTAGAACTTATGTTTTGGTTGATTTTATTAACATACTTAAGCATGAGACTTACTCAATCCTCAAAAGGATTTAAACAGAGTAATTAGGAAAATTCAATAAATTTATTCCCTTCAAAAAAGTTATATTTAGACTAATGCTTTTTTATAGAGTAGAGATTATTGAGGAACTTGAATCTTTATTTTTAATAAAATTACTTTCTTTTATTGAGATTGTTTCTACAAATACTATATTGAAAAACTATGATCCAGTATTAAAGCTGGTCCAATCAATAAGAAGAAGAAGAAGACCTATTGCCATAGTAACTGGAGCTGCATAAGGGAATTTGGACATTTGCTTTTTAGTAAAGGGTAACCATCTTATAAATCTATCTGCATCATCCATTTTCTCGATTCTCTTTCTTGGGCCTACACCAAGTAACTGTCTCCTTTTTGCTTCACCCATAATATTAAAAATTTAATTCTATTTTAATATCAACAATTCATTGTTGCGATAATTATTTAATAACTTCTGAATAAAATTTAGTCATTAAAAATATAATCATTAAACTCCTATTTACCTAATTTATGAATAACGAAAAATTAAATACCGCTCAAATTACTTGACTTCAAATAATGTTATGGCTAAAAATAGTACAAGTGTATTATATAGGTTCTATTCGCTATGGATCGATTTTCTGGGAAGAGACTTAAAAATGAAGCATATCAAAACATGTATTACTTATACTCACTTTCTCTCCAGCATGATAGGTATCTATGCGACAATTCTTATATTTCTAACCCAAAGACAACTTATACAAGAAGAAGACCTCTTAATTAAAGTGTGAAGCCACTTAATAAGTCAAAATAATTTTTCCCAAGTTAACTAATTTGTATCTGAACTAGGAATTTAATTAATTTTTGATATTTAATAAAGTTAATTACATTGTCTAAATAACTAATTATTCAAAAACAAAATTTTTAAAATTGATATTATCTGGTTTCTATTTCACTCTCTTACATTAAAGTTCATATTATTTCCTACGACAATTTATAACTTTTTATTATTTATTTATAAATAAATATTGCAATCTTAATTTATTTAAGACTGAATTACATTATTTATAAAATTGAATAAGTTGCTGCGTTACCGTCCATTCTCTGTTGCATCGACCTGGAAAAGCCAGAAGATGAGACAAAATGATTATCCATTTCCATCTACAAGGATGGTTTACTTCAGCATCATGACAGTCTCAACAAATCGATAAAGTATCAGATCAGAGCACAGTAAAAGAATGTGACCAATAAGGCAGCATATTTATACTAACTTATTAATCGAGTTCATAAGGTGAAGGCCATATTTTATTCACTTCTTCTCTAATTAAATTTGCCTTCTTTAATCTCTTTTCATAATTATTCTCTTCAAGTAAAAAAGTGATATGGCCCATTTTTCGACCAAAAGTTTCTTTAGTTTTACCATACCAATGAATATGAGCACCTTTAATTCTGGATAAATTTTCAACTCTTTCTTCTATATCTAATGAATGATTTTTTTTAAGTCCAAGCAGATTAATCATAATTGAACCCTCATAATTCATCTTTATATCAGGTGGGCATATACCTGTAGAGATACAAATTTGCTGATCAAATTGACTTGAATTGCAAGCCTCAATTGAAAAGTGGCCAGAATTATGTGTTCTTGGAGCAATTTCATTTATTAAAAGGCCACTATTACCAAAAAAGAACTCTATCCCTAATACCCCTACATAATCTAATTCATTAACGATTGAAGAAAAAATATTGAGAGCAAATATATCAACATCATATGTTGTTCTAGCAGGAGAGAAAACCCAATGACAAACATTATTAGTCTGAAAAGTTTCAACGAGAGGAAATACTCGTATTTTCCCCTTCATATCTCTACTTCCAATTAAGGCAAACTCTTTTTTATAATCTATCCATTCTTCTAAAATCCAATCCTCAGAGGATGATTTTTTTAAGAAAGAATGCAATTCCTCTTTACTTAAGATCTTCTTATTACCCTTTCCGTCATAACCTCCTTTAAATGATTTTGCCATTAACGGAAACTTCCATTTATGAATATCTTCTGGTTTAAGACTCATATAATCTTTTATTGTCAGCCATTTTGGAGAAGGTAGATCTAATTTATTAATAAATCTCTTCTGCGAAATTCTATCAATTAAAGGAGCTAAAGACTCTAGCTTTGGAATAAAAAAAGAATCAGAACCTAATTGTTTTAATTTTTCAATTTTAATCCACTCATTTTCAAATATAACTTTTTCACATTCTTTTACTAGGTTTTTATTACCTTTAATTTGTAATGGATCAGCCTGTATAACTTTATCAGCTTTTAATGCAGCTGGGTCCTTTAATGATTTTGTTTGAATACATACTTTAATATCTCTTAATTTAGCAGCCTCTGTAAGCATTAAGGCCAATTGACCTCCGCCTATAATACCTATTGAGTGAGGTTTTGAATGATTATTAATATTATCCAAAGATGACATATAAAAATTTTATTACTATTTTTAATTCTTAACAACAAAATATTTTGTAGTAATTTTCAAATCAAGTTATGATTAAATTATTTTTAAAAATTAGTAATTTATTTAAATCTTTTTAATTACTGTGAAAGAGAACAAAATCCAAGTACCTATAGAAAAAAATTTTTATGAGGTAATAATAAAGTCAGGATTATTAAATGAAATTGGAGATAGATTAGTTGAATTAGGTATAAAAACTACAAGAAAAATATTAATAATCTCAAATCAAGAAATTGCTAATTTATTTGGGGAGAGTTTATTAGAAAACTTAGAAGAAAATAATTACTCTGCAAAAATATTTATAATAAATGCCGGTGAGAAATACAAAAATTTGGATACTCTTAAAGAAATTTATAATGCTGCTTTTGAATACGGAATGGAAAGAGGTTCCCTAATGATTGCTCTAGGAGGAGGGATAGTTGGAGACATAACAGGATTTGCCTCAGCTACATGGTTAAGAGGATTAGATTACATTCAAATACCCACTACTCTTCTCTCTATGGTTGATTCCTCAGTTGGTGGTAAAACTGGTGTAAATCATCCAAAAGGAAAAAATTTAATCGGCGCTTTTAATCAACCCAAAGCAGTTTTTATCGATACAGATACACTTAGGACGCTTCCAACTAGGGAATTTAAAGCTGGAATGGCAGAAATTATTAAATATGGAGTAATTAGTGATAAGGAACTATTTGAATATTTAGAGGATGAAAATAATTTGGGAGATATAGCTAGATTAGAATATGCAAGTTTAGTTAAAATTATTAGGAAATCAGTAGAAAT